>Ga0335394_10002813_pt1 | contig 19681 bp, 16 predicted proteins | sample MAT03_FD_205741 | JGI IMG/M metagenome (GOLD analysis project Ga0335394, IMG submission 205741) | Freshwater microbial communities from Lake Fryxell liftoff mats and glacier meltwater in Antarctica - MAT-03 (spades assembly) (version 2) ... | reverse complement strand
TCTCGAACATGGCGAGATACCACATCTTGAACGTGTCGCCGTCTTTGATGACGGTCCCATAGAGAATAGCGTGGCCGTGATCGGGTGCGTTCGGCGCACCGCGACGCAGCACGGGGTTTCCCGGATGCTTTTCCGCCGGCACCAATGTCACCTTCAGATTGTGATGCCAGGGAATAGAATGGTCGTCGAAGGCGAAGAGAATCCGTTCTTCGGCGGACACCGAGGTTGAAGCGAACGCGCAGAGAACGAGGGAGAGGAGGAAGGAACGCATAGAAAGCACGGTTGAGGGTAGAACGGGATTGTGAGATCGATAAAAGGCGTGGTCAGGGCGGGGGCGAGGGGCTGCCCAAGACCCGCTACAGGAACGCGCTCGAGCTGCGGTCGGTTGTCGGCGGCGCTCCCGGATGACGCAGCTACACCGCGTTTTTAAGAGGAGCCAAACTCTCCTGGAGCATGAGGCCGGTGGGACGAGAAAGCACCTCAGAACGTGCCCTTGATCCCGAGATTGAAATCGGCGCCGAATTTGAAACGCCGAATGACCTTCGTGTAGTCGGGCGTTGCGACGGTGGTCGAATACCGTTCGGTGACCGCTTCCGCATCGAGCAAATTGATGGCCGTCGCGTAGAATGCGAAACGCTTCGAGAATCGATACTCGATGTCGGCGCCCACCAACGTGCGCGGCGCGATCCAATTGTACGTGTTAGCGGGAATCGTTGCGGACGGTGTCTGCAACGCGCTGCGAATGCGACCCCGATAGTTGACGTTAAAACGAAGCGAATACTTTGGCCGCGTGAAACTGACGCCGTAGTTGAGCGTCTTCGGCGTGTGTCCGGTGAAGTCGGCGGTGTTCGCCCCCTTCAGTTTGAGTTCGGTATAGTTCGCATGTGCCTGGACGTTCTTCCCCCAACCCGGGATAAAGTACATCGTCTGCTTGTAGCTCAGTTCGAAGCCGTCGATCGTCGCGCTGCCCACGTTTTGTTTGGTTGTGATGACATATCCCGTATACTGCCCCGGAAATTCTTCCGGAACGCCGTATTGTTCGAGCGTTTCGGCTGTCGCCTCGGTTTGGAGAATACCGAAAAAATCGTCGATGCGTTTCGAAAATACGCCGATTGTCCCGACGCCCCCCTTTACGTTATACGTTTCCAGCGAAAGATCGAAGCCGTCGGACATCCACGGTTTCAGTCCCGTGTTGATCACGGTGATCGAACGCGTCGGAGAAGAGGGATCCGAGATGGTCAATCCCGGAATGATTTCGGTCAGATTGGGACGCCCCATCGTGCGTGCGTAGGCGGCACGTACGATAATGTCGTCGGTAATCGAGTAGCTCGAATTGATGCTGGGAAAAAGCCCGTCGTATTCCGTTTCGGTCAGGGCACCCCGGTTCTTGTAGAGTAAAAATTGACGCGCTTGGGCGTCGGTTGTGATGGGGATGAGCGCATTCGTCGTGGGATCGCGTAACAGACGGCCGTTTGCGTCCTTCTGAAACACGGCGGTCGGATCGGTCAGCGGCCCGCGACCTTGGTTTTCGGTCTTCTCGTACCGTGCACCCGCCACAATCCAGAGTCGATTGTCGAAAAGCTTGACGTCGGTTCGTAGATAACCGGCGGAGATGTCCTCCCGGAGATTTTTGGAGAAGAGGACATTCTGCGCGTACGAGGTTCCGTCGAGCAGGACGAAGTAATCCGGATTCTTCGCAAAGAGCTCATAGAGCTTCTTGGTGCTCACCCATTGGGTCAGACGACCGGGATAATACGGCTGGGCGGTGGCCGAGAATGCCGGATCCAGCACGTCGTAGTTCTTCGCCTGCCGATCTGCCGCCGCCGCGGTCGGGCGAAAATTCCATCGCTTGAAATTGCGGCGCAAGTCCCGCTCCTGTTGATTGAAGGCGGCTCCGACACGTACGCTCAGGAACGAAAACGGGCCCACCGCGTCGAACTCGCGAGTGAGATCGAACTTCGCCGTGTTTTTTGCGTCGGTGATGTCGAACTCCCACGCGCTATCGACGCTGTTGATCGTGTATTCGCCGCCGTCGAAGACATCGACCGGTCGCCCGTTACGGTCGACCGCAGAGATGGAAGCCGGCTGCGCGGAGTCTGCGGAGATCCCGTCGCCTCTGATGACGAGGTTGGTGATGTTGAGATTGGCATCGCCGAAAAAGCCTTCGCTGACGTCATGGTAGGAAATCCTATCCCGTCCCACGGAGGCGTTCGCCTCCACTTTCCAAGGGCCTCGCGTATAACGATAGTTCAGATTGTACTGACCGGTTTCCTGATCTCGATCGAAGGAAGGAAAACTGAAGGCCGCAGTCCCGACTCCCGTCGCCGCGCCCTGAACGAAGTCCGGTCCTCCCGTCACGCCCGCACCGTACAGGAGCCTCATGCGGTTATCGTTGCCGTTGAAGCTGCCGCGGACGTAGAGGACATTTGCGCGGAAATGGTGATTTCCGCTCCGCCACTCGGCGGTCATCGCCGCGTCCGACGCGACGGTCGAGCGTTCGCCCGGGACGATGTCGGTCATCGAGAGTGCCTTGGCGGTAAGGTTCCAGTTGGAAAAGACCTCGCGATAACGATTAAAACGAGATGTATGACCGGCGGCGAAAGCGAAGGCGAGCGACCGGTTGACCGGCATCTGGTAGTTCAAATTGAATCCTCCCGAAAACGGTCCGGTCGAAAGGTCGGGCCGACTGCCTTGACGTTTGTCCAAATTGGTGGTTTCGAAGCCACGGCTGTTGAACGTTGTGTAGGCTTTGTAGGAAAACACCGGTTTCTTTCTCTCAAAGCCGCTCTTGCTGATCACATTGACGGCTCCGCCTTGAGCGTTTGCCGGCAGGTCTGGCGTGGGAACCTTCGTGACCTCCACTCGGCTGATATTATTGAGCCGAAAGGAGTCGAGTTCCACGTTGCGGCCGGTGCCATTCGACGTGCCGCTCGCTACCTCGCCGCCATCGATCGTGACGAGGGTGCCGCTGGCCGGCAAGCCGCGCACCGAGATGCCGCGGGCGACGGTGGACGAATAATCGATGTTGATACCCGGTACATATTTGAGCAACTCGGCGGCGTTTCCGTCGCCGCTGTCGCCGAATTCGTCCACGGCCACGACGTTGCGAATATTGGCCGCATTTTTGCGCTCGTTGAGGGAAATCGATTGGGCATTCAGTCGCGATTCCTCGACCGAAAAGGCGTTTAGCGTCTGTACCTGTCCGGAATCGGTGGCGGTTCCACGCCCGAGGTCGAGATTCAGTTCGACGCGGACGGTCGCTCCCGCAGTCACCTGCACCGTGACGGTTTGCGGTTCGAGACCCGCGTAGACGACTTGCAGGTCGACGCGTCCCGACGGCACTTGTCGCAAAAGAAATTCGCCGGTTTTGTCCGAAAGGGTTTCCAGGTTCGTTCCCGCGACGGACAACCGGGCACTGCTGAGAAAATTGCCGCTCGATACGTTGAAGACCCTGCCTTCGATCGTGCCTCGTTCCGTCGTCCGTTCGTTGGGTGGACGATTTTCGTCGGTGACGCGACGCCGGACGGTCAAACTTCCATCGACCGGATCCTGGACCACCTGAACGTTCGTGCCCGAGAACATCTGGATCAATGCGTCCAATGTCCTAAAGTTGCCTTTGACCGGACGCGTCCTGATCGATTCGACCGTTTCCGCAGGATAGAGCAGCTGCTGGCCCGATTGAGCGACGAACTGACGGAGGGTGTCGAGCGCAGGTCCGGCGGGTATATCGAAGGATTTCTTTTTTTCGTCGGCGGCGAAAGCGCGGTTACAGCAGGAAAAAAGGGTGAGGGCGAGCAGTGCGAACGAGACCGCGAGGAAGGCAACCCGTGAGAACGAGGTTGACGGGTGGGTATTAGTCATAAATGCCCGCGCGAATCGGCGGGCTGACCTATACCACGGAACTCGAAGACTTTTCCGCCAAAAAAAAATCAGGGCGCGAGCCGAAGAATCCGTTCGTCCTCTCTTTCGACCACCTTCACCGGAAAATTATCGGTCAACATACGCACGAAGCGGGCCGGATCGTTCGATTGAAACGAGCCGCCGAATCGCATGGAGGCCAATGCCGAATCCTGGACGACGAGCCGGCGGGTGTTGTAGCGATTGAACTCCGCCACGATTTCGGCCAGGGTCGCGTCGGAAAATTCCAGGCGCCGTTCTTGCCAGGACAATTCGCGTTGTATTTGAGCGGGCGAAACCGCCGCGATTTCCGCTTCCGGCGCTGCCGCCACCGTGGGTTCCTGACGAAGCGATACCCGTGCACGTTGGCCGGCCTGCAGCTCCGAGGTCGGCAAAGCGGACGGTGCTTCGTGGCTCATCGGAATGCCGACCGACTGGAATTCTCTCTCGCTGGAACGAGCGACAAGCACCCGGCCCTCCGTGACCAACACATCCACTGCCCCTGAATGCAGGCGCACCTTGAAGGCCGTGCCCACGGCTCGGATGGCAACGCCATTCGCTTCGACGACGAAAGGCCTGGCGGCGTCCTTGGCGACGTTGAAGTGCACTTCGCCGCGTACCAGAGTGACACGACGGCGATCGGGAGAATAGTTCACCGAGACGCCGCTATCCGTATTGAGCTGTATTTCCGATCCATCCGGTAAGGCAACGGATCGGGTGTCGCCGATCCGCGTGACCAGCGCGTCGGAATAGTGCTGGGGCCTCCACCAGCCGACATAAACAAAGGCGATTGCCGCGGCCGCCGCCAAAACGCCCCAGAGTGCGCGGTGTGGCGCGGCGAGTCTGGAGTTGCGGCGTGCCTCTTTCGGAGGCACTTCCGGCATACGATCGAGCAATACCCACGTTCCGCTATACTCCTCGAACGTAGCCAAGTGTTGGGGATCCGCTGCCAACCAGCGGTCGAACTCCGCTTGTTGACTCGGCGTCAAGCCGGCGTCGCATCGGGCGACCCACCGGAGCGCGGCTTCCTCCAAGGCGGAAGGCTCCGGACGATCCGAATCGAATGGATGAGAGCCGTTCATTTGACGCTCCGCTCGAGCCGCGCCTGTCTTAACCGCTCTGGCCGAATGCCCCTCGACCTCAAGAAATGCCTGCACCGATGCAGGCCCAATGTGATTTGCCGCTCGACGGTATGCTCCGATAAGCCGAGACGCTCGGCGATTTCGCGCTGCGAAAGATTGTGCAGCTTACGCAGAGTAAAAACCTCCCGACAGCGCTCGGGAAGCGCCGCGATGGCTTCGGACAAAAGGCTCAGCTCCTGATTCTGCGATGCGACTTCCGCGGCGTCCGGCCGCTCCTCGACCAGCGCCCGCCCCGCCAACTCGCTCAGCGGCTCCTCCGCCCGACGCGAATCCCGCCGGAAGCAATCGTGCGCCGCGTTCCGAGCGATCGCAAAAAGATAGGGGCGCACCTCGGCGATCTTGCCCGCTAGTTCGGCGCGCAACAATCGCGCATAACTTTCCTGCACCACATCGTCGATATCCGTCGAGCGTGCGACTCGTCCCTGCAAGTAGCTGCGTAACGCGGCTTCATGGGGAAGAACTTCGTCGCGAAACCAGCGGGAATCCACGCCTCATTGGGTGCCGCGGTCGTCCGAGTTAGTAAATGTTATTCTTCGTTCGAATCTACCGTGGGCCTATCGCCTCTGTGGACGGCGCGCCGCGGTTGAGAGATGGGTGGATTGAGTTCGGAGTCCTGCTTTTAGGCAGTGCGGTAAACGGAACGGGCTGAAGCCCGGACTCCAAGCTCGGATCGCCGAGGGCGGTACTCTTTGCTCGGGGGAGCCGTGCGTGAAAGAAAAAGGGCGGAGAATGGGGCGCGGAAGGGGTCTCTCGGCCCCGACGCGGGCGGGGACCGGCTTGGTCAGCTCCGAGACCGTCACTTTTACCGGAGACAGCTCGTATCGTGCTGCACAGGCAGGAATGTCAGTGACGCGTAGTCTGCCTTGCGGGTTGGCCGGGGAACGCTTGGATTCACGAGGTATGTCTATTCGCGATCTCGTTATCGGGTTCGATGCCGATGACACCCTTTGGCACAATGAAACGCTTTTCGAGAACATGCATGTCCGGTATCGGGCGTTGCTGGCGCAGTTTCATGACACTGCAACCGTCGATCGTACGCTCTTCGCGACCGAGATGCGCAATCTGGAGCGCTATGGATACGGGGTGAAGGGATTCATGCTCTCGGCGATCGAAACGGCGATTCAACTCACCGACGGCAAAATTAGCGCACACGAAATCCAGCAACTGATCTCGCTGGGGCAGGACATGCTGGCCCATCCGGTCGATCTCCTCGAAGGAATCGACGAGGTGGTGCCGGCGTTGGCGTCTTCCCACCGTCTCTTGGTGATTACGAAGGGCGATCTGCGCGATCAGGAGCGGAAGGTGACGAAGAGCGGACTGGCCGGGCACTTCGCGCACATCGAAATCGTTTCTGAGAAGGATCCGGGCACCTACGACCGTATCCTGCAACGTCATGGCATTTCGCCGGAGCGATTTCTCATGGTGGGAAATTCGCTCAAGTCCGACATTCTGCCGATTCTCGAAATCGGCGGGTCTGGGGTGCATATCCCCTACCACCTCACGTGGGGGGCGGAACACGCGGCCGTGCCTACGGCGGAAGGGCGTTTCTTTCAGATGCGGTCGGTGCGAGAGCTTCCGGCGTTGATCGAGCGATTGACGACGACGATGAAGCCCTGAGCTCGGCAGTCGGAGTTTTACCACGAAGGCACAGAGGCACGAAGTTCGGCAGCCGAAGAGCTCGTACCGGCGATCGAATCCGAATACGACCTTCGTGCCTTAGTGTCTTTGTGGTGAACTTTCGATCCGTGCTTCGGTTAAGGCGAAACGTCGGTGAGGGTCTGGATCGGGAGCGACAGGGCGACGCGGAGGCCGGTGCCGGGGGTGTGGTTGCGCGCGCGGATGGTCCCGCCGTGGAGTTCCGCGATGCTTTTGCAAATTGCCAAGCCGAGGCCGGTGCCGGAGGAAGGGGCAGTCTTTTCTCCGTGATCGTAGCGGACGAAAGGCTCGAAAATGCGATAGTGTTGGTCGACGGGAAGCCCCGGCCCCTCGTCGGTCATGGCCAGGTGCCATCGGCCGTTCGCTGCAAAAGATTCCACGGCGATGGTGCCGCCGGGCGGACTCACGGCGAGGGCGTTGGAAAGCAGGTTGAGGAAGAGCTGACGCAGCAGGTTCGGGTCGAGTTGCTGGACACCTGCCTCGGCCCGCGTGAGCACGAACTTTACCCCCGCATCCTCTGCCAGCAGGCGAGCGTCCTCCGCAAAGTCCGCTAGAAGAGTGCCGGTGTCGATCGGTTTAAGCTCGATCGAAAGCGCGCCGCTGTCCGCCTTGGTCAGGAAAAGCAGGCCCTCGATCAGACGATTCAAGCGCGACACTTCCTCCAGGAGGTCGTCGAGGGTACCAGACGCATCGCTGTCCTCGGCGAGACTCGGCCGCAGCTTTTCGGCATTCAGCCGAATCAAGGAGAGCGGGGTCTTGAGTTCGTGTGACGCCACCGCCGAGAACCCGCGCACTTGTCCGAAGGCGGCCTCGAGGCGGTCGAACATTTGGTTGAGCAAAGTCACGAGTGCAGCCAGTTCGTCCCTGCCCTCGGGAACGGGGATGCGTTCGCTGAGGTTGTCCCCGCCGATCCGACCCGCGGTCTCCCGAATCGCGCGCACGGGTCGCAGCGTGAGTCGGGCAAAACCGAAGCCCAGGCCCACGCTGGCGAGCGCGCCGATCCCGAGGAGCAAACCGCTCACCCGAATGTAATCGCGCAAAACGTGGCGGAGGGGTTTGAGCGGGCTGCCGATCTGGAGGTGCCAGGGTCCGTAGCGAAACTCCGAAATGCGCACGACGGCGTTTCCCGGGAGAGTCGCTGTCCAGTGGGCCTCTTTGCCGGCGAGATCCGGCAAAAAGGTTTCGCCCAGGTTTCGCGAACGGTAAATCACGGTGCCGTCTTCATTGTGAACCTGGATGAAATAGAGCGCCGCATCGGCTTCCAGGTCGAAGTGGATGCGCGACGCGACTTCCTGTGGCGTCAGCGTCATCGACGGTCCGATCATTTCGCTCAACTCGTCGAACTCCACCTCGTGCAGCGCCTCCAGGCTGCGGTCCATTTGGCGAGCGAGCAGCCAACCCCCGGCGAAGAGCACCAGGGCAATCGTGGCGGTCACCAGCGCCGCAAATCGAAGGGCGACGTGGAGCGTGAAAGACCCGCGTAATTGTAGGCGCGAACCGGCAGAGCTCAATCGGGCGCTCAAGCGAGTTGGTAGCCGGAGCCGCGCACGGTCTTGATCGTCAGCTCGTTTCCGGCCTGCTCGAATTTCTGACGGAGTCGTCGGACGTAAACGTCGATGAGATTCGTTTCCATGTCGTACGAGGCTTCCCAGACTTTTTCCGCGATGAGCGTACGGGTGAGCACTCGGCCGGGATTGTGGAGAAACAACTCCAGGAGGGCAAGCTCCCGGCTCGTCAGGTCGAGGACCTTCCCCCCGACGGTTACGGTGTGGGCGAGAAGATCCATGCGAATCTCGCCATGCGTGAGAATGGTCTGCTTGACGCCTGCATGGCGTCGGACCAAGGAGCGGATGCGCGCGAGCAACTCGTCGACGGAAAAAGGTTTTGCGAGATAGTCGTCGGCCCCGAGGTTCAGCCCTCGAATACGATCTTCCACCGCATCGCGCGCGCTCAAGACCAGGACGGGTTCGTTGAATCCGCTCTTTCTCCACGTGCGCAGCAGGTCCAAGCCGTCGCCGTCGGGCAGCCCCAGATCGAGCACGATCGCGTCATAGGTCGTTTCGGAAAGCGCGTCCAGGGCGGCCGCACAGGTGCTGACGTGGCGTGCGACATAACTCTGTTCGGTAAGTGCCTTCTGAATGAATTGCGCCACCCGTCGCTCGTCCTCGATGACCAGGATCTTCATGGAGCGGGAGGCGTGGCGGGGATTTCCAGCGGGGCAGCCTGCAGATGAAAGCGAATGTGCACGATCGGATCCACCTTGAGAAACCAGAACTTGCGAATGAGGGGCAATCCGAAGTCACGCGTATCGATGGTGGTCTGTCCGTCGATCACATACTGCTGCCGGTCGGTGATGACGGAAATCGGGAATTCCACCGCCTGGCTCATGCCGTGGAGCGTGACTTTTCCGCGCACGGTATGGAGGCCCGCGATGGACTCGGGGGCGATCTTCTCCATCTCGAATTCGGCGATGGGATAACGTCCTTGCTCGGACCAGACCGCCATATCGCGATCGCGCTCGGCGCGGCCGGTCTTTACGTCGGCGATGGCGAAGGCAACTTTTGCGCGGAAGAAGCGTTTGATCTCCGAGTCGACGACGAGCAAGGTTTGAAAGTCGGCCAACGTTCCAGTGAACGAATCGAAGGTGGCCTTGACCCGGATCTCGATGCGCGATTCCGCCTTATTCACCTCCAGCGACCGGTCGGCGGCGGCAAGGCGCACTCCCGAGAGCACGGCGATTCCGAAAAGGAGGCGGGGGAGCGGGGAGGTCACCGAGGGAGAACGCGATCCTTCACGGTCCGAGCGGCGCCGTCACTTTCTTTCGCCGCTTGCAGAATGCGGCGCCAGAGCAGGAAGACGATCCAGAGCACGAACGCCGTAATGACGGTGTGGCTCAGGTAGTGCGCGCCTTTGAGGATTTGGTAGAGGCCCATCCAGAGTCCCGCGCCCATGCCCAACGCCGCCCCGAGCACCTGCGATCTCCGGGAACGACCGAGGCCCGCGAGGGCGAGGAGTGCGAACCCGCCGCTCGCATGACCGGCGGGAAAGCAACGTCCGCGACGGGCCGGTGCGGATCCCGGCGGAGTGCAGTCGAGCACGCGGACGTAGGCGACGTCGCCGCCGTAACGCTCGATTTCGTAAGGACAGAAGATGTTGGTCGTCGCTTTGCCGAGACCGATCAGCGCGGGGCCCGTCGCGAGCGTCGCGAAAACCACCCAGAGACTCCGACGTTTACCGGCCGCGCCGAACCGTTCCCGCCAGCCGGTCGTCGGCACTGCGGCGAGGAGCAGAATTCCCAATCCGAAAAGGACCAGGAGGATCTTTGGACTTTGGTAAAAAAGAAGCCGGGGGAGACGCGCAGAACCGTCGACCAGCCAACGCATCCGCTCGAAATCGAAGAAACGATCCTGCAGCCACAGGTCGATCGACGTGTATTCGAATGTCGCGAAAACGGACGCGAGGCCGACCGCCGCGGGCAGCAAAGTGCGATCGAGGTTCCACGATGGCGGCGCGGGTGGCGAAGACGGACGCTCGCTTTTTTTCACGGGGCCAGCCCTACCTTATTCGAGCGAGCCTCATTCATGAACGGTGTTTCCCGCGCTCTGTCCGGTCCGGGGAAAGCTTACCGACGGTGCGTCGCGATCGGCACCCGTCCCGAACGCGAGGCTTTTTCGCCCGTAACCGTTTTGTTCGTCGGCGGAGAGGGCTTTGTAGAGACCGTTGCGATAGAGATAGCTGGCGGTTTGGTAATAGGCGATCGTTTCGCGGACGAGGGCGTCCTCGTTTTGCCGTGGAGTGAGCGCGAAGGTGGTGGGATCGAATCGGTATTGGTCCACGCCCCGCAGCGGCTTGAGGACGGTGAGGAAACCGGATTCGTAGAGCCCGAGGCGTTGATAGTTGCCGATCAAGGCTCGCCGGTCGCCCGTGGCGTGGATGACGTCCCAACCGAAGAAACGCGAGGCGTACGACCAGTTGAGCAGTCCCAGAAGCGTGGGCGCATAATCCACCTGGCTCATCAAGGAACTCACGTGGCCGGGAGCGATGTGTCCGCCGGGCGAATACACCATCATCGGAATGTGGTAGTTTTGCACCGGCAGTTCCGACTTGCCGGCCACGGAAGCGCAGTGGTCGGCCACGATGACGAACACCGTGTTTTCGAACCACGGCTTTTTTTCCGCTTCGCGGAGAAACTGCCCGATCGCGAAGTCGGTGTATTTGACCGCGCCGGCGCGACCGGACGTTTTCGAGGGAAGGTCGATGCAGCCGTCCGGATAGGTGAATGGCCGGTGATTCGACGTGGTCATGACGAAGAAGTGGAACGGTTTGCCCGAGGCGGCCGCTTGGTCCGCTTCGCGCAAAGTCCAGCGATAGAGGTCGCCGTCGCAGGCACCCCAGGTATTCGCAAAAGTGACGTCGCTCTTGGCCACCGCGGCGCGATCCACCACCCGGTAGCCGTTGCCGCCGAAGAAGGCGTTCATGTTGTCGAAGTACCCGTAGCCTCCGTAAATGAAGGCGGTGTCGTAACCGCGGCTGCGGAAGACGCTCCCGAGCGTGAAGAGATTGCCGTTGTTGGGGCGTTTCACCAGCGAGCGTCCGGGGGTGGGCGGGAGCGCGAGGGTGAGGGCTTCCATGCCGCGGTCGGTACGCGTTCCGGTGGCGTAGAGCTGATCGAAAACGAGGCTTTTGCGGGCGATCGCCTCGAGTTCGGGCGTGAGATGCGAAGCGCGGTTAAAGACCGAGAGGAAATCCGCGCTCAGGCTTTCGACCGTGATCTGAATCACATTGGGTTGCAGCTCGGGCTGGCCTATGAGCGGCTTTGCGATCCACCGAAGCGTGTCGCGGGCGTCGGCCGGTGTGGATAGAGGGCCCGAGCCGCCGCTCCCGAGTTCGGTTCGGAGTTCGTGGAACGCCTCGTCGATCGGGAGCGTGCGATAGAATTGATCGTAATCGAGTTCGTTGTTCCGGAACGCGGCAAAGAGCGACCAGAGTCCGTTCTTGGCCAGTTCGCGGTTGAACGTGTTCCCGAAGCTCGGAAGGGCTTCGCTGCGCAGGGCGAGTCCCATCCCAACGGCGACGAGCACCCAAATCGCCCCCGCTTTCCAACGGGAAACCGCTTTTTCTTCCGCCCATTCCATCCAGATCGAAACCCATCCGGCGTTCAGGAGCAGGGCAGAGCAGACGGCGGCGCCGAGGCAGATCGCGGTGACGATCGCGGGCATCGAGTAGGACTCCCGGATGTTCCCGATGACTTCCGTGGTGTAGACCAGATAGTCCACGGCGATGAAGTTAAAGCGGACGCCGAATTCGTCCCAGAACAACCACTCGGCAACGGCTCCGAACAGGAGCAGCACGATCGCGCCGTAAAGGGAGACGTACACCAGAACCCGTGCCCATCCGCGATTGAAAAAACCGGCGGGCAGCGCGGCGAGGAGGAGGGTGAGCGGCAGGGTGGCGAGCAGCCCTGCGCCCAGATCGAAAAGCAGACCCCAGGCGAAGGCGGCGAGGAGGCTTGAATCCCAGGTAAATGCCCAGAGGGATTTCATCAGCAACGCACAGCGTGTGAGAAAGCCGACGGAGAGGAAGAGCCCGAGGATGAGCCAGACGCCACCCTGTCGCCGGGAGAGTAGCGCATAGAACGTCGCTTTCCACCACGGGGAAGCGGGGGGAGTGGGCACCGGCAAGGGACGGGACGAGATCGGCGTGAGGCGATGCATGGGAATGGCGACGTCAACCTTATCCGCTACGGATGAATGAAGTGTGAACGGAGGATTAATTTTCGTTCATCCGCCTGACCCACATCGTGCTTGTTCGCGAAAAGCGAGGCGGGCAGAGTGGCGGGACGATGGCTTCCAAACCGTTTGTCTTCATTTGCGGGTCCGACGACTTTCTTGTCGGTCGTTTGGGCAAAGTGCGGTTTGCGGCGCTTTCGAACGAAGTGACGGACGAGTTTTCCCGGGAAGTCCTCAGCGGCTTTGCCAACAATGTCGGCGAGGTGGCCTCGGCGGTGAACCGGTTTCGCGACAGCGTGCAGACCCTGTCGATGTTCGGAGGGCGAAGGCTGGTGTGGTTGAAGGATGTGAACTTTCTCGCGGATACACCGACGGGTCGCGCGGAGGGGACGTTGAAATGTGTCGAGGATCTCCAGGAAATTCTCGCGGCGATCGATCCCGGGCAGGTGGCGATTCTGATCACGGCGGCACCGCTGGACCGGAGGCGGGCCTTTCCGAAATGGTGCGAGAAGACGGCCGAGTATACGCTCGTGGGTGGAGGAGACAGCGATTCGTCCGCTGAGGCGCTCGCGGGGGTGGTTTTGGCCGAGGCGAAAGCACTTGGGGCGAGCTTTGCGCCGGGAGCGATCGATTTGCTTTTGGCGAAGGTGGGTGCCAACACCCGTTTGCTCCTGGCGGAAACGCATAAGCTGGCCACCTACGCGCTGGATCCCAAGGCGCTTGCCGGAGACAGCGAGGCGGGTACGCGCATCGAGGAGGCGCATGTGGCCGAGCTGACGCCGAACGTGGCGGAGGGGGATTTTTTCGAAGCGGCAGAGGCGTTTTTCAGTGCGGACCTGGCACGCACGCTGGCGGCGCTGAACCACCATTTTTTCACGGGTGGCGATGCACGGCCGATCATTTCGGCGCTGCAGAATCGCAATCGGATTCTCCTGCAGGTGCGGGCCCTCGTCGATTCCGGAGAGGTGCGAGTCGGGCCGCGTGGACTGGACGGAATGCCCAAGGCGGCGGCGGCCTTTGGACACTATTTTGTCGGGGCCGGCGAAAAAAGCTCCTACAATCTCTTCAGTCAGAATGCGTGGTATGTCGGCAAACTCGCGGGCGGCGCACGCCTGCCCACCGTGAGGCGGTTGATCGACAATCAGCTCGAATTCGTTTCCGCCTTCGAGGAAATCATTCGCCGGCCGAACGATCAGGAAGCGGTCTTGCGCGATATGACCGTGCGTTGCCTCGCCCCGGCGGCCTGAGCCCTGGAGGGCCTCGCTCCGTCGAGGCCGGGAGTGCGCGTCCGCGCGCCGCCAACGTTTCGTCCTATATTCCCGTCGCGCGCGGGCAGTCACAGTGCGGGGCGGTAGGATTTCGGCGAATCCCGGCCACGAGGGATCGTGGCCCTTGTTCCAAGGAAGAGCCGGGCTACAGCCACTTCCGTCGTTTCATAAACAGAATGATGGCCACGGTACTGACGAGGGTGAACGCGGTGACGCCGATGTAGCCGAGGCGACCGCCGAGTTCGGGCATACGGGTAAAATTCATTCCGTACCAACCGCTGATCAGCAGCACCGGGATCGTCAACGCGGTGATTCCCGTGAGGACGCGGATGCCGGCGTTGGCTTCGTGACTCGATTTGTTGAGGTAAACGCGAAACGAAAGAATCAACTGTTCCGCCCAGCCGTTCGCCTGGTGTTCGATCCGCGCAAGGTCTTCGGAGAGATCGCGCAGGTAGGGCACCATGACGGTGCGAATGAGCTTGGTCTTGCCTTCGGAGAGATTGGAGACGATTTCGCGTTGCGGGCGCACGATCTGGCGCAGGGCGGAAAATTTTTTCCGCAGCGCGATCACTTTCGGAAAGAGTTCTTCGGCGGCGATGTCCTTGAGCACGCCCTCCTCGACCGTCTCGAGTTCGTCGCGCAGTTCTTCAAGCGCCGGCTTGTACGCTTCGACCATTAAATCGAGAATGACGTGGGCGAAACGGTCGGGTCCACGGACGAGCGTGGTGGGAGTGCGTTGGTACCGCTCGATCGCGGTCTGGACGGGTTTGAGCGGCTTTTTGTGAAAAGTGACGAGGAAATTTTTACCGAGAAAAATGTCCAATTCCGTCGTGGTGAAGTGTTCCCTGCGCGTATAATCGACCGCGTGCATCACCAGGTAAAGGTAGTCGTCGAACTCCTCCAATTTGGGGAACGGCGAGTCCGTCACGCAGTCTTCGATCGCCAAGGGGTGAAAGGCGAAGGTCGACTCGAGGATCAGCTGGGTTTCCGCAGGCGTGGGTTCGGACAAGTCGACCCACAGGACCGTTCCCGGCTCGGAGCGCAACGACGCCAGCGTTTCCGCGGGCGGGTTTTGTGCGACGAGCTTGTGCTCTCGGTAGACGAGGGTGGTGACCATGGTGCGGGCGAGAAGGCGACGACTAGATCCAGCGTTTCCGTTTACACCAACGCCACATGACGAAGGTCAGCGACACCGTCACTCCGACGACGATGTAGTATCCGTAGGGCGACGACAGTTCGGGCATGTGCTCGAAGTTCATGCCGTACCACGTGCCGATGATGGTTCCGGGCAGACTGATGGCGGTCAGGGCGGTCAGCGCCTTGATGCCTTCGTTCGCCGCGAAGGAGGATTTATTGAGATAGAGGTCGAACGAAATCAGGAGCTGATCGGCAAACGACGCGGCGGTCTCGTCGATCCGGATCAGGTTATCGCGCAGATCGCGAAAATACGGGAGCATCACGGAACGGATCATTTTCGACTCCCCGCGCGACAATCGCGAAATCATGTCGCGCTGGGGGCGCACGATCTGCCGCAAGTGGGCAATTTCGCTGCGCACCTCGAGAAGTTGGGCGGTGAGGCTCGCATCCGACGTCGAGAGCACCGACTCCTCGATTTCCTCGAGTTCGGCGCGCAGCTCGTCCGTCGCCGGTTGAAAGTTATCGACCAAGGCGTCGATGACCAAATGCGCGAGTCGATCGGGACCACGGGCGACGACCCCGGTGCTTTTGACGCAGCGGTCGATCGTGCTGTCGATCGACTTCAGAGGGGTCACGTGGTAGGTCACGAGGAAGTCCTTGCCCAGAAAGAGATCGAGCTCGGTGGTGTTGAACTTCTCGGTGCGGGTGAAATCGACGGCGTGGGTGACGACGAAGAGGTAGTCGTCGTAGTCCTCGGATTTCGGCAGCGAACTCGGGGTGCGGCAGTCTTCGATCGCGAGCGGGTGAAACTGAAAAACGCCTTCGAGGATTCCGTTCACCTCTTCTTCGGTCGGATTGAGGAGATCCACCCAGAGGATCAAACCCTTGTCGGCGCGCACGAGGCGCAGCGCCTCGATCTCAAGATCGCGGCCCACCAGTTTCCCGTCGCTGAAGACGAACGATTGAATCATGCTCGGCGGGCGATGCTGTGCTCCGCCGGGGCAGTGGCAAGCTTGGTGGCTGACAGTGTCGTTCTGGGAGTTTCCGAGAAAATCGGCCCGAATCGCATTGACGGAAAATAGCGAGATTCCCATAGGTTGTGTCACTGGTCGAGGACAACCACCACCGGTTGTGGTCAATAAGAGGTTGGTAAGTTTTAGCGGCCTTTTGGTGGTCGGCGCTTTCCATCCGGCTACAATCGTTCTCGGATCGATTGCTTTTTTAGTTTTCTCACTTTCGTTCCCTCACGTCGTTCCTCGTTCCTCCGCCCGATGCATAAGACCTTCACCGTTGGCACCAAAACCTTCGTCCTCGACCAGGCAAAGGCCGAAGAAGCCTTTGCCGCCAAGAAAGTGATCAATGGTCGCGTGACCATGACGTTCAATCTGCTCCCGTTGAAGTATCAATGGGCATACGATCTTTATCGGACGATGAAGGCCAACCACTGGGAGCCGGAAGACATTCCGATGGGCAAGGACATCGAGCAATGGCGCGACACCAAGGTGGTTTCCGATGTGGAGCGTTGGATCATCCGCATGGGCATCGGTTACTTTTCCGCCGCCGAAGGCATCGTGGGGGACAACATTCAACACGTGGTGCGCGAACTCGTGACGGCTCCGGAGCTCAAGCTTGTGTTGGGTCGCCACGCCCACGAAGAGAACATTCATGCCGACTCGTTGCTCTATATGATCTCCTCCCTCGGCATCAATCCGCACGAGTGCGAGGCGATGTTCGAGGACGTGCAGACGATCGTAAAAAAGAACGAGTTCGTCACCCGCATTTCCAAGGATCTACGCCGCGATTTGGACCTGACCAAGCCGGAGAATAAAAAGCTCCTCGCCAAGAATATCTTCGTATTCGGCCAATGCATGGAGGGCACGCAGTTTTACGGTCTTTTCGGCATGGTCCTGTCTCTTTACCGGCAAAACAAATTTCCCGGGATCGGTCAGATGTTCCGCTACACCTTGCGCGACGAGAGCAATCACATTGAGGTGTTCCGGAACCTCTTTATGGATCTCGTGGAGGAGAATCGCGAGATTTGGACCGCGGAGTTCAAGGAGGAGCTACGGGCGGCGATGGCCGAGGCGGTGTATTTGGAGAAAGAGTTCATTCGCGACTGCCTGCCCATGAACGCCGTGGGGTTGGCGGTGGACGAATTTACGCAGTACATCGATTATATCGCCGATCGCCGCCTTGAGGGCGTGGGTTTGTTGCCGCTCAGCCCGGGCGTCAAAAACCCATTGCCGTGGCTTGCCGAGATGATGGACATCAAGAAGGAGCAGAATTTCTTCGAAGGTCGCGTCACCGAATACCAGAAGGCTTCTGCGCTGGAAGTCGCGCACGACGACGAATTGTAAGTTCGAGGCGCGAGGCGGCGGGGACTGGTTTTCATAGCGGAATCGCCGAGCGTTTTTACTCCGACAGAGACGCAGTCTCGCAGCCCGTGGCACGAGGATTAGAATCGAACCTGGGCTCGAAGGTCTGACGTGGATCGAACCTTCGCAGCCTTCGCCTCTTCGCGAGACCATGATTGGGATCGGAAGAATCGGAGGTGGTCTCGCGAAGGACGGACATAGACGCGAAGGTTCGGACAAAGAGGACCTCATCTCCTGTCCGGATCGTGGGTTCGAGACGGCCTCAGGAGCGAGTTCGTCCACCGGATCGGAGCACCGATCGAAATGTCTGCGTCACGAGAGCGATTTCAGGCGATAACTGACGGAGGGAGATGCCTCGAAGACCTCGGTGGGGGGACCGGAACGGAGGGCTTTGCCCTGCGACAGGACGAGCACCCGGTCGCAGAGCGCGACGAAGTCTTCCGGGGCATGACTGACGTAAACCAAGGGTACGTTAAAGTCGTCCCGGATGCGTTGGAGAAGGGGGAATATCGCCTCCTTGTGCCCTGCATCGAGGCTGCTCAACGGCTCGTCGAGCAGGAGGAGGCGCGGCGAAGCAAGCAACGCCCGGGCGAGCGCCACGCGCTGGCGTTCGCCGCCCGAAAGGGCTGTGACGCGACGGTCGAGAAGGCGTTCGATATCGAGCGCCTCCGCAATGGCGGCCAACGAAAACGACGCACCTCCGGAGGAGGACCGAAGGCCGCTCGGCTGGGTCTGTCGGCAGCCATACTGCAGGTTTTGTTGTACGCTGAAGTGAGGGAAAAGGGCCCCGTCTTGAGGCACGTAGCCGACGCCGCGATGTTCGGGCGCGATATAAACGTCATGCGCTCGGTCCACGAGAACACGGTCGTCCAACTGAATCCTGCCTGTGTGTGGGCGACGCAAACCGGCGATCGCCTCGACGAGGGTGGTCTTTCCGGCCCCGGAATCGCCGAACAAACCGATGGCCCGCCCCTCCAAGGTGAGGGAAAGCTCGAGGCGAAAGCGTCCGGCGGAAAGGACGAGGGAATCGATGACGAGCTTCATGCGAGACGAGGCGGGGTGAAGCGCTCAGCGGGCGGCAAATTTGCGGCCGAGCAGACGTTCGCTCAGCAAGACGGCAGCGAAGGCCAACCCGGCGGAGATCAGGAGTAGTTGGAACGCCTGGTCATCCTGGCCGAGCTGAACGTGATGATAGATCCCCAGCGACAGCGTGACGGTTTGGCCGGGAATGAAGCCGGCAATCATCGCCGTCGCGCCGAATTCGCCCAATGCGCGGGCGAAGGCCAAAACCCCTCCGGCGCAGAGTCCGCGTGCCGCGAGGGGCAGGGTGACGGTAAAAAACACCCGCCAAGGCCCTGCACCCAAGGTCCGGGCGACCTGCTCCAAACGCAGTGGGACTTCCTCGAAGGCAACGCGCGCGGTGCGCACGAGAAGCGGAATCGCCATCACAGCGGCTGCCAGTACGACCGCCTTCCACGTGAAGACGATTTCCCAGCCAAACCACTCCGCGAAAAACGCGCCGAAAGGACCGCGTCGTCCGAAAAGCTTCAACAGGATCAAGCCCGTGGCCACCGGTGGAATGACCAGGGGCAGCGCGACCGCCGTTTCCACCAGCGCTTTGCCGGGCCAATGTTTGCGTGCGAGCAACCACCCCAACGCGATGCCACCGGGCATGATCAACGCGGTGCCCACCGCGGCCACTCCGAGGCTGAAAAAGGTTATGCGGACAAGCTCGCCCATGCACGGTGAGCGACGCTCCACGCCGCGGTGGCGTCAAACTTTAGCGTGTTCGGACGTGAGATCGGCCGCGACGGGACACAGAAATTCCAGTCGATGCGGTCTTTGGGGGTTCGGGAGACCGGGAGAGATCGAGTTTGGAGAGATCGAGTTTGGAGTCCGGACTTTAGTCCGTCCGGAAAGATTGGGATCGGATTTTCGGAACGGCCTGAAGGCCGGACTCCGAACTCGGAGACTCGTGGCGAGCGAGAGACCGTTCTCCTCCGGACTGTGGCCGCTGTGCCGTCGAAGCGTTGCGGGGTATCTTTTTGGCTTCGGCGGTAGGAGAAAACTCGAGAAGAGCCCTCAAATAAATATTTGCTTGCAATAACGTTAAAAAAATTAGCTGGCAAAGGGCTTACCGGATAATTTTTTCCTACACAAACGTTCACTTTGAACGTGCCTAGGCACCCGATATTACGTGCGTGCGGAGGTAGAAATCGAATTCTGAAATCGAGGTTCTGACGGGGATCGAACTGTCGCAGCCTTCGCCTTTTCGCGAGGCAATGGATTGGAATGGAGGATGCGGAGGGGTCTCGCGAAGGATAGGCAAAGACGCGAAGGTTCGGGCAAAGATACCTGATCATTCGTCCAGGTCACGGTTCCGAGACAGCCTCGGCACCGTATCCCATCGCAAAAACCGCCGACCCTTTTTACGCGGAGAATAACCGACTTGCGGAGGGCCCGTCGGATTCGAGCGA
>Ga0335394_10002810_pt1 | contig 19704 bp, 13 predicted proteins | sample MAT03_FD_205741 | JGI IMG/M metagenome (GOLD analysis project Ga0335394, IMG submission 205741) | Freshwater microbial communities from Lake Fryxell liftoff mats and glacier meltwater in Antarctica - MAT-03 (spades assembly) (version 2) ... | reverse complement strand
AGTACTTATCATTGAAGATGATCTGAAATTTGCTGCTATACTTTTAAATCAAGCCAACAAAAAAGGATTTAAATGTTTATCGGCAGCAAGCGGAGAAGATGGTTTGTTACTTGCATCAAAACACAAACCTCAAGCGATTATTCTCGATATGAGTCTGCCGGGCATTAACGGACATACAGTATTGCTTGAATTAAAAGCAAATCCTTCCTTAAGGCATATACCGGTGCATATTATTTCGGCTAAAGAACGTTCGCTGGAGCCAATCAGAGAAGGGGCCATAGAGTATTTGATGAAACCGGTGGCAAAAGAAGATTTGGAAGAAGCATTTAACAGAATTGAAAATTTTGTAAGCAGAAAAATAAAAAACTTGCTAATTATTGAAGACAACGAAAATTCCAGAAAGGCAATGCGCATACTTATAGGCAATGGTGATGTAAAATGCCTTGAAGCACAAACCGGCAAAGAGGCTTTGGCTATCTATGAGCAGAATCACATTGATTGTATTATATTAGATATTGGGTTACCTGACATGAGTGGATTTGACGTTATTCATGAACTTGATAAAATAAAAGACCATCACATTCCTCCTATTATTGTTTACACTGGCAAGGAACTTACAAAAGAAGAAAACAATGAGCTTCAAAAATATGCGGAGAGTATAATTATAAAAGGTGTAAAGTCGGAAGAACGATTGCTGGATGAAACAGCTCTTTTCCTTCACAGAACGATTAGCAATATGCCCAAATCAAAACAATTAATTATAAATAATCTGTACGATAAAGAAGCCGTATTTCATGCAAAAACAATACTATTGGTAGATGATGATATGCGAAATTTATTTGCATTATCAAAAATATTAAAAGAACGTGGAATGGAAATAATAAAAGCAGAAAACGGAAAAAGCGCTTTGGAGATGTTGGAAAACCATCCGGATATTAACCTAGTATTGATGGACATAATGATGCCGGAAATGGACGGTTACGAAGCAATGAAACGAATTCGATCTAATGTGAAGTTCGAAAATTTACCTGTAATTGCGCTCACTGCAAAAGCCATGAAAGACGATAAACAAAAATGTATTGATGCAGGCGCCAACGATTACATTACTAAACCTGTCGATGTAGAACGCTTGCTATCACTGATGCGTGTGTGGTTAAGTAAATAAGGATTGACGTCATTGCGAGGTACGAAGCAATCTATTTGCGTAAGGAGATTGCTTCGTGCCTCGCAATGACGACAGAAGATAAGAGCAGCAAAACGAGTACTAATTTTTAATAAAAATGAAAGAAAATAACCTTGTTAAAATTTTATTGGTAGACGATTTGCCAGAAAATTTGTTTGCCTTGGAATTAATTCTATCCAACAAAAATTATTTTTTTGTAAGAGCAAATTCCGGAAATGAAGCATTGAAAATTCTGTTACGGGAACAGGATTTCGCAATCATATTAATGGACGTTCAAATGCCGGAGATGGATGGTTTCGAAACAGTAGAATTGATTCGCGAAATAGAAACACTTAAAAATGTTCCAATTATTTTTTTAACTGCGAGTATGGATCGTTCTATGTATATTTTTAAGGGATATCAGGCCGGTGCAGTTGATTACATGATTAAACCGCTTATTCCGGAAATATTAAAGGCAAAAGTGGCAGTTTTCGTGGAGCTATATCTAAAAACACATGAATTATTAGTTCAAAATGAAGAGAAAGAAAAACAGGCAGAAGAGTTAAGAATTGCTAATAAAGAGCTGCTTGCATTTACGTATATATCAAGCCACGATATGCAGGAGCCTTTGCGAAAAATGCAAGTGTTCATCTCGATCATTCTTAAAGAGGAAAAAGATGCTCTGTCTGACAATGGCAAGGATTATTTCCAACGGATTCAATCATCGGCCGAAAGAATGCAGAAACTAATTATCGATCTGCTTGCGTTCTCTCGTATCAACGAAACGGATCGTAAATTTGAAAAAACAGAACTCAGTACAATCATTGATGATGTAAAAGTTGAATTAAAAGACACCATTAAAGATAAAAATGCCACCATCGAGGCTGTTGAACTCTGCTCTGCCAACATCATTCCTTTTCAGTTTCGCCAACTTATATACAACCTCATAAGCAATGCACTTAAGTTTTCGCGGGCCAACATACCTTCGCAGATAACAATAAAGAGTAAAATTGTAAAGGGCAGTAAATTAAATGTAGAAAAACTTTCGCCGGAAAAAAACTATTGCCATATCACCGTTAAAGACAATGGTATCGGCTTCGAACCCCATTTCAGCGAACACATTTTTGGAGTGTTCCAAAAACTTCATAGCAAAGAAGTATATGTGGGTACTGGAATCGGACTTGCCATCGTAAAAAAAATAGTAGAGAATCACAACGGTATCATCACCGCAACAAGCGATTTAAATGAAGGAGCAACGTTTGATATTTATATTCCTGCTAATTGAAAAAAAGTTTGCATTATTCAAGTAGAAAACGCAGAATATGATAACGACAGAAGGGATTGGTAATAAATTTAGCGAAAAAGTTGTTCTGCGATTTACCATTCATCAAGCACTGGACAATGACATACTCAGAACGTGTAGTTAGAAAGTAAGCCTCCGACGAACCCCATCTTGCCCACCTCGCCATTACCCCGGAATTTTGCCCAAAACAAAGATATGAAAAAAGGAATAAACACTACTAATCGGCCCAGCGTAACGCTATGCTTTATACCTTCTTCACTCCCTGTAAACACTACGGCAGTGACCCGGAAAAATGGCTCAACGATGTGCTCAACAGAATCAACGACCACAAAGTCAGCCGACTGGAAGAACTTATGCCGCAATATTGGAAACCTGCGCCGGAGAAAATGCCGGTCACACGGAATGAACAAGTAGAGTGAGGCTGGGGGGCAAAAGTAGTCGCATCGAAGGTGAGGGGCAAGGTGGGATTCGTCGTAGGCTTACAAATTACCAATCAGCCGGTTCTGCCCCCCGGAAATTCATTTTGTATCGACCAACGGAATAAGGCTTGCCTTCATTCATCGTTTCCAGACGATCACTCCCCCACTCCACCGCCGCCCATCTCCCATGCGAACTGTATATGCGGCTGCCGGCAGATCGATCCGCACAGAAATTGCAGGTGTGGACCCTGTAAACGGGGTTTCCTGAACAATACGCCCCTTCAGATCAAGAATTTGTATAACTGTTCCGGATGCTACAAAAGGATTCGCTCCGGGAACCGTAACATAAAGCACATCCTGAAAAAGCGTCGGGTAGACAGAGAACGTTGTTTGCTTTCCAATCTGTTCATTGCCGGTGGACTCCGGTATCAGCTGGGCATTCAACACCGTCACCAGCCCCGTCTGCAACGACACATTGAAAAAAGATTGGGATAGATAACCCGTTTTGCTGATCTCCACCGTGTAATTTCCCGGCAGCGCCGAGCCCGTTTTGTAGAACCCGCCAAACCCGCTGCTGTCTACTTTCGGGGAATTCACGATCACAACTTTTGCATTGGTAAGTGGCTGCGCGTTGGAAGCATCCGTTATTTGTCCTTCCAAATAGGCAGCGCGTTGGTACGTCGGCTGAAAGACAAAAAGCCCTTCGGTTTTGGCCGAGGCGATCAAAATACCCGAGGGCAGATACGGATCCGCATCCCACACTAAGGAACTGCCGAGTGAAGCGAACGCGGTTTCGATCAGGTTATCAGGCCGGGTCGCATCCACGATGGTCAATTGACCGCCATAAGAAGGGTTGACCAAAAAATGGCCGAACACGCGCACATTATGTACCTCCCGGCTGGGATTTTGGCTGGGATAATAATTGTCCAGCAGGGTAATATTGTCGAGATCCGAGACGTCGAACGCCGCGAGTGGCGCATCCGGTTTTTCATCGGTGGTGAACAAAATTTTACCATCGTCGGATAAGCCGGTATTGTGGTTAAAAGCGAATGGCGTTGGGTGCGTGGTCAGGAGAACCGGGTTGGTTTTGTCGCTGATGTCCACCACACCGAATTGCCCCTGGATAATTTCGCTCGTCCATAAAGTATCTCCCCGGATAAGGCCGTCATGCACGTAATTGGCAGTATATTTTCCAACGATGTGCGGGTTCCAGGGATTGCTCAGGCTGGCAATCGTTGCTCCGTTCGTCACGTTTCCGCCGCCGAAAATGTACAGATACCCGTCTGCGGCCTTCACGGTGTGGCTGCGCTGTACTTGCCCCGCATAGTCGCCGTCGCCATACCAGTTTGTCCAATAAATCGTATCCGGAAGGCTCCTCAGGTCGACAATGGTGATGCCACTCCCGACAGCCTCAGAGCCGACGTAGGCAAAACCATTCCAGGTGCACATTTCCCGCCAGTTGTTCGGGAGACCAGGCACTTTAAAACGCTGCACCGGTTGTGAAGGATCATCGAGGTCTACAATACTGAATCCCCTGCTGGTGCCGACCAATGCATATTCGCTGCCGGTGCTGTCGACAAAATGCAGGCAGCCGGCCAAGGTCGTTGAATCGTACGGAAGGTGGCCGAGCAGTTGAAGGTTGGATTGGGCGAAGAGGAAGGAAGGGGGAAAAAACAGCAAAACCTGGATCAGATAGCGCATAATGGTAGGAGGGTCTCAATGCCCTCTGTCAAATAATTAAAATGTTCATGCCAAAGCTTACGCACCCTGCCATCTCGGCAATTTCACGGTAAAAGTGGCGCCTTTACCAGGCTCGGACCGTTTCACAAAAATTTTCCCTTTGTGGTATTCTTTAATAATGCGCTTGGACAGAGAGAGCCCGAGTCCCCAGCCACGCGTTTTGGTGGAATAACCGGGTTTGAATACCATTCGATGTTTCCCCATCGGGACGCCTTTTCCCGTGTCCGAGATATCGACACAGGCTATTCCACCCTCTTCATACACGACCGCGCTGATTTTTCCGATGCCGCCTTCCATCGCATCGATGGCATTGCGCAACAGGTTTTCGATCACCCAATCGAACAGGGGCGCGTTCATTCCGACAATGATGGGGGCGTGCGCGGCAACCTGCGGGAAATCAAATTCTACCTTGCGCGGCGCGCGACGCTGCATATAGGCGCGGCATTTTTCAAGTTGTTCGTACAAGTTGACCGGCGCCAGTTCGGGCAAGGCGCCAATTTTGGAGAACCGGTCGGCTACGAGTTCGAGGCGGGTCACATCGTTACTCAGCTCATCAAACATCTCCAGGTTCGAGGGATTGTCCTCGTTTGTCATTTTCAGGGTTTCGATCCAGCCGAGAATAGCCGTGATCGGGGTGCCGAGTTGGTGTGCCGTTTCTTTTGCCATGCCCAGCCATACCTGATTCTCTTCCGCGCGGCGCGAGGCACTGAACCCTAAATACCCGAATGCTATGAACAAGGCAATCAGCATCATCTGGATAAAAGGATACCACTTCAGCTGAGTCAGTAACCTGGAATGGGCAAAGTAGACCTTTTTGTAAATCCGTTCCATCGGCAGCGACGCATCGATGGAGTCGATGGAACCACTGGCAAACATGTTATTCAAAGCTTGCCGTACTTTTGTTGTATCAACTGCTGCGCCTTCGCTGCCATCCACGTTCAAAGCGTCCTCGATCTCCCCGTTTTCCGAAACCAAAACGACCGGAATGGTCGTGTTTAATTGCAAAACCCTGGCCGCGAGGGTCAGGTCGCAGTGAAAAAATTGAAAGGTATCAACTTCGACCTTGTTCAGGGATTTTTGCGCCTCCGTCCACAGGGTGGCTTGCTGTACTTCCCGTTCGGCCAATTGATCGGCGATATATTTCGTATACATGAGGGAAATAATAATGATCAGCGTGCCGGCAGCAGCCAAATACCATTTCCATTGCGACTTGCGGGCGTAAATGTTCATTATCGATAAGCCAAGAGAAGCTGGATGCAAAAGTGAGAAAGAAAAATGGGGCAGGCTAATTTTTGTTAAACGCTATTTGCGTGGATTTTAGCATTTTGTAAGAACCATACCCTAAAACTATATAAATATTTGACACTTTTGTTTAACATTCGCAGGCCTTTATTAAACAAAATAAATTTATTGCTGTTTGAAACGAACTTTTCCTAAGTATCTATCCACTCTCATAAAATGAAGCCAGGCGTATGTCCAAAAAAATAATCGTCATTGGGTCTGGTTTCGCGGGTTTGGCAGCGGCTTGTACCTTGGCAGCCGACGGCTTCGAAGTCACGGTGCTGGAAAAAAACCCCACACCTGGCGGACGTGCCCGAAAGTTCGAGGCAGCCGGTTTCATGTTCGATATGGGGCCTTCATGGTACTGGATGCCCGGCGTTTTCGAACAGTTTTTCGGGCGTTTCGGCAAAAAAGTCTCCGATTATTACGATCTGGTCCGCCTTGACCCTTCTTACCAGGTATGGTTCGGGCCGGGCGACGTACTGGAAGTGCCTGCAGGAATGGAGGCATTAGAAGCCATGTTCGAACAACTGGAACCGGGCTGCACGCCCCGTTTGCGTAAATTTCTGGCCGAAGCCGCGTATAAATACGAGGTGGGCATGGGCGAGTTCGTTCAAAAGCCAAGCCACAGCATCCTGGAGTTTGCCGATTGGCGCATTGCAGCCAGCCTGTTTCGCCTGCAAATGTTCACCTCGGTGTCGAAGCATATCCGGAAATTGTTCAAACACGAGAAATTAGTGAAAATGCTGGAGTTCCCGGTTCTGTTTTTGGGTGCAACCCCACAAAATACCCCGGCGCTCTACAGTTTGATGAACCATGCGGATCTGACACTCGGCACCTGGTACCCGATGGGCGGAATGCACCGGATCGTGGAGGGTATGTTGTCTTTGGCGCAGGAGCTGGGTGTAAAAATCGAGTTGAACGCCGAAGTAAAGGAAATTGTGGCCAGTGAAGGGAAGGTCACGGAAATCCACACCATGCAGGGCAACACTTACACCGCCGATTTCTTCGTCGGCAGCGCCGATTACCACCATATCGACACCCAACTGCTCGATCCCGCACACCGCAATTATACCGCACAATATTGGCAAACACGGACCATGGCGCCTTCCTCGCTGTTGTTTTACGTGGGTGTCAACAAACGATTAGAGCGGCTCAGCCACCACAACCTTTTCTTCGATGAAGATTTCGGGCTCCATGCCCGGGAGATATACGACACGCCGAAGTGGCCGGTCGCCCCACTTTTTTATGTGTGCGCACCGTCCAAAACCGATCCTACCGTGGCGCCCGAAGGCTGCGAAAATTTGTTCCTGCTGATCCCGGTAGCCCCGGGCCTGGAAGATACGCCGGAGATCCGGGAACAATACTACCAATTGCTGATGGACCGGCTTGAAGGGCTCACAGGCCAATCTATCCGCGATGCCGTGGTGTACAAACGATCGTATGCGCACGCCGACTTCATTCAGGATTACCATGCCTTTAAGGGAAATGCCTACGGGTTAGCCAATACCTTACGGCAAACAGCCTTTCTAAAACCAAAAATTAAAAATCGTCATTTAAAAAACCTATATTACACCGGGCAATTGACCGTGCCGGGCCCAGGCGTACCGCCTTCAATTATCAGCGGGCAAGTGGTTGCAAAAGAAATTACAAAAATACAGAATCAACTGATATGAACCATTTTGCGCTGTATCATTCTACCTGCCAGGAATGTAGCCGTTTGATCACCAAACGATACTCCAGTTCTTTTTCCCTCGGCATCCGGCTGTTTCATAAGCGCTTTCGGGGGCCCATTTATGCCATTTACGGCTTCGTGCGGTTTGCCGATGAGATCGTGGATACCTTTCACGATTATCCTAAAAAAAGTTTGCTGGATCGATTCCGGGAGGATACCTGGCACGCGGTCAGGGAGGGCATAAGCCTCAATCCGGTATTGCATTCATTTCAGCAGGTGGTTCGACAATACAACATCGAGCCTGAATTGATCGAAGCGTTTTTGCGCAGCATGGAGATGGACCTCCTGAACCAGGAATACGACGCGAAAGCGTATGATGAATATATTTACGGTTCAGCCGAAGTGGTTGGCCTGATGTGCTTAAGGGTGTTTTGCGCGGGCAACGATGCCGAGTACCAGCGTTTGAGAGAGCCGGCCCGCCGATTGGGGGCTGCATTCCAGAAGATCAATTTTTTGCGCGACATCAAGAGCGATTTCGACGACCGTGGGCGGGTTTATTTTCCCGGTGTCGATTTTTGCCGCTTTTCCAATGAAGAAAAAAAGCAAATAGAAGCCGACATCGAAGCGGATTTCAATGCTGCGCTTGAGGGCATACGCCAGTTGCCCGAGGGCGCCCGTCTTGGGGTGTATGTGGCCTATAAATTTTACATTCAATTATTCCGTAAAATAAGAAGCGCGCCTGCCCAGCGCGTAGCGGAGGAACGTTTCCGGGTATCCGATAAACGGAAAATATACCTCTTGTTCAGTTCAGCCGTACGGCATCAATTGAATTTTCTTTAGCCGCCGAAGCCCTCAGGGCATAGGCGGCTTCGTCCACCTGCCAGGGTATTTTGAATCTAAAATTTCAATTCAAAATCCTTTAAGTTGATCCCTAATGGGCATTGACCCACCTACGCGCTGGGCGCTTCGGCGGGTAAAAAGGAAGGCTGCCTGGACCATACCAGGCAGCCTTCTTTATTTTCAACGGGAATAAAATGGGTTCAATGGATTAAAAAAACAAAAGGCAGAGGCCCTACCGACGAACCCCGCTGGAGAAGTACGACACCGCCATGGGAAATGCACGTACTAACAGGAATGCTGCAAGTGAAACGTATAGAATGAGCATAGAGGGTAAGGATTGAAATGTGAAAGGAAATTGGATTAATCTAAATTTTCAAATTATTATATTGCTACTTATGTCAAAGGTGGACATATTTTTCAAAATTCAGGCTATTTTCAGTTATTTTTTTCGTTAATTCTTCATTTGCAAAAAGGGTAACCGGATTCCGCGGGTTTTGAAGTACTTTTGCATCGGAATCTGAATGAGATCAGCGCAGCGCATTCAATCAATTTACGGAATTCCGGCTTTATTGGTCCATACCAACAATGTTTTTGTTTTTGCGTGGCACAATTTTGTTTTTGTTTTTCGGAAACGTTCCTATTTTTCCGGAACGCAATGGTCACCTCGTATCTCAATCAAAAAAGTATTCGGAATGGTTTTCAACAATGTCCTTGAAACAGTTGGTAAGACCCCGCTTATCCGGCTCAACAGCGTCGTATCGCATATCCCCGCTACGGTCTATGCCAAAGTGGAGGCCTTTAACCCCGGCTTAAGCGCCAAAGACCGGATCGCCTTGCACATGATCGAACGCGCAGAACGCCTGGGAAAACTCAAACCCGGCGGAACCATCGTGGACGCCACCAGCGGCAACACCGGCTTCAGCCTCGCCATGGTTTGCGCAATTAAAGGTTATAAATGCGTGCTGACGGTCACTAGCAAAATTTCGGACGATAAATTGAACAACCTCCGCGCGATGGGTGCCGAGGTCATTCTGTGCCCGCAGGATGCCAAACCCGACGATCCGCGTTCCTATTACCGACGGGCCGAACAATTGGCAAAAGATATCCCCGGCGCCTACTACGTCAACCAGAACTTTAACCCGGATAACGGCGAAGCGCATTACCTCAGCACCGGCCCCGAAATCTGGGAACAAACCGAAGGGCGAATCACCCACCTGATCGGTAGCGCCAGCACCGGCGGAACCCTTTGCGGCTCGGGCCGTTATATCCGGGAACAAAACCCGGACTTGAAGGTGATCGCCGTGGATGCCTACGGATCTGTGCTGAAAAAATACCACGAAACCGGCATCTACGACGAAAATGAAATTTATTCCTACCGCATTGAAGGCACCGGGAAAAATATCATTCCGGCTAATGTAGACTTCGAACTGGTGGATCGTTTTGTAAAAGTGACCGATAAAGAAAGCGCCCTGCGCGCCCGTGAAATTGCCCGACAGGAAGGACTGTTAGTTGGCTACTCCAGCGGCGGCGCCCTCCAATGCCTTGAACAAATCAAAGACGAACTCACGGCAGACGATGTAGTGGTACTCATCTTCGCCGACCATGGTTCTAAGTATGTCAGCAAAATATTCAATGATGACTGGATGCGCGAGCAAGGCTTTCTGGAAGAAATGGATGTTAAAACCAATGCCGACTCAGCAAACGTGCTTTGTTAGCAGAAATCGTTAATAATAGAACGAAACGCCGGCTTTACCCAATATTTACCTGCCTTGACCGACAGCGTAACTAATTTTTGAATCAGCTCTTCCCATGCTCTTCAAAAGTAAAGTCTTATGAAACTACAGCCAATCGAACGCCGCAGCGGGCTGACCCGCGAGGAATTCATTGAAAACTACCTGAAACCGAAGAAACCGGTTGTGTTCCTTGACTTGGCTAAAGACTGGGCCGCCACCCAAAAATGGACCTTTGATTACCTAAAACAACAATATGGTGATTTAACGGTACCGGTTATTGGGCCGGATTTTCACAACCCGGGCGCCCATTATATGAAAAGCCACCAAACCATGAAATTCGGCCAATACCTCGACCTGATTCGTCAAGGACCGACGGCATACCGGATTTTCCTGTGGAATATCATAAATCACGCCCGTGAACTGACCAATGATGTACGTAATCCGGACATCTGCGACGGCTGGATGGATAAATTTCCATTCATGTTCTTCGGCGGTACCGGCGCGGTCACCAGCTTGCACTACGATATTGACTGCGCCAACGTGTTCCATACCCATTTCTGGACGCGCAAACATATTGTGCTGTTTGATCAATCCCAAAGCGGATTGCTTTATCAGCATCCTTTTACGGTGCAAAGCCACGTCGACCCCCTGCACCCGGACTACGAAAAATACCCTGCGCTGCAAAAAGTTGTCGGCCACGAAACCATCCTGAACCACGGCGAAACGCTGTTTATCCCGGCTTTATGGTGGCACCATATCGTGTATCTGGAAGGCAGTTTTTCGATCAGCCTGCGCTCGCGCGACAGTTTGCTGACCCAGGCTAAAGGCCTCTGGAATATCGGGCGGCATTTTGTGATCGACAAAGGCATGAACCTCTTGTGGGGCCCTGGTTGGAAACAATGGAAAGAAGAAGAATCGAAAAAGCGGGCCGAAGCGGCCATGCGATGATCTACAGTCCCCGTAAACTGGTTTTGAAATAAGTTCAGTCATTAATACCTTGATAATCAAGTGCTCTAAACCATCTAAACTTTCTAAACCACTCTAAACCATCTAAACTTTCTAAACCATCTAAACCATCTAAACCATCTAAACCACTCTAAACCATTCTAAACCGACTATATCACTTATCACACACCAATCATCGTTCGAAAAAGATGGATTTGTTCGATAGAATTTTGAAACAAGCCGGGCCATTGGGCAAATACGCCGAAGTAGCCGAAGGTTATTACATGTTCCCCCAACTCGAAGGCGAATTGGGCAACCGCATGATGTTTAAAGGCAAAGAAGTTGTTTGCTGGAGTATCAACAATTACCTCGGCCTGGCCAATCACCCTGAAGTTCGGAAGGCCGATGCCGAAAGTGCCGCAAAATGGGGCCTGGCTTACCCAATGGGTGCCCGAATGATGTCGGGCGAAACCAAACAGCACAAAAAACTGGAAACCGATCTGGCCCATCACGTCGGTAAAGAAGACGGGTACCTCCTGAACTATGGCTATCAGGGCATTATGTCGGTCATCGATTCCCTTTTAACCCGCCACGATGTAGCGGTATACGACGCAGAAAGCCATGCGTGCATCGTGGATGCACTGCGTATGCACCTCGGTAAACGCTTTGCGTACGGCCACAACGATATCAACAGTTTAGTTAAAAACCTGGAACGCGCCAAAAAGATCACCGCCGAAACCGGCGGCGGCATCCTGCTCATCACCGAGGGCGTCTTCGGCATGCGCGGCGACCAGGGAAAACTCCGGGAAATCGCCGCATTGAAAGAACAATACGGTTTCCGCCTGCTGATCGACGACGCACACGGCTTCGGCATGCTCGGCAAAACCGGCGCAGGCGCAGCCGAAGAACAAGGCGTCACCGACGATGTAGACCTGTACTTCAGCACTTTTGCTAAAAGTATGGCCAATATCGGCGCATTCGTGGCCGGCCCGTCCGAGATCATTCGCTTTCTGCGCTACAACATGCGTTCGCAGATTTTCGCTAAATCGCTGCCCATGCCCATCGTGGAAGGCGCGATCAAACGTTTCGAATTGCTGCGCAGCAAGCCGGAACTCCGGGAAAAGCTCTGGGACAACGTCCGCAAACTGCAAAGCGGTCTCCGCGAGCGCGGCTTCGACCTGGGCGATACCAATACCTGCGTGACGCCGGTGTACATGCATGGCGAAGTCGTGGAAGCCATGGCCCTGGTACAGGACATGCGCGACAACTACGGCATTTTCTGTTCCATCGTCGTGTACCCGGTCATCCCGAAAGGTATGATGATCCTGCGTCTGATCCCGACCGCCTCGCATACGGATGAGGATATCCAGCTAACGCTGGAGGCCTTTACGGCGGTCGGTGAAAAACTGAAAGCGGGAAAATACAAGGACCATGTACCGGAGGTAATTGCCTGAGGGTTTAGAGGGGTTTAGAAAGGTTTAGAGGGTTTAGGGCAGCGCTGCCCTAAACCCTCTAAACCTTTCTAAACCTTCTAAACCCTATCTAAACCCTATCTAAACCCTATCCAAACCCTATCTAAACCCCCTCTAAACATAAAATCAAAACCGCACAATAATCTCCTGAAACATCTCATTCTGCAGGCCATGAACCTGCATACTTACTACGGGATGTTCGCCTTCCCAGCGAATCTTCAGGATGCCGAAATTTTTTTTGACGATCATGTCTCCTACGCGAAGCCTGTTGGGTTCGGCGGTGCCGAAGCGGATGTGGGTAAGGCCGCTGGAGGTAAAATCGTACAGCGGATAAGGCAGGCCCTGCAGGTCCATTTTGGAAATCTCGGCCATGTGGCGGTCGCCGGACAAGAGCAGCAGGTTTTTGGGTTTCGTTTGAGCGATCAGGGACAACAGGCGTTTTCGGGCATTCGGGAAATTGCCCCACTTTTCAAACCCGTGTTCGTTTGCCAAAATCTGAACGCTGGAACAAAGGATATTGAGGTTGGCCGGGCTGTTTTTGAGTTCTTTTTCGAGCCATTTCCACTGGGCTTCCCCGAGCATATCGCCCTCCATATTGAGTAAGTACTTTTTTGTTTTAGTCTCGTCTTCCAGCAAAGTATCGCGAAAATAACGCGTATCCATCACGATGACTTTGATACGTTGACCGCCTTTCCCAAAAGTATAGGATTGATAAGAGCCCTCCCGTTTGCGAATAGGGCTACCGAGCGGCACGTCAAGAAAATCCATCAGGCACTTTTTGGATGCTTTTTTCATCGGATACCCTTTGCCGGAGTCGTTTGTTCCGTAGTCGTGGTCGTCGTACACACCGATGATCTGCGCCTTTGCGCGCAATTTTTTGTAGTCCGGGCTGGTTTTTAATTTTTTATACGTGGCGGCCAATACCCGCATGTTATTGGTATCGGCATAAACAATATCGCCCAGCCAAATCCAGAGATTCGGGTTATTGGCGGCTACGTCGCCCCATATATTTTGGGGCTTATCCAGTTTATTGCAGGATCCGAAAGCGATCACGATGGGCGCTGTCGTCGTGTCTATGGGATGGGCTTTATACGCGTCCGGGTCCAACACCTCTGCCTCCGCAGCCGAAGTACCCGATTTGTCCTGTAGTATTTCTTTAAGAGGGTGTGTGGACGTATTGGGTTTAGAGCCCGTTGGCTTGACCTGGGCAAATGTGGGCAGTGAAAGGAACACCCACAAAAGCGCGGGGACAACGACACACAATTTATTCATGCAGAAAAAAATTCTTTAGCAGGTAAGCACACAAAACGACGGGATAGGAAAAATCGTACAAATTTGTTTAAGGGGTTTAGGGGGTTTAGATTGAAAAGCGGCGCCGGGTAATCCCGGCGCCGCTCTCTTAAAGTCAAGACAACGTAGTTTTGAAGTGAATGAAGATTTAATAGTTTAACACTAACCCGTTAAACCCCGCTAAATCTTCTAAACCCTCTAAAACCCGTATAAGCCTATAACTAGTTGCTAAACACAATTTTACGTTTTACGAAACCTTGCTCGAAACGGATTTCTGCGATATAAAGTCCGTTTTGCAGCGTTCCGCGCTGCATCGTGAAGTTCTCCGCATTAACGGACATCTGGGATTTCACCAAGCGGCCGTTCATATCGTATATATTGATATGACGGATCATTTCTTTAGCCGAGAAATTGATCGCATCCGTCGCCGGAACCGGAGCTACGCTTACGCCGGCTTCAAATTGCGTCAGTTCTTTGGTATCCGTAAAGCCACATCCCAGCCCCAGGGCTAAGCAGGCGCGCGGGGCAAAGTAACCGACAATGGTATCGATATAGGCCCGGGCGATGGAGGAATTGGTATTGCAGGTACCGCCGGCGGGGGACATCGGCGCAGCAAACCAGTCCCAAAGACTGGCATCGGGCGCCGCCGGGAGTAGGAACAGGCCGTTGCGGCCACCATTTCTGGAATCCGCTACGTTGCCATACGGGTCTACATTGTCGGGAATACCGTTGAAAATATTGTTGTTACCGAATTTTTTTTGAATGCTCTGTACATCGCAGCTGCCCGATACTTCGAGGACCGGGTCGCCAGTCGTCGGTACGATGAAGATATCGGTCCCGCAGGGCGCCAGGGGATCGTTCGGATTATGGAAACTGATGATTGGCATGCCCCCATCTTCGATCCAGAGGCTGTCGCCCAGAGCGCCGCCCATGTTTACGGCCAGGTGAAAGTCGGAAGAATACCCGGGATGGTTGGATACGGCCAGGGTGTCGCCGATGGGGAAAGCGCCGCCGGTGATCTGGTTGAAAAAAGCATCGGAAATGCCGGGGCCGGACGTACCGTAAATATTACCGTTATACGCTTCCAAAACCATCGGGATCCAGTTGGTCGGCGGAGGCGCCGGGATCTCGAATTTATGCGGAATGGAGGTGGTAATGATCTCGGAATATGCATCCAGGCTGGCAGCCGCCAAAGAAAGGTAACCGCCGGTACCTTGTCCCCAAACCACGATTTTGCTGGTATCGACCCGGAACTCGTTCGCCCCGATGGCAAAGTTTCTTTTGAAATACCGGATACAGGTCCGGATATCCTGCACGCCGCGATAAGCGGCATTGATCAGGGTGGAGCGGCGGGTCAACTCCCCGGTAGTCGGATCGTTGGCCAGCGGGTTCCAGCCTAAGCGGTAGTCGGCTACGGCCACAACATAACCCATTTTAGCCAGTCTGGTGGCGATCTCCACCGTCGCGGAATCGTTGATCGTGCCACCGCAGGCGCCGTTTTGCGGATACGGAAGCAGGTTGCCGGTATGTAAATAGATGATCAGGGGACGCTCGGCTTCCGTATCGCCGGTCGGCTCGTACACGTTCATCACCAGCGGCTGGCGCATGGTATGGCCGGTGACAGGCAAGGTCAGCGCCGTAAAATTGGAGCCGTAGATCCGGGTCGTTTTAGAAGCCTGGGAGAACACTTGATCGAGATACCGCTGCGCGTTCAAAGCGCCTGCACAGGCGAGTAACAAGAATAGAAAGGATAATTTTTTCATTTTGAATTACAATTTAGTGAAAAGACAGGTTTAGTTCAGATGATTTTCAGGTAGTTATTTTTTTACGTAATCGTACAGTAAGGAGAAGTACGCCATCCTTCCGATCCTCGGTCCGCCGTAAGTCTGAAACTGTTTGTTGTTCAACACGTTGGCCGCACCGAGTTTAAAGGTCATATTCCATTTCACCACGTTACAATTTACTTGCGCATCGAGCATATCGTACGTAGGAATGCCGCCGGTAAATTGGGGAGAACCTTCGAAGGTAAAGCCCTGTATCCATTTGTAATTAATATTGAAGCCCCATAAAGTATTGCCTTTCAACACCGTTAAAGGCATGTCGCGACCCGACAGACCCACATTGTATTTGTTTTCCGGCGTATTAAAAGCCGGAATGATCGGGTCGGTCGCGTCCGTATTCAGTTTGTTCCAGGAGTAATTGCCCTGTAGCATAAAATACTTTTTAAAATAATAGTTCAATCCGATGGCCAAGCCCTGGGTAGTGACTTGTTGATTAGCATTGGAAGCCACACGCCAAACCCGCAACTTATCTGTCACCGGTAAACCGATCGCATCGAAAGGCGTGGTCAACCCGATATTATACCCGATAAAATCATCGTAAAAACTGTAATAATACCCGGCATCCACGTACACAAAATTGAATAAAGTCGTTCGGTAGCCCAGCTCGAAGGTTTTTACTTTTTCGGGCTGTATGGCGTTCAAGTTGTTGTAGTCCAATTTACTACGATCTAGGTTTTTACGGTATTCGTTAAAAGACTCGATCGTGATCAGGCTGTCGAACCCGTCCAGGTTTCCAATCAGGGTGGCCCGGCCGACATTCAGGTTCAGGTACTGATCCGCCAGGGTCGGGTTGCGGATGGCCGACGAAAACGACAGGCGCACATAGTTGTTCTGGCTGGGGTTCCACACCACGGAAGCGGCCGGCGTAGCGATAAGGCCAAAATTCTCGTTTTTATCAACCCGCACCGTCGCATTCAGTTTGAAATCGCCCAAGGTTTTTTCACCGCCTACGTACGCACCCATTTCCCAATTCGTAATCTTAACGCCGTTGGTATCACTGAACACAGTACCGTCCGATACAGGGCGGTACAAGCGATAGTTGGATCCTACAACAATTTCATTCAAAAACTTAGGAGTGAACCGGTATTCGCCGTGTACGTGATACAAGGAAGATTTATCGTAAAAACGCGTGCCACCTTCCTTGGCATTGGATTTCCTGGAGATGATCGAGTTAAACAGCGAATCGAAACGAGCGGTACCCGGTTGAAAAAAATCCTGCGTAGTAGTAACGGAGGGGTTGGCCATATTGGCAAAAGCTGCCGCTTCCGAATGGTACTGGGTCAGCAATGAGGCATTTTGTTGTTGCCATAGCATCAAAGCTGCATTGTCGTCCGGAGGCCCGTAACCTAAGGCTTTTATTTTGTTGAAAACACCGCCTAAGCTGTTCAAGGTCCACCAGCGGCGATAGTCCGTATCCCAGCGGGCATCGGTTTTGGCGGCGGCCTGAAGTTTCAGGGCCGTAAAATAAGGATCGTAGGAATTGCCGGCATCTTCAAAGGTGGCATAGGCCCGAATAAAATACTTATTGGTTTTGGCAAACTCTATTCTTTCCTGAAAAAACAAAATATCGCGCAAACTGAAACGGTTATCGCCCTGGTAGACCGTCGTGCCGGTACCGAAACTGGACGCAAAGATCAATTGAGGCGAATCGAATTCTTTGGAAGGCTGCGTCCGGAAATGAAGTGCCGCACTCGATTTGATGTTCCGGGTATCATAGTCTACAAGATCAACTTCACGGTATCCGGTGCGGTGGTACACGTTCAGGCCCGCCGTGGAGGAATAGAGGTCGTTCGAAAAATTGAAACTTGTTTCATCGCCATAAATATTTACACTGTTGCGCCGGCCCGGATTTTCATTGGGTCCGAAGATCGCCCCGGTACTCGTGCCGGTCACGGCGTCGTAATTGTCGGCCTCCCAGTCGTTGGCCCGCAGGCCGAAGAAATTGAGTTTAAGGGCCATAAAATCATGGCCGTTTTTGTTCTTAAAAGCGTCGGCCCAGCGGAAAGCGCCTTCCAGCAGCTCGCGTTCGGCTCCTTTCAGCGACACGCTCAGGCCCTTGACGATAAACGGGTCTTTCGTCTTCATGCTGATCACTCCGTTAAAGGCATTAGGGCCGTAAAACGCCGAACTGGCCCCCACGATCAGGTCTACTTTTTGTACGTCCAGGTCGCTGGCGCCCAGGAAATTGCCCAGAGAAAAATTGAGACCGGGCGCCTGGTTGTCCACGCCGTCAATGATCTGAAGGGAGCGGACCGGGCTGGTCGAGTTAAAACCCCGCGTATTAATGATGGTAAAACCGAGCGATGCCGTGGTCAGGTCCACGCCTTTCAGGTTGCCGAGACCGTTGTAGAAGCTCACGGCCGCTGTTTCCTTAATGGCGATGGCGTCCATGTTTTCTATCGTGAGCGGCGCCGCTTTTTGCTTATCATCGATGCGCTGACCGCGCACTACAAGCTCCTCAATCACGGTTGAGTTTTGCGCCAGCCGCACCTGAAGGCGGGCTGCGGCATCCGAGACCACCACATCCTGGGACGTATAACCGGTGTAGGAAATTCTAATGGTAACCGGAAAGCTGCTCACTTTTATGGCAAAATTACCTTCGTAATCTGTAACAGCCCCTCCTTGCTGTCCTACTGGAATTACGGCTGCACCGATCAACTCTTCCCCGGTATCAGCATCCTGCACTTTGCCGCGAACGGTCGTTTGTGCCGCTGCGGAAAAGGAGATGACAAAGAAGCACAATAGGCTGAAAATCAAAATTTTGTCGAAATGCTTCATACAGGCTAAAAGCTGTTTTCAGTGAAAACTATGTTAAACGGCAGATTTAAACAAACCCTGTTCGCCTCGCAAATAAAGAAAGAAAATTTGATTTCAAATGAAAAATAGCAAGTCCTACTCTTCCCTCAATACGTAGCCATGCCCAAACTGCGTATGAATAAGTTTGCGCTCGAAGCCTTTGTCGATTTTATTGCGCAGGTAATTGACGTACACTTCGATCACATTGGTTCCGGTATCGAAGTCGATATCCCATACTTTTTCGGCGATTTCCACTTTAGACCACACTTTGCCGGGGCTGCGCATCAGGAATTCCAGCAGCGCGAGTTCCCTCGGCGTGAGGTTAACGGGTTTGCCGTCGCGCTGCACGGTCTTGGCTTCCAAGTCGATTTCGATGCCGGCGAAAGACAGCAAATTTTCCTGCCGGAAATTGGCGGACGGCCGGCGGGCCAGCGCTTTGATGCGGGCCAGAAATTCCCGGAACTCGAAGGGTTTGGTCAGGTAATCGTCGGCGCCAGCTTCGAGGCCTGTTATTTTATCATCGGTTTCGCCCAGCGCCGAGAGCAGTAAAACCGGCGTGCGAATACCTTTTTGCCGGAGATAGCGGCACAGTTCCAGGCCATTCATACTAGGGACAATGATATCGGACGAGATCACATCGTAGGTATTTTGTTCGGCTAAGCGGCTGCCGGTTTGGCCGTCGTAGGCGATATCCACCGTCCAGCCCTGTTCTTCCAGCCCCTGCCGGAGCGACTGGATCGTTTTAACCTCGTCTTCAATCAAAAGAATGCGCATAATCGACTAATAAATTTGCCCATAGGCAAAGCAAAAATGGAGCTTTTCAGTCAAAAGATTTATTCTAAGGAATTTCTAACCTGATACATAAGCTAAAAGCGGTTCGGCTTAGGTTTTTTTGCATTCGCTTTTATCGCATTTCCTAATGACCCGAGATAGGAATGACGTTAAAAATTTTAAAATAAAATCTTGTCAAACAATCCTTTATGAAAAAAATATTCCTTTTTATTTTCTTGTTTTGCGGAACCGACCTGCTCCGGGCGCAATCCCTGACAGATGGCATTTTTATGGATAAAAAATTCCTCTGCGCAGGTGTCCAATACAACCACGATGCCTGGAAGGAATACTGGGAAGGTACTTTACTGCGGGAAAACGGCAATATCGGCACGGTAACGACACAAAGTGCCGTGTTGATGGCCAATTACGGCCTGCT
>Ga0335394_10002808_pt1 | contig 19709 bp, 18 predicted proteins | sample MAT03_FD_205741 | JGI IMG/M metagenome (GOLD analysis project Ga0335394, IMG submission 205741) | Freshwater microbial communities from Lake Fryxell liftoff mats and glacier meltwater in Antarctica - MAT-03 (spades assembly) (version 2) ... | reverse complement strand
TCCTTTGCTGGTCTGTTAGGAGCGGCCAGTCTCCCATCGAACCGCAATACACCACCCCGGACATGCCCTGGTCGACGAGTTGCCGCGCCTTGTTCACCAGCGCGTCGAAATCGGGGGCGCGGTCAGATCTGCAGGGGGTCATCAGGGCAGGAATACAACCGGAAAACGGCGACGCTTTCATTTGATCCTCGACTGAACCGACACCTCTGGCGCCGCCGCTTGGAGGCGCCCGCGTGACCAATAGACGGCTTTTAGTCACCAGCCGACAATCTGTCGACACAAAAAATCCGCCGGCGTTCTTACCCCACCGCACGCTACTTTGGACTCTCAACGGGCCCTCCGCGGCTGACGCGATCCCCTCCGTCGAGGTTCGCCGGATCCTTGATGAAAGGCAGAAGCTCAAAAGGCTGCGATTAGTGCGCCGGCCCATGGACGGGACCACAGTCCGCCATGCTAGAGCTTCATGGGACGGGTCGCGTCTCGCGCAAGGTAGTCTTGGATCTGGCGCACGACCTGAGCGGCGTGGGCTGCGGCGAGGTCGTCGGCGAGGTCGGCGTTGCCAACCGTGATCGCCCGCACAATTTGGTGGTGCTCCTCGACATACTTGAGCGGAAGCTTATCCCCAAAGGAGGAGTAATAGAGGCGAAGGATTCGGCGCCCCTCGTCGAGCAGGCGGGAGAAAAGGCCGGTGAAGAAGTGGTTGCCTCCGGCCTCGGCGATCGCAACGTGAAATTCGCGGTTGGCGGAGATCATGGCGAGCGCATCCCGCCGGTTCACCGCTTCGGCGAATGCCTGCTCGACGGCGCCGATGCGGATGAGGTCCTCCGACCTTCGATTCACTGCAGCGAGGCGCGTCGTCACGCGGTGCATCAGCGTGAGCGCCTCGAAGTAGACCGGAAGACGCGTGAAATCGATGGTAGCAACGATAGTGTTGCGGTTGGGCAGCGTCTCGACCAGCCCTTCGGCCACCAGACGCACGATTGCCTCGCGAATTGGCGTGCGCGACATATTGAATTGTTCCGAGAGCCTTACCTCGTCGAGGGGGCTACCCGGCTCGAGTTCAAGCTCCAGGATCGATTGGCGCAACGTCTCGTAAACCGTCCGAACGCCGGAGCCGCGAACGCGTGGCGCCGCAGGCGCCAGCTTGGGCTTGGACATTCTTCGAGGCTGGCGCGAGGCGATCACGCGCCCTCAATATCGAAGAAGTCCGGAATACACCAGCCTGAGGTGAAACTTGACGACCCCTGCCCGGCGTAATCCTTGAGTCCCCATTGTGTCGGCCTCAGGCAGCTGGCGCAGATCGAACAACGACTGCAGGGACCCGACAGCGCCATTCGATGCACCGGCTGGAAGGTCGAGCGCGCCGTCCGCCGATCCTCGCGCCAGGGGCAACCATCGCAGAGCCCATTCGGCGGCACAAAAAAGCGTTTGACAGGTTAATGTCGACAATATGTATTACAGCGCGAAGGAGCACCTTCAAATGGTGGTCCGCAGCAGGGGAGAACCACATGAAACCGTCTCTTCGACTATCCGCGATGGTGTCAACCACCGCGTTTGCGCTCATTGTTTCGGCGCCTCTCGCCGGAGCTCAGGACGTGCCGTCGCTTGACTTGAAGTTTGGCGCCATCGCTGGTCTGTCGGGAGACCTCGCCCAGGGTGGGCAGCCCTGGGTCGAGGCCGCGCGTCTTGGCGTCGAGGATGTCGCCGGACAGGTGAACGGCTGGGGCTGGGCAGACAAGATCAAGGTCACTTTTGTTGGTGCCGAAGACAGCCAGGGCAATGCTCAGGGCGGGATCGAGGCGGCAAAGAAACTCGTCAGTGTCAACGACGCCAAATTCATTGTCGGCGACTTCTTCTCGTCGGTCACGGTCGCGGCCGCCCAGTCGGTCTTCATCCCAGAAGAGATTCTCGCCTTTACCGGCGGTACCGCGCCATCGATCACGGATCTCAACAAGTCTGCCGGGGCGACGTGGCTGTGGCGCATGGCGCCTCCCGATTCGATTCAAGGTCCTGTGGTCGCCAAGCTCGTCGCGGACGCGCTCGGCCCTGAAAAGACCATCAACGTGGCGGCGCGCAACGATACTTATGGGGTCGGCTTGCTCGACGCCTTCAAGCAGGCCTGGCTTGCGGGCGGCGGCAAAATTGGCACCGAGACGATCTACAATGCTGATGCGCCCACCCTCGATACAGAGGCTCAGCAGATCGCTTCGGGCTCGCCGGACGGCTGGTTTCTGGTGTCATTCTGTGGCGACTGGGGAAAGCTGAAGGGGCCGTTGCAGCGCACCGGTTCCTGGGATCCGAAGAAAACCTTCGGCGGCGACGCCCTTGGTAGTTGCCCGGTTCCCAACGAGACCCTGGCAGGCATGCGCAATGCCCGCGGCGACGTCGAGAGTGGTGTCTCCAATGCCGCGTGGGTCGAGCTCTTCAAAGAGCGTGCGGACAAGTCGGTGCCCTTCGCGGCGTTTTCGGTCGAGGCGTTCGATGCGCCATACGTCGCCTTCCTCGCGGCGCTGGCTGCCAAGTCGTCTGACACCAACGCGATTCGGGAGCAACTGCCGGCAGTCACCGGTGCGCCCGGCGTGAAATGCGACTTCACGACGCTCAAGACATGCGTTGATGCCATCCTTGCCGGTCAGGATGTCGACTTCGAGGGAGCCAGCGGCGCTCTCGCTTTCGACGAGTTCGGCGACCCCTCGATTGTGACATACAGCATCTTTGAATCGAAGGGCGACGGTGCGCTTAACGACCCCATCATCGGTCGCGTTTCACTGGGCGCCGAGTAAGCTCATCGTCTGACGGTCCCCGGCGGCATCCTGTGCCGGGGACCATCCTCCTCTTCGTGGCACGCCGCGGTTCCGGTCGCACGAGAACTCGCTCAGCAAGGACATCTCATGGACTACCAAGCAATTCGCCAGAGCCTGCGCGGGCCGGGGGCTCTCATCTCGACCACTTTCAGGGACGACTTCGAGATCAAGCCCGAGGGCATTGAGAACAATGTCCGCATGATGATGAAGCGCGGCTTCGGTTCGACCGGGGGCTTTCTCATCGCCCCTTGTGGCGATGGCGAGTATGTGACGCTAACCCCCGAGGAGATTGGGCAGGTTGTTTCTGCGGCAAAGCGCGGCTCAGATGGCGCGCTGCCGATCGTGGCGGGTGTGCATACCGCCGACTTTCGCATCGCCCAACGCGCCGCTCAGTCCGCGCGCGAAGCTGGTGCGGTGGCAGTGATGTTGGCGCCGCCAAGCTACTATACACTGAGCCGCGAAGCCGTGATCGACTGGTACGAGCGTTTCGCCAGGGCCGTCGATATCGGCATCATGCTTTACGAACAGGGCTTTCGCGGCCCCGCCGTCAATTCCGGTATGAGCGCCGACCTCGTGGGGCGCCTGCTCGAAATTCCGAGCGTCGTCGCCATCAAGCACATCGGCATCTTCGCCGTGGTCGACGAATTCACCATCATTGACCGCTACCATGACAAGCTCGCCTACATCGACTCCTCGGGCGGCTACGCCACCACGGCCGGCCATATGCATGGGGCGGCCGGCTGGGTTACCGAACTCGGTCCGATCTGGCCCGAATTCGAGATGAAGTACTGGGACCTGCTTGAGGCAGGTGACTACAAGGCCGCGCAGCTTCATCGCCACAGGATGGCGCCGCTCTTCCAGTTCGTCATGGACAACCCATCCACGACCAGCGCGTACTCATGGATCACCGTGCTCAAGGCCGCGCTTGAGTATGTCGGGATGGAGGGTGGCCCGGTTCGGCCGCCGTTCCGCGCGCTCAATGCCTCGGAAAAGAAGACCGTCTTCGAGCTGCTTGCACGGCTGGGAGTGCCGAAGGCCTGAGCCGATGTTCGACCAGTTGCTGCAGCTCATCTTTAACGGCTTCGTCACGGGCTCGATCTTCGCGATCGGCGCGATTGGCGCATCACTCGTCTGGGGCGTGCTGCGCATCGGCAACTTTGCGCATGGCGACTACATGGCGCTAGGGGCCTTCACCGCATTTGTCTTCAATGTGCTGCTTGGCCAGCACCTCCTGCTCTCGGCGCTGGCGGGGATTGCCGTCACCAGCCTCTTTGCAGTCGTCGCGCACCAACTTGTTCTGAAACCGATGCGAGGACGTGGTTTGACGAGCGTATTCATCGTCACCGTCGGCCTCGCCTTTGTTATGCGCAATACTCTGTTCCTCACCTTCGGTTCGGGCGCCCGCAGTTTCTCCATCAACCAAGCTGAGGTTTATGTCCTTGGGCCTATTCGAATGTCGCCGGGCCAACTCATCACCATCGTTGCCGCGCTGGTCGCCATCGGCTTTGTCGCCTGGCTACTGTCCTCAACCGACATAGGCCGCTCGATGCGGGCGGTCTCTGAAAATCCGGACCTCGCGGCGGTGACGGGGGTGAATACTGATAGCCTCGCGACAATCACATGGCTGATCACCGGCTGCCTCGCAGGACTCGCGGGCATCTGCTTGGGCCTGGTGCAGGGGACGTTCGACGCAAGCTTCGGCGCCTATACGCTCTTCCTTATCTTCACTGCCGTTGTGCTAGGAGGAATCGGCAGCGCATACGGCGCCCTTGGCGGGGGACTTGCGCTCGGTTTGGCTATGGAGGTCGCGACCTGGGACGGCTTCTTCGGAGGGATCGATCCGCGTTATAAGCTGGTACTTGCCTTCGCAGCGCTGATCCTGATGCTGGTGCTTCGGCCGGAGGGGCTGTTCGGCAAGGCGAGGCTGCTCTGATGGTCGAGTTCTGGCTCTTTGTCCTGGCGACCGCCGGCATATACACTATCTTCTCGCTCGGGCTGCTCGTGCAATTCGGCATTGCCGGCTTGCCCAACTTCGGCAACGGCGCCTTCATGGCCATTTCGGCCTATACGATGGCGATCTCCATCGTGCGGTTCGACCTCCCAATGTGGGCCGCCGCGCCGCTTGGAATCGCCGCGGCAGTGCTGTTCGGCCTGCTCCTAGCGGTTCCGACGGTTAGGCTTCGCACCGACTATCTGGCGGTAGCGACCATCGCTGCGGGTGAGATCGTGCGCTACCTCGCCCTCAACATGCAGGATGTGACGGGCGGCGCCGCTGGAACCGTCAATCTGCTCGGCCCCGGTGTTGCCGCCGACTACAACTCCGAGTGGCTGCGCTTCCAAGTCATGATACGCGGTCTTCTGTCCTCGATCGCGGGCTTTCGCGTCACCTCCGATGTGGCGTTTATCGCCGTCGTCTGGCCAACCGCTATCCTGCTGCTGCTCGGCACATGGCTGATGGTCCGCTCGCCTTGGGGCCGCACCCTGCGCGCCATGCGTGAGGACGAGGTCGCAGTTGCCGCGCTCGGCAAGGACGTATTCAAGTACAAGCTGCAGGCCTTCTCGGTCGGCGCTGCGCTCGCCGGACTCGGGGGGCTTTTTCTCGCGTGGCAGGTTTCGACATTTACGCCCGACGACTTTCGCCCGACCCTTACCTTCTACGCTTTCGTGATCGTCATACTCGGGGGCAAGACGAATGTGTGGGCCGTACCGGTTGGGGCATTCCTCTTCGCTGTGATCTTCGCCGGCACACGCTTCCTTGATTTCTGGCCGCTATCGCTGTTCTCGTCGGGCGACCGCGCCTATCTCCGACTCATCTTCGTGGGCCTTGCGCTCATCCTACTTATGATCTGGAGACCGCAGGGCATCTTCGGCAATCGCAAGGAGGACGCGCATGAAACATGACGCGATTCTCCTCGCCGAGAATATCACCATGCGATTCAAAGGCTTGGTGGCGGTCAACAATGTTTCTCTCGCGGTTGGGCGCGGCTCGATCACCGCGCTGATTGGCCCCAACGGCGCCGGCAAGACGACGCTCTTCAACTGTATTTCGGGGTTTCTGACCGGCGCGACAGGCAGCGTGACCTTCGATGGCGAGCGGATCGGTGGCATGCCGCCGTTCCGGCGGTCGCTGCGAGGGCTGGTCCGCACGTTTCAGATTCCCCGGATTTTTCACCGGCTGACACTGATCGAGAACATGCTTGTGGCGGATCGCGAGCAGCCGGGCGACAAGCTCTTCGGTTGTTTCCACCGGCGCGGCGCAATGCTCGCGCGGACCCATGCCGCGACGGATAAGGCGCGCGAACTGCTCGCCCTGCTAGGCATCGAACGTCTCGGGGACGAGTATGCCGGAACGCTCTCGGGCGGACAGCGCAAACTCCTGGAGCTCGGCCGCGTGCTGATGACCGACCCCCGGATGATCCTCCTTGACGAGCCCATGGCCGGGGTCAATCCGGCCCTTGGCCTGAAGCTCCTTGAGCGCGTCGAGCAGTTGCGCAGCGAGCGCGGCATCACCTTTCTCTTCGTCGAACACGACATGGAAGTCGTGATGCGTGTTTCGGACCGGGTGCTGGTGCTCGACGAAGGACAGCTGATCGCCGATGGCGCGCCAGAAGCGATCCGGGCAAACGAGCGGGTGATCGACGCCTATCTCGGTCGCGCCGCGCCTGGAGAAACAGCATGATCGCGGATGACATCGCCTTGCAGTCCGTGGGAGTCGAGGCTGGCTATGGTGACGCGCGAATTCTGCATGGCGTGGGCATCAAGGTGCGCCGCGCAAGCATAGTTACGATTATGGGGCCAAACGGCTCCGGCAAGTCAACCTTACTCAAGACTGTCGTGGGCCTCGTGCGCCACATTGGCGGTAGTACCGTCGTCCGCGACCGCCAAGGGCAAATCGTCGACATCACGCGGCATAGACCCTACGAGCTTCCCGCCCTTGGCCTCTCTTACGTACCTCAGACGGCGAATGTCTTTGCTGACATGTCGGTGCTTGAAAACCTCCAGATGGGTGGCCTCCCGCTTGTCGGAGGTCCGGGAGAGTTCCAGCGCCGCCTCGCTGCTGTGCTGGAGCTCTTCCCGGTTGTAAGCGAGCGGTTGAGTTCGCGCGCGGGCACTCTATCTGGCGGGCAGCGGCAGATGCTGGCGATGGCGCGCGCGCTGATCACCGACCCGGTGCTGCTGGTGCTCGATGAGCCATCAGCAGGCGTCCAGCCGGACTTCGTCGACGCGATCTTCTCAAAGATCCGCGAGTTCAGCCGCCGTGGGCTCGCGGTTTTGATCGTCGAGCAGAAGGCAAGGCAATCGCTCGCTTTCTCCGACTATGCCTACGTGCTCGAAATGGGGCGCAACCGCTTCGAGGGCACCGGGCAAGAACTACTGCATGACCCTGCCATCATCGATCTCTACCTTGGCGCAGGCCGGCTTTCAGCGGCGGCGAAAGCGGAACCCACCGATGCCCATCCCACCCAATGAAGCCCTGCGCGTTACGATCAAGGCCGGAGTCGAGCGCGGCAAGCCGATCCGCTTTCTCTTCGACGGCGAGACCATCGCGGCCTATGAAGGCGAGACAGTCGCAGCCGCCCTGCTAGCGGCGGGCCGCCGCGTCCTGCGCACAACGCCGATTACCGGTACGGGGCGCGGAATTTTCTGCGGCATGGGCGTCTGCTTCGACTGCCTCGTTGTCATCGACGGCGAGCCAAGCCGACGCGCCTGCATGATCTTCGCGCGCGAAGGCATGCGCGTCGAATCGCAGTTGGGGTTCGGGGCGGCATCATGAGCGACATCCTTGGCAGCGCCGACGTCGCAATCATCGGTGCAGGTCTCGTTGGCTGCTCGACCGCCTACTACCTTGCCAAGGGGGGGTGCGATGTCGCGGTCATCGACCGCAATGGCATTAATCGCGAGGCCTCCGGCGCCAACGCCGGCAGCCTGCACCTTCAGGTCTACATCCACCCGCATTTCCCCGACGACTGGATCGATCGCATTCGGCCCACAATCGAGCTCATGCGGGAAGGCCAGAAGAGCTGGGCGACGATGGAGGAACGGCTCGGCGCCGATTGTGGCATCCACCTCGGAGGCGGTCTTTGGGTCGCCGAGAACGCCGAAGATATGAAACTCATCGAAAAGAAGGTCGTCGCCGAGAACGCTCTGGGTGTGATGAGTGAGGTGCACGATCGCGCCGGCATCCTGCAGCGCGCCCCCTACCTTGGCGAGCACGTTATCGGCGGCAGCTTCCTTGTGGGAGAGGGCTATGCCAACCCGCTGCTCGTCACACCGGCCCACGTAAGCGCGGCCAAGAGTCATGGCGCCCGCTTCTTCACCGATGCCCCGGTCGCCGCTATCAGCAAGGAACCCAATGGCTTCGTCATCGAGACGGGCCGAGGGCGCTTCCGCGCCGGACAGGTCATCTCCGCCGCTGGAGCGTGGACCGCGCCGCTTGGCCGCATGGTGGGGCTAAGCCTGCCGGTCACCGGTTCCGTAGCGCAAGTGAGCGTTACCGATGGCCACCCCGACATCATGCGCGATCACCTGCTGCAGCACGTTGGCCTCGGCCTGACGCTCAAGCAGTCGCGGCAGGGCACCTACATCATCGGTGGTGGCTGGCCCGGGCTCTACGACCGACAGCGTGACAGGAAGAACCCCGGTTACGACTCGATTGTTGGGAATGCCTGGGTTGCAGCCCGGACGGTCCCGGACACGGCGCGCGCAAACCTCGTGCGTTCTTGGGGCGGAATGGGGTCGAATTCCATGGATGGGCTTCCGATCATAGGCGAATCGAGCGCTGTTCGCGGCTTCCATGTAGTCTATGCCCCTCTCGGCTTCACCATGGGGCCGATCACTGGTCAGCTATTCAGCGAGAAATTCCTAACGGGGGACGCAAGCCTGCCGATCAAGCCATATACTCCCGATCGCTTCCTGGACCGCGCTGCATGACTGCCGTAGAGAAAGCCGATCTCGTCATCATCGGAGCTGGCCCGGCCGGGCTCTCTGCCGCCATTGAGGCGCGTCGCGCCGGCGTGGAATCTGTGGTTGTGCTTGACGAGGGCATCGCCCCGGGCGGGCAGATCTTCCGCCGGTACGGGCCGGGTTTCTCGGTCACCGACGCGCGCAAGGCGGGGCACGAATATCGCGATGGCCAATCGCTGATCGATGCCGCGCGGGCTAGTGGCGCCGACATTCGCTCTGGCACCATTGTCTGGGGCGCCTGGGAGCGCACGCTCGCCTACGTGACCGACGAGACTCGCTCGGGCGCAATCGAGGCGCGGACTATCGTCATCGCTACGGGCGCGCGTGACCGGGCCGTCGCCTTTCCAGGCTGGACTATGCCGGGGGTGATGACAGCCGGCGCCGCCAAGACCTTGGTCGCCATCCAGCGCGTCTTGCCGGGCAAGCGCATACTTATGGCGGGGACTGGGCCTCTTTGCCTGGCCTTCTCCGCACAATTGCGCGAGTACGGCGCCAACATCGTCGAAGTCGTCGATGCGGCGCCCGCGCCGGGCGTCAGCGACCTTGTTCAACTCGGCCTGAACGGCAATCCCTCGGTTCTGATGGATGCCGCGCGCTATCGCGCCCGGCTGTTTGCCCAGCGAATCCCGTTCAACCACGCGACCATGATCGTTCGCGTCGAGGGAGGCGCCGAGGTCGAGCGGGCGGTCGTTGCGAAGGTTGACCGCGACTGGCGCTTGATCCCCGGAACCGAGCGAACTATCGAAGTCGATACGGTCCTCCTCGGTTACGGTCTCGAGTCCAACTCGGAGATGTCGCGCCTTCTCAATTGCAAGCAGCGCTTCGACCGCACCGGCGGCGGATGGTTGCCGGAGCGAGATGCGCAGATGCACACCTCTGAGCCTGGGATATTCGCAGCCGGCGATGGCGGCGGCGTAGGCGGCTCTCGAAGCGCGCTGCAGCAAGGACGGATCGCTGGCATCGCTGCGGCCCGGGAGCTCGGGGCGATTTCGTTCGAGACAGCGGAGGCGCGGCTAGCGGGACCGTTGCGGAGCCTCCGCCGAATCGACCGTTTCGTTTCGGCGCTCAACCGTATCTACCGTGTCGGCCCTGGACTTTACGAACTCGCGACCCCAGAGACACTGGTCTGCCGCTGCGAGGAGCGGCCACAGTCCGATCTTGAAGTGATGATCGAGGAGGGCGTTCGCGATCTGAACTCGATCCGTGCGCGGAGCCGCATAGGCATGGGCCGCTGCCAAGGGCGCAACTGCGCCAGCCATGTGGCCGCGACCATCGCCCGGCTTACCTCGCGCGACGTATCGCAGATTCCGCCGCCTACGGTCCGTCCTCCACTGAAGCCGGTTCCCGTCGGTGCCGTCGCCGAGCAGCGCCACCAGCACGACGCCCCGACGCAGATCGAATAACTAGGGAGCTTCCCCGATCTTGGATGCGGCTCGCCTTGCACGCGACGCGGGTCGAGCGGATGCCTAACGTCTAATGTTGAACACCAAATCCGACGATGTTCCGGATTCAGAATTTTCCGTGAGCAAGATATGCCTCCTGCGGGTCTGAACCGCTCCTGATCGCTGTGCGAACCTTGTTTTCCGCCCGCATGACGGCCTCGACCTCTGAAACGACTTCTTCGACGATCGCACCAGGTATTGTGACCGCACCGTCGATATCGGCGATCAGATAATCGCCTTTGCTGATCCGGACACCTCCGATGACAATCGGGGCGTCGAAATCGTCGGGTGTCCAGGCCCCCACCACATCGCGCGGGGTGTAAAAGCTGCTGAACACCGGAAAGCCGATAGACCGGATGAAGGCGGCATCGCGGCAGCCGCCGTCGCTGAGATAGCCGAGCACTCCGCGCCCTTGCAATGTTTCGGCCGACAGTTCCCCCATCAGGGCACGGTTGTTGTCCTGACCCTGACAAATCACGACATGTCCCGCCGGAGCACGCGACAGAAAACCGGTCCATGCAAGCAGGCTGTCATGCCCAGACACATTCGACTTTGGGCTGCCGCGGACAGTAAAAACTGGTCCGGCAAGAATGAGCTTGTCATCCACCGGGCGGATCTCGCGTGGCAAAACCGTGTAGTCGATGCCCCTTTCGCGCAAGGTGTCATAGACGGCACCGCTGTAGCATCGTGCAAGTCTCGTCGCGAAGTCTGTCATGACAGTCCTCTCAGATCCAGCCGCCGTCAACGGTGTAGGCGCCTGACGAGCACATTCTGGCCCCGTCCGAAGCCAGAAAAGACACAAGATGGGCGACATCTTCGGCGTTGATGAAGTCGGGCAGGCATTGGCCCGCGAAAATGATCTGCTCCAACTCGGGGGTGAGCCATTTGTCGACCTGCCGCTGGGTGCGGACAAAGCCCGGAATGATGCAATTGACGCGGATGCGGTGGGGGCCAAGTTCGCGGGCAAGGCCGTTGGTCAGGCCTTCGATGGCCGCTTTTGCGGTCACATAGGCCGTCATCCCGCCCAAGCCCAACCGCCAACTGCAACTACCCATGTTCAGGATCGCCCCGCCGCCCGCGTCCTGCATGGCCGGAAGCACCGCCTTGGACATGAAGATGAAGTGGTCAAGGTTTACCGCCATGCGGTCACGCCAGTAAGCAGGTGTGATGTCAGCCAGCGCGTGTCGCTCGTCATTGGCCGCATTGTTCACCAGAACATCCACGCCGCCCAGACGGTCGATCACAAGGGGTATCGCCGCTTCCAGGGCGTCAAGGTCGGCAAGGTCGATTTGGGCGAAAACAGGTTCGATCCCGTCCCCGCCCAGTCTTTTCGCCAAGGCATGTCCCGCATCGGCCGAGCAGTCGATGAAGCCGACACGCGCGCCTTGCCGCACGAAAGACCTGACGATCTCTGCCCCGATACCCGATGCCCCGCCGGTCACGATCACGGCCTTTCCAGCCAGTCCAGGATAGACGGCTTGCGTCATGAATGGATCGCCATGTGCGGAAAGGTCCCTATCCAAGTGCTCCCCGCACACACGGGGATTATCCGATGAGCAAGTTGAATGTTTTCGACATGGTCAGGCGTTCCCCACACACCGGGGGATCATGCGGTTATGAAGAAGTTCTAGACGCTCGGCAAGAAGCGTTCTCCGCATACACGGGGGCGATCCGTCGCGTCGCTGCAAACGGGAACGGTCTTTGAGGGGTCTTAACGTCGGCAAGGAGGCGCGAGGCGGACTCGCGACGTCAAAGTCGCATGAGAGGCAACTCGGAACGTCGGTTCGGGGCCGGAAGCAGAATGACAGCTTCGCAGCCTCACTCGACAGCTAACAGGTATAATGTCCGCTCCCAGGATTCCGCCAAGCGATTATCTTGACCACGGTCACCTTAGAGAAGGTGGCCGGCGTGATGGTTCTTATAGCAGGGAGGCGAATACTGATTTCCGCAGCCGACCCCAATCAAACCAAACGGCAATCGGCTTATACAACCGTCTCGCCGCCATCGACGACGAGAATCTGGCCGGTCATATAGGACGACCGGTCGGATACGAGAAACAGGATCGCTTCGGCGATCTCATCGACAGTGCCCCATCGGCCTAGCGGCACTCTGTCTTGCATGTAGGCTTCGATCCGGCTGCGGCCACCTATCTGGGCAATGAATGGGTCGTTGAACGGAGTATCGACCCAGCCAGGGCACAGCGCGTTGACGCGGATACCGAAGCGGCCATAGTCGCCCGCCATCTGGCGCGTCATCGCGATCACGGCGTGCTTGCTGGTGGTGTAGGCGATCATCTCTCGATCATAGAGCACGCCGGAACTCGAGGAAGTGTTGAGGATCACGCCCTTGCGGGCTGCCTTCATCGCCGGCATCACCAGACGCGCAGCCATGAAATGGGCGCGCACATTAAGGTCCCACGACCGGTCAAAGCCGTCCGGGTCTACCGTCTCGAGGTCCCCGGAAACCTGAGCGCCGGCGTGGTTGTGCAGGATGTCGATGCGGCCATAACGCGCCAGTACATCCGCAATCACTCCGGAAAGCTCGTCGTCGTCGGTGACGTCGACAGCATACGAATCAGCGTCGTTGCCTTCGGCCTGGATCGTTCTGGCCGTTTCCGCGCCTGTGTCGTGGTTTCGATCAAGCAAGACGAGTGTCGCGCCTTCGCGTGCTAACAAGACCGCGCCAGCTCGTCCTATGCCCGAGCCAGCACCGGTGACCAACGCGACGCGATCCTTCAGGATCATTCGGCACCTCCTGCATCTCTGGCTTTCTTCTCGCGCATGAGAAAACGCGCGGCGAAGATGAGGATCAGCGATGCGACAAGTACCGAGGCCGCCACGGCGTTGATCTCGGGCGTCACGCCACGGCGGATCGACGCAAAGACATACATCGGCAGCGTTGTATTCGACCCTGCGACGAAGAAAGCGACAATGAAGTCGTCGAACGAGAAGGTGAAGGCGAGGAGAAAGCCTGCGAGGATCGACGGCATGATCTGTGGAAGCACGATCTGGCGGAACGTTCCAAGCGGCGTCGCATAGAGGTCGTTCGATGCCTCGACGATGTCGCGACCGAGGCCGGCAATGCGAGCTCTGACGATCATCGTCACGACTGCCATCGAGAACAGACCGTGTGCGGCGATGATCGACGCGTAGCCGAGCCGGAACTGTGGTGGGCGGTCTCCGGGCCATATGCTGGCGACTGCCGGATTGATAACTGAAAAGACTGCGGCGAGCGCGACCAGCGTGGCGATGCCGATGACCACGCCCGGCACCACGATCGCCGCGGCGAGGAGTGCGTCGAAGATGGTGCGCATGCGTGGCCCCATGCGTTCGATGGCGAGGGCCGCCAATGTGCCGACCACTGCGGCTAAGGCGGCGCTGACGGTCGCGATGAAAAGGCTGTTAACGAGTGCTTGGATCAGGAAAGTGTTGGAAAACGCCTTGCCGTACCAGGCCAACGAGAAGCCGGTGAATTCGCTGGCGCTGCGGCCGGCGTTAAACGAGAACAGCACGACCAGCGCGATCGGCGCGTAAAGGAACAGATACACGGCGAAGACAAGCGCGCGCATCAGACGAGGTCGACCCGCCGCGTGCCGGCGAAGCGCCAGGCGATGCGCATCGCGATCGCCAGCACGACGACTACAACGACGACTAGCGTGACGGCGATCGCCGAACCAAATGGCCAATTGCGTGACTGTAGAAACAGGTCGACCAGTGCGTTGCCGATGAAGAATACCTTGCCGCCGCCAAGAAGCTGCGGGATCAGGTATTCGCCGAGCAGCAGGATCGTGACCAGTGCCGTGCCGGTCATGACGCCCGGCATCGACAAGGGCAGGGTCACGCCAATGAATGTCGATAGAGGCCTCGCCCCCAGGTCCGCCGAAGCGTCGAGCAGTCTACGGTCCAGCTTCTCAAGCGACACGTAGATCGGCATGATCATCAGCGGTAGGTAACCGTAAACGATGCCGACAAGCACGGCACCGGGCGTGTTCAGCATTCGGATGTCAGGCAAGCCGATCATGTCCAGGAGGTTGGGTAGACCGCGCGAACCAAGTATGTACATCCACGCGTAGGTACGCACGAGCAAGCTTGTCCAGAACGGAACAACGATAAGCGAGACGAGCAACAACCGATGACGCGGTTCGGCGCGTATGGCGAGATAGTAGGCAACTGGATAGCCCACTACGAGGCACAACATCGCGCCGAGCGGCGCCAGCACGAGCGTGTTGGCGAAAGCAGTGGCGCGCGCGGGCAGGTTCAGGAACTGTTCGAAGGTGAACGCAGGCATATAGCCGCCTTCGGGCGCGCGCTGCCCGACGGAGAAGACCAGCATTGCCAGGAAAGGCAGGACAAGGAAGCCGAGCAGCCACAGTGCGGCGGGGGCAGCGAGCCCCGCCGTCACCAGGCTGCGTCGTGTTCCGGCCTGAAGGGCCATGCGTATGCGATCAAGCCGACTTGAAGCGTGCCATGACTTCGGCGCGCGCCGGATCGGTCAGGGTGACCGCCGCACCGAACTCCAACTTCGACAGCGCCGCTTCGTCCGGATAGACGATCTTGTTGCTGGTGAGTTCGGCTGGCAGCAGCGCCAGCACGCGGCTATCGGTGGTCGGCGTGCCGTTTGCGATGTGTTCCTTGACCGCGTTTTCAGGCGTCATCAGGTAATCGAGGAGCGCATAGCCGGCAGGCTTGTTCGCGGCGCTGGTCGGAATCGCGTAGAAGTCCGACCAGATCTCGCCGCCGTCCGAGCCGAGAATATAAGCGATCTCCGGCATGTCACGGTTGAGCTGCGCGCCGTCATTCGTCCAACACATTGTCATCCAGGCGTCGGTGGCGCGCATTGCGGGCTGGTAGTCGCTGTTGATGGCGAAGAGGTGCGGCTTCACCTTGATGAGAAGTTCCTCCGCCTTGGCGAGTTCTGCTGCATCGACCGAGTTGAAGCTATAGCCGAGCGAGACCAGCGCGTTGCCGATCGTGGTCAATTGGTAGTCGTGCACCATCGCGCGTCCGTCGCCCTCGGTCTGCGCGACTTCGAAGAATTCCTTCCAGCTCGTCACCGGCGCCTTCAGCTTGCCCGTGTTGACGGCAATGCCGGTGGTGCCCCAGTTCTTTGGCAGTGCATAAGCCTTCCCGTCTATTGTGCCCTCGTTGGTAAAGCGCTGGTTCTGCGTCGCCGGATCGAAGTTCGGCACCTTCGAAAGATCGAGCGTGTCGATCAGGCCGAGCTTGGCGTAGGTCGAGATTGTGTAGTTGGTTGGCACGAACAGGTCCCAGCCAGTACCGCCGGCCTGCAGCTTGGCCAACATCTCCTCGTTGGAACCGAACACGTTGACCTCGACGGCGACGCCGGTCTTGGCGGTGAAAGCCTCGAATGTCGCCGGATCGTGGTAGTTCGGCCAGGTTGCAAGCGACATCTGCGTGCCGAGTTCCTGGGCATGCGCATCTAGAGAGAATGCGCCAGAGCGGCCGAGGATAGCGGTCGCTGCCGCCAGGCCGGTGACCGCGAGGAAATGGCGGCGGCTGACGGAGCCGCGCTTCAGCCGCATGAACTCAGCAGTGAGTTCGGCGGCGGTGATCGGTGTAGTCCTGAACTTGGTCATGCACGTTCCCCTTTTTTCGTCTGGTTGATTTTTCTATGCCGGAAATATGAGCAGGCTCTCTGGGGCGAAGCTGAGCGTTACCCGTTCGCCCGGATCGATCGTCTGGCGTGCCGCGCTGCGGTCAGCCGTGACCAGCATCTCGCCCAGCCCGTCGGCTGCGATCGCGTATTCCACGAAATTGCCAAGAAAGATGCGGTGCGTCACTGTACCCGCGAAACCGTCGCTTCGGTCGCCGCGCGCGATGTGAACCGCTTCTGGCCGCAGCACTGCGGTCGCTGCACCCGGAGCTCTGCGTGGAATCCGTATCGCCCGTCCGTCGGCCAGACGCAGCGAAGCGCCGTCGGCTTCGACCGTGCCGGATATGCGGTTGGTCTTGCCGACGAAATCGGCGACGAACAGTGTCTCCGGCCGATCGTAGACCTCCTGCGGGGGCGCCATCTGCTCGATACGCCCGGCGTTCATCACGCAGACCAGGTCGCTCATCGAAAGAGCCTCTTCCTGGTCATGGGTTACGAGAACGAAGGTGATGCCGAGTTCTCGCTGCAGGCTTTGCAGTTCGATCTGCATTGCTGTTCGGAGCTTTCGGTCGAGGGCCGCCAATGGTTCGTCCAGAAGCAGCACCGAGGGACGGTTCACGATGGCGCGGGCTAGCGCCACCCGTTGCTGTTGGCCGCCGGACATCTCGTGAATGCGACGTGCGGCGAAGCCATCAAGGCGGACCAATTCCAGCGCCTCAAGCGTGCGGCGGTCAATCTCGCGGCGGTCGATCCGCGGGCGGCGTTGGCGAAGGCCGTAGGAAACGTTGGCTTGGACGTCGAGATGCGGAAATAAGGCGTAGTGCTGGAACACCATGTTTACAGGGCGCTGGAAGGCAGGCACGCCGTTCATGGACTTGCCGTCAATGAGCACGGTGCCTTCGCTAGGTTGTTCGAAGCCGCCGATCATCCGGAGGCACGTGGTCTTACCGCAGCCCGAGGGGCCGAGTAGGGCAACGAAAGCTCCCTTTGGCACGCCCAGGTCGATCCCAGATACGGCCGGCACCTCGCCGTAGCGTTTGCTTACGCCCTGGAACTCGACGTCATTCGTCGCGGCCCCTGGCACCCTGCTTGTCACCGGCGTTGTGGCTCCTTCACCCGCAGTTCCCATCAGGCTGAAAGCGACAGGCTAGCGAAAAGCTGCCCGTAAGGGATATACCCCAAGAGAGGTAGTTTCGCCCAATTCACGCCTCGTGGGGTATAGATTGCGATGACCAAAGGTCCGGATCTCGGCCGCCTGATGGGGGTGGTTTCCACCCTGCTGGCGCCCGGTTCCCTTCAAGATCGGGAAGTTGGCGATGCATTCGGCGAGGCTATGGCCGCGTTGGCGCATTTCGATTTCATCGTAGTTTTCGCTTATCGCCAGGCGGAACGGCCGATCGACCTGTACTCTACGTTCGGGGTGGAAGACTATCAGGTCTTCGTCAGACTCTATCAAAAAGGCCCTTACCTACTCGACCCCTTCTACCATGCCGCACGCAACGGCCTGTCGGGTGCTGTGCGCATGTCTGATCTGGCGCCTGACCGCTTCTTCTCGAGTGAGTATTTCCGCACCTACTATTCGCAGACGCGGCTGGCGGAAGAGATCGGCTTCTTCGTGCGCTTGGAGGAGGACACAACGGTTGTGCTCTCGCTTATGCGCCGGACGAGTTCGCGAATCTTTTCGCCGCGCGAGTGGCGGCAGCTCAAGATGGCCGAGCCACTCGTGGATGCGCTGGTAAGGCGCCATTGGGGCAGCCTCGCAACGCGTTTCGTCGACCAGGCAGGGCATGGCAGACGTCATCCAGGCTCCGCACCAGCGCGTGTCGAGGGTGTTTGGGGCAGGCTCAACTTGACCGCCCGCGAAGCGGCGATCGTCGATCTGGTCCTGCAGGGCCATTCGTCGGAGGCTGTTGGGCGCCGGCTGGGTATCACCACTGGAACCGTCAAGGTTCACCGCCGCAACGTCTATCGAAAGCTTGGCATTTCTTCCCAGACCCAACTCCTGTCTCTGTACCTCAAGAGCATGTAGGCCGGAGTAGCTTAAACCACCCGAAAATCTGTCCAAGCATCGGGGAGTAGCTCAGAACGATATAGAATCAATCGTGGTGGACCGATCAGACGCGAACCGCCGCTCTGTTTCGCCGTATTATATTACCAGCAGATACCAGGCTCAGTGCGATACTCGGCATACTAGCATGCACGGTTCGAGTGCGCTGCGTATCCGGTGCTTACCAAAGCCAAACTGTAGGCAGCATGAACCTTCTTAACTTATTGAAACAATTGGCGCGCCCGAAGAGATTCGAACTCCTGACCCCCAGATTCGTAGTCTGGTGCTCTATCCAGCTGAGCTACGGGCGCACGCAGGGCAAAAAGCCCAGGGCCGATGCAGACACCGGCCCAGAATTGACGTGCTACCTAGCGATGGCGCACACGAAAAGCAAGCCGTTCCGGGCAAAACTTTGCGAAGCGGTCGCGATGCCGTGCGTGACAGGTCGATTTGCAGTGTGAGGGCCGGTCGGCCAAACGACGCTCCGACCCGACGCTCCGGCCCGTGGCACCTTATTGCAGCCGCCGATCCTCGCGCCGCGTCATGCCGGCCGGCGAATCCCGCTGCGCGCCTCGTCGAGGCGCACGGGCTGATCGGGGATCGTGACGGTGAACACCGTGCGTCCGCCGCGGCTTTCCAGAAGGTCGAGCGAACCGCCATGCGCGAGCACCAGCTCATGCGCGATGGCAAGCCCGAGCCCGGTGCCGCCGCTGCGGGCAGAGCCACGGAACGCCGCGAACAGGTTTTCGCGCGCCTTCTGCGGAAGTCCGGGACCGGTGTCGGTGACAAGAATCGTGCTGACGCTGCCGGTTCGCTCCGCCGAGATCGTCAGGCGCCGCACCACAGCCGAGCTGTCGTCGCCGGCCATCGCCTGGATCGCGTTGCGCGACAGGTTGGTGAGGACCCGGAAAAGCTGTTCGGAATCGGCATCGACCTCGAAGCCGGGATCGATCGCATTGACGAATTCGATGCTGCCGATGGCGTCGGCGCCGAGCAGATCCTCGACCTCGTCGACCAGTTGTTTGAGCCGCAGCCTACGGCGCGATGGCGGCGCCTCCTGGGTGCGGCCATAGGCAAGCACGCCTTCCGAATAGGACGCGGCGCGGTCGAGCGCGCGCAACAGCTTCGGCGCGACCGCCTGCACCGACGGATCGCGCACGCCGCTCAGCCGGTCGCTCAGCAGCTGCGCTGAGGCCAGGATGTTGCGCATGTCGTGGTTGATCTTGGATACGGCGAGTCCGAGATCGGCGAGGTGCTTCTGCTCGCCGAGCGTCTTCTGCAGCTGCCGCTGCATGTCGGCGAGTTCCCGCTCCGCCACGCCGATCTCGTCGGAGCGGTGTTCCGGCGCGATGATGCGTCGCGGATCGCTTGGCGCGCGAGCGAAGGCCAGCATCGAACTCGTCATCGTTCGGATCGGCCGGATCATGATGCGGTCGATCGCGGCGTAGACGAGCGTTGCCGTGAACAGCGAGATGGCGAGAGAAAGCAGCGCCACATTGCGCGAATAGACAAGCATCGCCTCGCGCAGCCGCTTGTCGGGTATCACCAGCTCGAACACGGTGTCGCTTTCGCCGACCTTGCCGAACACCCTGAGGATCCTGTCGCCGCCGAAGAACAGCGTGCCAAGCGCACCGACGGTCGCCGAAACCGGTCCGGTTTGCGCGAGGTCGATGTGTTCGTCCACCTCGGGCGGCATCTCGGCGATCACCAGAAGGCGCGACTCGCCTTCGTCGCGCACGGCAATCGCCTTCGCGCCGATTGCCATAAGGACCTGGTCCTGCAGGAGGCGCGGCAGGCTCTCCGAGTCTTCCTGGACGAGAACCACCGAAACGGCCGCCG
>Ga0335394_10002807_pt1 | contig 19713 bp, 21 predicted proteins | sample MAT03_FD_205741 | JGI IMG/M metagenome (GOLD analysis project Ga0335394, IMG submission 205741) | Freshwater microbial communities from Lake Fryxell liftoff mats and glacier meltwater in Antarctica - MAT-03 (spades assembly) (version 2) ... | reverse complement strand
CCTGAGCGCGCAATGATAAACGTTGACCGTCACCTACTGGTAGTGGTTTCCACTTATCTAAATGCGGCACGTTACGGATTGAAAAATTATTGAAGGATAGCCCAACAGTACCGACAAACCCAAAAACACCACCCCAGCCGCCCGATAGCTCAATCTGGTCATTAGATTGTTCTTCTACTTTCCATTCAATATCAACCGTGCCATCGGCAGGATTAGGACGGATGTCTTGTTCGATCTTTTGCGGATTGAAATAACCCATTTGAGATAATTGCTGCTGGGTGCGAATCAAGTCTGATCTTCTGAATTTCTGGCCAGGGATGGTGCTCAACTCTCTTCGAATCACATGATCGTTGGTGCGCTCATTTCCGCTGATAATTACTTCATCGATCGTAGCACGATCGCCTTCATAAATCCGCATCTCCACATCAATGGAATCTCCCACAACAGCAACTTCTACCGGAGTGATTCTGAAAAACAGATACCCGTCATCCATATACAATCCACTTATGTCCGCTCCTTTCGGGTTAAAGGTCGTCTTCTTTGTTATCAACTCTTGATTGTAGACGTCTCCTTTATTGATATCGAGAATTTTACTAAGAATATTTGCGCTGTGGATGTAATTGCCAACCCAGTTTATATTGCGGAAGTAGTACTTTCGGCCCTCATAAAGCTTGATATTTACATCAATATTGGATTTGTCAAAATTGACAATTGTATCGGAGATAACTTCAGCATCGCGATAGCCCAATGTATTATAATAGTCAACAAGATTTTGCTTATCTGTTTCAAACTCTGACCGAATGAACTTAGAGCCGGCAAAAACATTGAGTTTTACATTTCGATTGATGAACCCCTTTACATCTGTCCAACTTTTAGTTCGGCTAGCGTCCAATGCCGAACCAATTTTGCTCGGTTTCAACGTTAACACTTCACCTAAAATAGCACGATGAATAGAGAAGCGTGGATGCTCATGCGTCTTTTTCATTTTGCGTTTTAGTTTTGAATCAAGAACTTCATAATTGCCATCGATGTTTATTGCATTGATCTTGACTTTCGACTTTAGGTCAACATCAATTTTCAAACGAGTGCCACCACGATTGAGCGTGTCCGATTGAGGTACAACTTTTACCACCGTATTTAAGAATCCTTTTTTTACAAAGTGTTTTTTTACAGAAAGTTCTGCATTCCGTATCGTAGCATCATTTACTATCTTGCCCTTAATCAACTTTAAATCCTCTTTAAGAGAGGACTGTCTTCCTTTACTTATTCCAACGAAATAAAAATCGTTTAGTCGAGGTCTTTCTGTAAGGATAACTGATAGGTAAACGTTTGTTCCTTCAATTTTCTGAACAGAGATTGTTACATCTCCAACCAAGCCGTGTTTCCAAAGTTTTCTTATTGCATTTGAAATTCCATCGCCAGGAATTTTGATTTTATCTCCAATTTTCAATCCCGTAAGGGAAACCATGGCATTTTTATCTAAAACATTGAGGCCTGTTACTTCGATGCCTGCAATAATGTATTCTTGAGGAGAAGCATAATTTAATGCCGGCTCAGTGGTGGCGGTTTGTGTGGCCTGATTACGACTTCTGAACTGTGCAAAAGAAACAGAACTTACCCAAGTAATAAGCAAGGTTGTACAAAGTAAAATTCTATTCATTTAATTTTTAAGCGGTTGGGTTCATCACTTTTCCAAATCTTCGTTCACGCTTTTGATATACACAAATGGCTTCGTATAGGTTTTCTTTTCTAAAGTCTGGCCAAAAGGTGGGGGTTATAAATATTTCAGTGTAGGCTATTTGCCAAAGTAAGAAATTACTAACGCGTAGCTCGCCACTCGTTCTAATTAATAATTCAGGATCAGGAACTCCAGCGGTTTTAAGGTGCTGTGAAAAATAATGCTCATCAATTTCATCAGGTTGTATTAACCCTTGTTTTGCTTCTTGCGCTAATTTTTTTGCCGCCTCTACTATTTCCCACCGCCCACTATAGTTCAGTGCAAGCTGCAGAATAAGACCACTATTGTTTTTAGTTGCGTCTATTGCTTCAGCGAGATTATTCTGACAGTCTTTTGGCAAATGACTTACATCTCCAATGGTGTGAAGTTGCACCTGGTTTTCGTGGAGGGTGTTTATTTCCTTTTTTAGGGTATTTACCAATAACTGCATAAGTGCATCTACTTCGTCTTTTGGGCGACCCCAGTTTTCTGTGCTAAACGCGTAAAGTGTTAGGTACTTTATGCCTAACTCTCCACACCCCTCCGTAACATCCTTGACTGCCTCTATGGCGTTTCTATGGCCAAAAATCCGGGCAGCGCCCTTACTTTTTGCCCACCGTCCATTGCCATCCATAATAACGGCTATGTGCCTGGGCAAATTATTAAAATCTATATTTTCCCTTAGAGAAGCCACAAGGGCGCAAAAATAGCCTTTTTTTCAAACTTATACATACGACTATTTCATTCCACTAACCGGGCTTTGTAAGAATACTTAAGATGATTGAAATTGAAAGAAAGTTTATTTCACTACCCCGATATTTCACCTGTAAGGACTACTTGGGCAAGGGATGTCATAAAATGTATAGGTTAGGGTAAGTCCGGTGAAAAAATAATTGTCAGTATCAAACACATTTCCATATTGATAATTCTTAAACGCGGGATCTTCTCCTGAAATATTATCAAGATAGTCAAACAAAGTTTTTCGGATACCAAACTCGAAAGCGATGTAGTACTTAGGATTGAGAACATACTTCATTCCGCCTCCAAAAGGGATTGCCATTTGCACGTTGCTATACTCAGCATTCTTTTGTTGCACGCCTGAAATACCAAACAACGCTGCGCCAGCAAATAAATAAGGTGTAAATCGAAGTCTTCTTTTGTCATCGCGCCAGTTTAAAAAATGATATTCAAAAGTGGCTGCTCCTTCTAATAAAAAAAGATCAAAAGATGCAGCACGCTTGGTTGCAAAGGCATCAATAGGCGTGCGCATATCAGAAGATCCGATTTTTCCGCCTGTTATAGAAGTTCGCACACTTACTACCTGGCTTATATTGGATCGATAAAATACAGTAGCCGCTGGCTTTGAAGTTGCCAGATTATACGTGCGGGCTAAGTCTCCAGTATAGTTGAATACACCTACGCCAAAGCCAACTTCTGATCGTTGGGTTAACATGTGTTGAGCGTTTGAATCTCTTAACCCAAACACAAGTAGGAGGAAAATGATCTTAAGAGTCAGAATGGCACTCTTAGACATCTCTGCTATCTAAATTTAGCCTTATGAAACGTTGCTCCAAGAATGTAGGTAAGGCGAATTGTTGTTACCATGTAAATATCACGGTCGTTTTTAGAGCCTCTGATGTTATCAGAATACTCACGACCATACCCAGGAATTGTGTTGTAAGTAACACCGTCCCTGCCTAGATACGGCTCTTCGGCTGGACGTTCGTTGGCCGGTAATTCACCACCCCTGTATGACATGGATCTAGCTAAATCATTGTTCAAAACTCCTAGGTCTACATAGTTTTCACTTACATCATCCAAATAATCTGTAAAAGTGTAGCGGAATCCAACATCTGCCCATAAGTCCATAACCTCATTTAATCTGAATCTGGCACCGAAACCAAAGGGAATAGCTGCCTGAAGCTTGCTATATGGCTTTATTCCAAAATTGGCATCAGTAGGGTCTAAAGTTGAATATTGACCTTCTGTACCCAATGGCCTTAAATCAACCCATTCACCGGTTGAGGTCTGCGCCTGCGGATTGTGTAAGAACCCAGCTATTCCTAAATAGGCATAGGGGGTCCACTTTACCCGACTGATGTAAGTAGCATCATTTTCAAATAAATCAAAGTAGGCTACCACGGAGAGTTCCTTTATTCTATTTCTGAAAGAAAGATTTCGGTAATAACGAAATTTACCATTGTTTTGGTCTGCGAGGTCGGCAGATTCTCTATCCGAACCTTTTAGAGTTCCATACATGAACTGGGCTTGTAAGGAATAGCGGGGACCGAAGCGCTGTATAAAAGACAAGCCTAAAGCCGGCCTTGTAAATGAAATATCGGTACTTGCGCGCTTTGGCTGTGGGGCAATGTCGCCATAATAGTTTAGCGCGCTTACTGATAAACCAATTGAATTATAGATCTTATTTTTTCCAAAACCTGCTTTTTTACCTCTAAAACTGGCTATTCGCTTATTATTCTGTTTTATTTGCTTTCGATTGAATTGGGCATAGGTATCAGACGAAACACTAGCCAATAAAAACATGCAAAGGGTGCCAAAAAATAACTTTCTCATGCGTGCAGAATTTTGCCAATCACAAACTTATCAAAAATCTGTGATAATAACGGAAAACTAATTACGAATATCGAGACCCCAGTTTAACTTTTGCCTTAGAGTATTAAAGTAGTGCTGACCTGGCAATTGCACCAGTTTAACATTAAACCGCTCTTTTTTTATATTTAGCTTAACCGTGTCCTCTACGGTTTCAAAGCGCGAATCAAGTGATACCAAATACTTTTTGCTTCGTCCCTCTATTTCGAAGCTAATTTCGGACTTATCAGAAATTACAATAGGGCGAGTTCCCAGATTATGTGGGCTAACAGCTGTTATGATGAAACTTTCTGATTTCGGATAAACTAAGGGGCCGCCACAACTTAAAGAGTAGCCGGTTGACCCTGTTGGAGTGCTGACAATTATCCCGTCCGACCAATATGAATTCAGTAATTCTCCATCCACAAACACGTGTACGGTTATCATAGACGAAGTGTCTTTTTTCATGATGGTAAAGTCATTCAACGCATAGTTGAGCGGCTCAAAAAGTTTAGTGGATGAATTCAAACGCAATAAGGTCCGGCTATCTTCTTTAAAATTTCCAGTAAAGAGATTTTCAAGCGCAGTATCAATATCATCGCGGCTGGTTGTGGCTAAAAACCCAAGGCGACCTATATTGATACCTAGCAAAGGAACTTCTGCTTTGCCAATGTAAGTCACCGATTCAAGCATGGTGCCATCACCACCGAAAGAAAGAAAGAAATCAAGGCTCTTTAAACTATCGCCTGTTTCAAAAGTTTTGAATTTGAATTTATCGAGAATGGGGGCTTTAACTTGTTTAATGAATTTGGAAGACAACCAGATTTCTGCCTTACGTTTCTTGAGTTCATCGAGCGTCTTCTCAATAAAAGGTGCCGATTTTCCGTGAAAGTCTCGGCCGTGTATTCCTATTCGCATTTTACCGTTCAGTTAAATGTCAAGGTAGCGAAGCAACATATCAATTTTATCTTTCTCTCCAGTGTCTTGCCTCACTTCGTGATAGCGACCTATTACGCGATACCCAAATCGCTCAAGAGTTGCCACAATGCGTGTCAATTCCTCTTGATTAATTTTCAGCGTAAGCTTTATCTTTCCTTTATCCATAGGATCCTCCACCATCAGGCTACTGATAACTTTTGCGTTGTTTTCTTCTATGTAGCGACTTATTTCGGCAAGCGAGTAATCAATTAAGTCCATTGATAACACTAAGATTCCGCCAGGCATTTGCACGGAGGCGGTCTGCGCAAATGAAATCATAATGTCTTGCACAGTAATCACACCCACATATTGTTGCTCCTCATTAAGCACGGCTACAATCTGTAATTTATTATCACCGGCAACTTTCAGAATATCATAAAAATGAGAGTAGAGCGAAACCGTGCATTGCTTGCCTATCAAATCGTAATCTGCAAGGGTTCTATCAATGTCATTCGTTTCTAAAATTATTTCCTCTGAAATAAATCCTAACAATTTTCCATCTTCAACAACGGGTAAATGCAGGCACCTAAATTCTTCCATCCACACAATAGCCTTGTGGGCATCATCGCTCACTTTGAGTGGTGGAATCATGTGGTTGATTAATTCTTCTGCAATCATGCTTGCCTAGTTCTTTCTTAATAAAAATTCTTCTACCAATTGATTAAATTTTTCTGAATGCTCCATCATAGGAGCATGACAACACTTATCAATAAATTTTAATTCAGAGTTTGGAATCAATCGATTAAATTCGTGCCCAACCATCGGTGGGGTTATGGTATCATTCAATCCCCAAACTAAAAGGGTTGGTACTTTTATTTTTTGCAATTCAAGGGCGAGATTATTCCTTTGGGCAGATTTTGCAATGGCTACAATACGCATGCACTTGGGAATGCTGCGCGTAGTTTCAAACACTTCGTCCACGAGTTCCTTTGAGGCAACGGTGGGATCATAAAATGTATACGCCACCTTTTCACGAATGTAATCGTAGCTTCCCCTGCGGGGATATGATCCCCCCATTGTGTTTTCAAATAGGCCAGAACTTCCTGTAAGCACAAGTTTTGAAACCTTTGCAGGATTTGCCAAGGTATAAAGGATACCAACGTGACCCCCAAGCGAGTTGCCCATGATAATCATGCTATCCAATTTTTTCATTTCTACAAATCGCTCCGTAAACTCCGTAAGACCTTGCAACCCAGCTTCCTTTATTGGCATTTCGTAAATGGGCAGCATGGGAATGATCACCCGGAAGTGTTTTGAGTAATGATTAACTACACTCTCCCAGTTACTAAGCGCACCAAATAGTCCATGCAATAGCATCAACACAGGTCCTTGCCCTTCATCTACATACTTGAAATCGCTTTCTTCTTTTACCAACAAGGGCATAGTACTCCTATTTTGTGATAAGTAACTAAAAAAAACTGAACCTTAGAACTTAGTGAAGGTTTCTTTGAAAAATGGCAAAAAATCTCCGAAAAGAGAAGACATCATTGGCGCAACTTCGGCAACTGCTCCATAAAGTTTTGATTCGCTTCCCCAGGCCTGAACAATATCAATCTTAAAGGACTCAGCTAACCAGATAATGATACTAATACAAAATGCGTATTTGATCACTCCCAACAGAGCACCGGCAACAGCATCCATTTGCCCTAGAAAAGTTTTATCTAATGAGTTTTTAATTCGCTTGCCAATGAATATAACCATTCCAACAACCACAAGAAAAATCAAAAGGAATGAAATGTACGGTAACATTGTTTTATCGGCATTAAATCTCTCAGAAAGCTGGTCTACACCCCACGCCATTAATTTAAATCCAAGAAATGCACCAACCACAATTGCTACCAGAAAAAATAACTCCATTAAGAACCCACGCTTGTAACCAAAGAAGGCGCCAAACAGGAGGATGATTGCAAGTACAATATCTACCTTACTCAAGCGGCTAGCAGTTTTTTTACAAGGTCTGAAATCATTTTTCCGTCAGCTTTGCCGGCAAGTTGTTTTGTAGCCACTCCCATTACTTTGCCCATATCCTGCGCACTTTTGGCGCCTACTTGTTCAATAACTTTCTTTAACTCCGTTTCAACTTCGTCTGCTGATAGTTGCTTAGGCAAATACCGACTGATTACTTCAAGCTCAAGCAATTCTTTTTTAACTAAATCATCGCGCCCTTCTTTTTGAAAAATCTCAGCCGACTCCTTGCGTTGCTTGGCGGCCTTCATCAGCAACTTGTTTTCAACATCTTGGCTAATGTCTGCGCTCCCGCCTTTTTCAGTCTCCGCCAGCAGGATCATTGACTTAACAGAACGAAGTGCCATCAGCTCGTCCTTATTCTTTGCCAGCATGGCTACTTTTATATCTGAATCGATTTGTTGTTTTAGGCTCATGATCAAATTCGTTTAAATAACTTTGAGTAAAATTACTTCTACTTTTAGTTAGATAAAAATTTGATTCAATGACACGCTTATCGGTTAACATAAACAAAATTGCCACGCTGCGCAACGCGCGAGGCAGTAACAACCCAGATGTTATTAAAACTGCCCTTGACTGCGAGCGTTTTGGTGCCGAAGGGATTACTGTCCATCCGCGCCCGGACGAGCGTCACATTCGATATGCCGATGTAATCGAGTTAAAGAAAGTAGTCACCACCGAGTTTAATATTGAAGGTTATCCCGATGAACGCTATTTGAAATTAGTTCGTGAAACAAAACCTGCTCAAGCAACCTTAGTGCCCGATGGGCCACATGCTATTACCTCCAATGCCGGTTGGGATACGCTGAAGAATAAGAAGTTATTGATTGAAATAATTTCAGAAATAAAATTGATGGGCGTGCGCGTTTCGGTTTTTGTTGATCCTTCTGTAAAGATGGTTGAGGGAGCTAAGGAAGTTGGTGCCGATCGTATTGAACTTTATACAGAACCTTACGCTTCGCACTTTCATCAAAATAAAGAAGCGGCTATTAAACCTTATATCGAAGCTGCTCAAGTAGCGCACTCACTTAGCCTTGGTGTTAATGCTGGTCACGATTTAGATTTGGATAACCTGAATTTTCTTAAAAAATCAATTCCTAATCTAGATGAAGTTTCAATTGGCCATGCGTTGATTTGCGATGCGCTTTACCTTGGGTTGGAGAATGCGATTCAACTTTATTTAAGACAGTTGAAGTAACTAGACTTTGGAACAGCTAAGGCGTTAAACCGCTCAATGCGGTCAGACGCATTCAATATCGAAATTTTTAAAACTTTGTGTAACTCCCGGTAAAGTAATCTCCAAATAAAATCTCTTGATCCGCCAGCTAAAATTAATTGTGTTCTTTATATTAATAAATGCAAATCTTTTGGCTCAACCTGAATGTGAGCCCTATATAACGTACAGCACATCAAAAAATAAAAAACTTAAGAAGTCATCTTATCCCCTAAACTTTGCCACAACAAATAGTGAGATCAATGCCTTAGTTCAATTTAACAATCAGGCGAAAGAAAAGACCGTTGAAATGTCGCTAGCGTTTACTGACAAATCTGGGTTTGAAGTTAGTCTTGGCGATATTCTTACCATTCAATTTGAGGATGGAAGTGAGTTTTCTTTTCTGGCAACCAAAAAGAGATCTCGTGCCAGTATCTCTTATTTTGTATTGTTGAAGCCTGTTCGAACTGACCAGTTGAATTACCTGAGCTATGGCGATATACTTTTATGCAAAAAACTTCACGAAGAGAATATAAAATCTCTTGGCTTTATTGCCAATTACAAGAAAATGGAAATTCTGATTCCTGAAACCCGAGCCGAGATAATTAAAATAATCATTAATTGCTTTGACGATTGTCTTTAAACGTCATGTCAAAAAAATGAAATAATCAATACCTCCAGCTTTTCACATCAGATCCTTTAGGTGCACTTTCCTGAATGCGCTTTAAAATCTTTGGTAAATACATGGTGTTATACCGCAATCGTGAAACGTAATTCGGATTTTCCTGATCACCATTCCAACAATGCTCAGCACGGTCGCCATAATTTACTTCACCTTTATAAAAAGGGGTTTGAGTTTTCTTTAAAAAGTCTTCCATCTGGTAAACCGCATTGTTCAGATAATAATTGTCCATATCACCACAGTAAATATGAATTTTGCCTTCAAGCTTTGGCCCTAGCGTTTTCCAATCGCGCTCAAGAATATAGCGCAGGTCAAAATTTTCTTTCCAATAGGCCGCAACGCTGGAGTCAATCTCTCCGGTTTCTTTATTAAAAATCCGTTTAGGATAGCCATCCTCCGCTTGCGGAGAATATACAGCTTCCCAAATATCCCACTGCTGCCCGCTGCGCGATTTTGTTCCTAGCGCCAACTCATAATGGTTTGTTTCTTCCATGGTGTTTTGTATTTGGCCCAAGTAATTGCGATGGGCTGGTCGAGGTAATTTTTTAAAATCACTATCGTACCAGTAAGCATTTTTGTCTTTGTAAATGTCAACTAAACAGAATGAGCGGAAGTCAATGGGATCAGGACAAGCAGCGAAGCAGCCATTAAAATCATCGGGATAAAACATTTGAACCGCCAATGCTTCCCAGCCTCCAGTCGATCCGCCATAGGTAAAGCGCGCCCAACCTTGCCCAATGCCACGAAACTGCTTTTCAATTTCTGGCACTAACTCTTTCATAATGGCATCCCCGTAAGGACCCAAGTTAGCTGAGTTTACGGCATACGAATCATCGTAATATGGATTTGCATGTTGTATTTCAATTACTAAAAAGCGTGGAAAGTTTTTGCTGCTCCATTGTTTGTAGAAATTATAAGCTTCCTGTTTTTCTAATTTGTTGTAGCCATAAATTCCAAATCGCCCTGCGTAGTCGGTAGTGTCCATATCAGCGGGTGGCGGTTCGGTGCTAAAGCCCCCAAAGTCGCTGGGAAAGTGACCATGATAAATCATCAAGGGATAGTGCGCATCAGGATGTTCATCAAATCCTTCGGGCACCAACACATGTGCGCCAACAAACATGGGGCGGCCCCAAAACTCTGTGAGCAACTTACTTTGGATTTTAATGTGCTTTATATACTTGGTGTTCGTTGCCTCTTCAAGTGGCGCAATCTTTTTATCCATCGAAATTTTGGTGATCTGATTTTTAGATGGATCGACAGAAACCTTTGCAGGCGTGCTGTAAAAATTTCCAGGCTTTCTATTCCATTGCTGACCCTCTCCTTGATCGGGTGGTAGCTTTACCGTCTTTCCTGTTTTAAGATTAAACGTTTCGTAGCGATTGATTAGAGCTTGTACAAAATATTCGCCTTTTGGAACATCGCTAATTGATCGAATTGGGAACCCAAACGTGTTTTCGCTAGTTAGCGTAATTTCTTCCCCCGGTTTCATTCCCTCCACATCAATACCAAAAACCAACTGCGTTTGCAATCCATCGCTAAGTTGAAAACGTGGCTCCGCTCTATCATTGTTCGCCAAGATTAGCAATAGTCGCCCATCCTGCGCCTGATCGCTCATTTCCTGAGTAAACGAAATTGAGAATTTAAGTGGGCTTTGGTTTTTGGTGTCAGAACAGCCAATTCCAACGAAAATCAAAAGAATAATAACAGTAATTAAATTTCTCATAGCAAGTAGGTTAGGTGTAAGGAAGGTAAGGCGAATAAGAATTTTATGCAAAGAAGTTTCAACAAGCGGCAAATTGAAGTAAAAAATAGGTAAAGCTGCTTGCCTTGCTTATATTAAAACACAGAACGTTACTATATTGCGATCACTTACGCGAGCCATGACGATATTTTTGATTGAAGACGATGCTATCTATGCTGAATTCGTTAAGAAGTCTCTGAATTCTAACGCTACTTATACAATAGAAATATTTCGTACCGCTGAGGATGGCTTGAAGTCTCTTAGTACCGTTCTCCCCGATGTTTTGATAATCGATTATAAACTGCCCGGCATGAGCGGTATAGAGCTATATGAAAAAGTGAAGTCGCGCCTGACTAATAAAAATAAAGTTGTCATGCTTAGTGCTCTGGATGATGGTAATCTGGTATTGAATTTTATTCAACGCGGTGTTCGCGATTATGTAATAAAGGACGAAAATGTAATTGAATCCCTCGAGGCTGTGATCAACGGCAATGAAGACGATTATTTTCTATTCAATTAGTGTCAACCTCAACAAGCGGCTTTTTCTTAGACGTTTCGGCAATTTTTTCAATCGCTATTGTGAAGGTAGTTCCCCGTCCTTCTTCACTATCACATCGTAATTCACTGCCCATCTTTTCAACAAGTGCTTTTACAATAAATAATCCCAATCCAGTTGAACTTTCGCCACCAGTAGGGCGCGCGGATAATCGTTGAAATTTCTGATACAACTTTTTCTGATCTTCTTTGCTAATGCCCGGCCCTTCATCCTTTACGCTAACTTCTATTTTCTCATTCTTCACTGCAATAGTCACATAAATATTTTTATTCTCTGGCGAAAACTTGAGTGCATTTGAAATTAGGTTTTCAAAAATGCGGTAGATGTAAAGTTTATCCACAAACACAATGGTTTCGGCTAGCGTATTGTAGTGAATATGAATCTTCTTTTTTTCTGATAACGTGCGATAGTTTTTAACCAACGATCCTAAAACAGTAGCCAGATTTAACGGTTCGGGCGAAAGGTCTATCCCCTGATCTTCCAGTCTGCGGTTATCCAGCAGGTTTCGAATCATACCTAATCCATCAGCAACAACCTGATGCATCTTGCCTAAATATTGGCGCTGTTCGTCTGTTAAGTTTTCAGAAGTTATTTCTAACAATTGAATAAGCGCAAAAATTCGATTGAAAGGTCCTTTAAGATCGTGTGAAACCAACCCAATTAATTGTTGCTTCTCATGCACCAATTCTCCAACCTGTTTGTTTCTGTTTTCCTGTTCTTGAATTTGTCTTTTAATTTCGCGGCTCTGAACTAAAATCAACTTGTTTTTTTGCTTTAGGTGTAAATAAGCTCGCACTTGAAGGATAATTACCACAAGCAGTAATACAATTAAGATGATGTTCAGATAGTTTTCCATCAAATGAGAAGGCCTCTTTTTGTTTCAAAATTGCAACGGATCGAAGAAGTCGTTACCCTAAAAGTACGTATTAAATATATCTTGAAAAATTACAACAAATCAGGCAAAGAGTTAGAGTCGTATTCTTCGCTCTTCAGTAAATTTAACAGGCACCTTTACTGTTATTCCATGTACCGCCACGCGCACAAATCCGATGTATTGAATTTGGTATTTTTTCCCACCAATCAAGTTGATGATTGTATCAATTAAGCCAATGTCTTTAAAGGAAAGTCGGGCAGTAAGAGAAACTGAAAAATCCGATTGAGCTGGAATTTCAAGTTTCAGTTTTTGCTGAACTTTTGCTGAAGGTTTCCCGTCAACCAGAATCTCCACGTTTACTTCCTTCAGTTTCATTCTTACATTATTCGGATTGCTAAAAAGAGCTTCAGCAGTAAGTATGGGTTCACTTCCATCAGTTTGAACTTCAACCTTTTTGATTCCTTTAAAAATAATCTCTTCTTTTGGCGTGCATGATATCAGCACAGCCAAGAACATGATCCATGCAGAAGTGAACAAGGTTGATCTGTTAAAAAGTCTTTTCATAAAGCCTCAAAGTTAATTCCTACCACTAAATTCGCATCATGATTGGGTCGCACACTGAAAAACTAAATGCTGTTGTTGATGGAATTGCTGAAGACGGTTTTGCAATAGTAGATGATTTTCTAACAGCCGAAGAAATAGATGCCATCCTTAGGTTAGACGAATTCAAAAACAGTTTGTTACACTTTAAAAAAGCTGGCATAGGCCAACATCGCGACAAGCAAATTAACGAAGGCATTCGTGGCGACTACATTCGATGGATTGATCCGGCCACAGCGCCTGCTGCATTACAGAGTTATTTAATTAGGTTGAAAGAATTGATTTCAACAGTAAATCAAGGTTTATTTTTGAGTTTGAAGGATTTTGAAATTCATCTTACCAATTATCCCGCAGGAACGCATTACAAGCGGCATCTTGATCAATTTAAGAAAGATGACCATCGCAAACTTTCAATTATCTGTTACCTGAATACAAACTGGCAAGCGCACGAAGGTGGCCAATTGCGCGTATACCTGCCAAATACAGAAGTTGATATATTACCATTGGCAGGGCGCTTAGTTTGTTTTCGCAGCGATTTGCTTGAGCATGAAGTGCTGCCTGCAACGCGCGAAAGGCTTAGCATTACTGGGTGGATTCTCGATCAGCATACTGATCTCAGACACCTTTAACTGAATCAACTTTTTACTGATTTTGTTCATTAATAGATTCTGAAAATTAACTTTACAAAAAAATACTTTATGAGTTTCCGCATTGAAAAAGACACGATGGGTGAAGTACAGGTTCCAGCAGATAAATATTGGGGTGCCCAAACTGAACGATCACGTAATAACTTTAAGATTGGCCCCGAAGCCAGTATGCCAATAGAGATTATCTACGCTTTTGGATATCTTAAAAAGGCCGCTGCCATGGCCAATCATGAATTAGGCGTACTCGATGCTTCAAAGAGCGATTTGATTGGTAAAGCGTGCGATGAAATTGTAGCCGGAAAACTAGACGATCAGTTTCCGTTGGTTATCTGGCAAACGGGTTCGGGTACTCAAAGTAACATGAACGCCAACGAGGTAATTGCGTATCGTGCGCACGTAATGAGTGGCGGAAAATTAACAGATGAAAAAAAAGTGCTTCACCCGAATGATGATGTAAACAAATCGCAATCGAGTAATGATACGTTTCCTACCGCTATGCACATTGCTTCTTACAAGCAAGTTGCAGAAATTACTCTTCCGGGGATGCAAAAACTTCGTGACACGCTGGCAAAAAAAGTTATAGCCTTTAAAAATATTGTGAAGACCGGACGAACCCATTTAATGGATGCAACGCCACTAACATTAGGTCAGGAATTTAGTGGCTATGTGCAACAACTTGATAATAGCATGCGAACTATTAAAAACGCACTTGAGGCTGTTCGAGAGCTTGCATTAGGCGGCACTGCCGTGGGCACGGGATTAAATACACCTAAGGGCTATGATGTTTTAGTGGCAAAAAAAATTGCCGAGTTAACCGGCTACCCATTCATTACTGCGCCAAACAAATTTGAATCGTTGGCTGCCCATGATGCCATGGTAGAATTATCGGGTGCATTGAAACGAGCAGCAGTATCGCTTATGAAAATAGGTAATGACATACGCATGCTTAGTTCTGGTCCACGATCTGGCATTGGCGAAATTATTATCCCGGATAATGAACCCGGCTCATCCATTATGCCCGGAAAAGTAAATCCAACACAGCCGGAAGCATTAACGATGGTATGCGCCCAAGTGATTGGCAATGATGTAGCGGTTTCTTTTGGTGGTGCAACGGGTCATTTTGAACTAAATGTTTTCAAACCCGTCATCGCATCCAATGTGTTACAATCTGCCCGTTTGATTGGTGATGCATGTGTGTCATTCAACGATAAGTGCGCAATTGGTATCGAGCCAAACTTGCCAATCATAAAACAACACATGGAAAATTCTTTGATGTTAGTAACGGCTTTGAACCCGCATATTGGTTATGAGAATGCAGCTAAGATTGCCAAGAAGGCACACAAAGAAAACAAGACTTTGCGCGAAGCAGCTGTTGAACTTGGGTTGGTAACATCCGCGCAGTTTGATGAGTGGGTGCGGCCAGAAAAGATGGTGGGTAGTCTTGACTGATCAAAACTTTCGACAGTTGGTTGTATCTATCTTTAATCGATCTTGCTAAAATGGGCTTGATTGCATCAATTTCAGAATATTTTCTTACTTTTATCTTCATATTAAACCAAAACATCAATGAAAACTAAAGTTGTAGTATTTTGCCTGGCGCTGATTTTTTCCGGCCTACAAGTTTTCGCCCAGCTATCCAAGCAGGAGAAAAAGGAATGGAAAAAGAAAGCAAAACAATACGCCAAAAACCCTACTACCCTCAAAACATTAACTGAGGACAAGCAGGTAGCCGACACCGACAATTCCTCTTTGAAAGGACAAGTTGGTACACTCAATTCCCAAATCAGTCAAAAAAATTCGCGCATTGCTGAATTGGAAGACCAAATCACCAAAATGCGTGGTGAAATGCTTTCTTACAAATCTGAGCTAGAGCAATTAAAAGCTGCCCCTGCAGCTAATTCGATGGATTTTTCGAAGGGTGTTGTTTTCAAAGTTCAGATTGGTGCTTTCAAAAACAAAGACCTGTCTAAATACTTTGACAACAATCCGAACTTTGGAGGCGAGGCCACAGACAAAGGAGAACAAAAATTCACAATCGGCATTTTCAGGGATTACTGGGAGGCTGATAAGTTTAAAAAATATATGCGTGAGATGGGCGTGAAGGATGCGTGGATTGTACCCTATAAAGATGGCGAACGGGTTGATATTAAAGACGTATTGGAAGGCGTAGTGGCTGAAAAAGCTGAAGCATCTAAATAAACTAATTTTTTACTAATAAAAGGCAGCGCAACATGCGTTGCTTTTTTATTTTACCCCCAACCGAATTCTATTCTTATTTTTGTCAGATGTTAAGATTGGTGTATTGTTTTTTTGTGTTTATATCTGTGTGCAGTCTTTCGGCAACAGCGCAAATCCGATTGGAAAAACTTTTGCTTAGCAAAGGAGAAAAGTATTTAATCCAGAATTCGGACATTATAGTAGTGGACACCTTAGTTATGGCTGACTCCGCGCAGATAATTTTAAATCACGCTAAGAAAGATAATTTCATCCATGCCAAAATTGCCATCATTGGTAATGGCTGTGCGATTAATGGTGCCGGCATTGTTGGTTTGCATGGTGTAAATGGAACAAATGGAGAGGAGCAAGGCAGCCCATGCAGGCAGGGTGGCATAGGTGGCGATGGTGAGATTGGGAACGATGGCGGTAAAGGTATTAACCTCTTCATCTATTCAGAAGATATTCAGATCAGTGGATCGCTTACCGTAAATCTTAATGGTGGCGATGGTGGAACTGGAGGCCGCGGTGGAACTGGAGGCGGGGGTGGTCCGGGCACTCGAGTTTGTACCGGTGGCGATGGCGGCCAGGGCGGAAGTGGCTCAAGGGGCGGCAACGGTGGTATGGGCGGCAATCTTAGTGTGCAATGCAAGCGCTGCCCCGATTATATTTATTGGCTTGGCAGTCGCCTGCACATCAAGAACTATGGCGGCTATGGCGGATTAGGTGGCGAGGCTGGTCGCGGTGGATTAGCTGGTCTAGGCCCGGTGCGGGATGGAAAAAATGGCCAACGGGGTTATCATGCTGAGGAGGGTGTGAGTGGAAAAACGGGGGTCGTTAATTTCGACAGAAAATAAAAATGCAAAGGCGTTGGATATACAAACCCATTCCTTCGGGAAACGAAGTTGAAACGCTTAGCAATTCCATCAATGTTAATACACACTTATCAACCGTACTTTGGCAGCGCGGTATTCGAGATTTTGAGACGGCTAAAAATTACTTTCGCCCAAGCCTTGATCATTTGCATAATCCCTTTCTGCTTAAAGACATGGATCATGCTATTAACCGATTGAAAGAAGCCATTGATAAAAATCAAAAAATTTTAGTTTATGGCGACTATGATGTTGACGGAACAACATCTGTGGCGTTGGTTTATAGTTATCTCAAAAGTTTTTATCATCAGTGTGATTTTTATCTTCCCGATCGGTATGCCGAAGGCTATGGAGTTTCCGAAGCCGGAATTATTTGGGCTCGGGAAAATAACTTCTCACTGATTATCGCGCTAGATCTCGGCATAAAAGCTGGCGACATGGTGAAGTTGGCTAGTCATAAAGGAATTGATTTTATTATCTGTGATCATCACTTGCCCGGAGGCGAAATTCCAAACGCTGTCGCTGTGCTCGATCCCAAACGCGAAGACTGCCACTATCCATATACTGAATTAAGTGGTTGTGGGCTTGGCTTCAAGTTGATAGAAGCGTTTGCAAAGAAACATCGGGTTGTTGATGAGGTTTATGAATACTTAGATCTGGTTGTTGTAAGTATTGCCTCTGACATTGTTCCTATAACTGATGAGAATAGGGTATTGGCGCATTACGGATTGCAAAAGCTGAATCAAAATCCGCGGCCCGGACTGAAGGCTTTAAAGGAAATTTCATCTACAAAAGGGGATCTCGATATCTCTGGCATTGTTTTTACACTGGGGCCACGCATTAATGCGGCCGGCCGGGTAGCACACGCGCGTGGAGCAGTAGAATTATTAATCGCGCAAAGCGAAGAGGAAGCAAACCTTCTTGCCGAAAAGATAAATCTTAAGAACGATATTAGAAGGGAGTTTGATTTAAGCATTACCGAGGAGGCCGTTGCCATGATTGAGGGTAGTGATTCCTTGATGAAATCAAAATCAACTGTTCTTTTTAAAGAAACCTGGCACAAAGGAGTAATTGGCATAGTTGCTGCTCGGTGTGTGGAGAAATTCTACAAACCCACCGTGATCTTAACTGAATCCAACGATAAACTTACAGGCTCAGCCCGCAGCATAAAGGGGTTTGATCTTTACAAAGCAATTGATCAGTGTAGCGATTTACTCGAAAAGTACGGTGGCCACAAGTATGCTGCTGGTCTTACACTCGATAAAAAAAATCTTAACGCATTTAAAGAACGGTTTGAACAAATAGCAGCCGCTACCTTAACGGATGAAGAGATGATCCCGATGGTGGAGATTGACATTCCTATACAGTTTGATGTAATGACTAGTAAGTTCAATGCCGTGCTTAAGCAAATGGCTCCGTTTGGTCCTGAAAATCTTAGGCCAGTATTCGAAGCGCGAAATGTTTTTGTTATGAATTCACTTTCTAGCTTCAAAGACCGGCATCTTCGCTTTGTAATTGGCCAGGCTGGAACCAATGTAGTTTTTAACGCAGTCGCTTTTGATTTAATGGAATACTATGATCAGCTTGCCAGTGGCGGGTATTTTCGCATTGCATTTACATTAGAAGAAAATACGTACAATGGCATGACCTCCCTACAGCTAAGAATTAAGGACATCAAATTCGATTAACATGGAACTGCGTGCAGAAAACCTGATCAAGCGATATAAAAAACGCACTGTTGTAAACAACGTGTCGGTGCATGTGGCGCAAGGCGAAATTGTAGGATTGCTGGGGCCCAATGGAGCCGGGAAAACCACCAGCTTTTACATGATTGTGGGTTTAATAAAACCTAATGAAGGCACCATCTTTCTTGATCAACAAGACATAACTGCATTGCCCATGTATCAGCGTGCAAAAATTGGTATTGGGTACTTAGCACAAGAAGCATCTGTCTTTAGAAGTCTTACCGTTGAGGAAAATATTATGGCGCCTTTGGAAATGCGCGATATGCCAAAAAAAGAACGCAAAGAAAAAGTCGAATCATTGCTGGAAGAGTTTAGCTTAACACACGTGCGAAAAAATCAAGGCATGGTGCTTTCGGGTGGTGAGCGCAGACGAACTGAAATTGCACGTGCGCTAGCCGTAGATCCAAAGTTTGTTTTATTAGACGAACCTTTTGCAGGTGTCGATCCGATTGCCGTTGAAGAAATTCAAGGCATTGTGGGGCGACTAAAAAAGAAAAATATAGGAATACTTATTACCGATCATAATGTGGACGAAACATTATCCATAACCGATCGCGCTTATTTAATGGTTGAAGGAAAACTATTTAAAGCCGGCACCGCCCAAGAACTTGCCGATGATCCACTAGTTCGAAAAGTTTATCTTGGGCAAAACTTTCAACTTCGCAGATCAAATGCGACTAATTAATTAGTCAAAGAAAAATTATGGAATTATTTCCCTAATTTTTTAAGACTACAGCCTACCTATGAAAGTAATCACAGCCGCAATTGTTTTTTTCCTGCTAGTGAGTCTGCTTTTACTCGCATCATGCGAAAGATGCCCTTCCGGGCCGAATGCAACGAACGTATTTGACTCAGGGTTATTTTTTGATTTAGAGGACGAAGCAACCGGAGAAAACCTGCTCAACTTATTTAACGGCCCATACAATCGCGATACAGTAAAGTTGTTGCGCGAAGACTTAACCAAGGAATCTACTTTACAAATTGACCAAGCTGGGAGTGCCTGGTTTAAATGCCTTACTGATCCGGATGATCTTTCCGGCCTGACAAAAAAAGTTTCAAAATCATTTTACCTGTATTTAAACAAGTTTGATACCGACACCATCCGAATCGAGTTCACACTGGAGGAAGGTCCTTGCCCATCGCCCGACTTTAAGCATGTTGAAGTGTTTTTCAATGGAAAATTGAATACCTCGGGCTCTGGTATTAGTACTGGGAGCAGAAATGAGATTCAATATCAAACCTTTAAAAAATCGATATGAAAAAATTACTGCTTTGCCTGATTATTTTTTCGATGAGCAATTTTGTGCTTGCCCAAAGCTG
>Ga0335394_10002791_pt1 | contig 19781 bp, 13 predicted proteins | sample MAT03_FD_205741 | JGI IMG/M metagenome (GOLD analysis project Ga0335394, IMG submission 205741) | Freshwater microbial communities from Lake Fryxell liftoff mats and glacier meltwater in Antarctica - MAT-03 (spades assembly) (version 2) ... | reverse complement strand
TGCCATTCTTTTGCCGTCATCCGTCCCATCTTTTTCGTTAAATAGCGCTGCTATTCGCCTCAAACGATAGTTGGCTGACGCCAAAATAATTGGCCTGAAATTGGAAACTTATTTTGACACCGTTCCTTAACATGAACACAAAAAAAGTTATCCTTCCCGCCCTCATGGGCCTGCTGATATGGGCTGCCTGCGCAAAAGACAAAGACCAGACAACCCTTCGCATTCGTATGACCGACGGCCCCGGCGATTACCAACAGGTAAATGTAGACATCCGGGAAATCCGCGTAAAAACAAGCGATGACGCCGATAACTGGTTGTTGCTTCCCACTAATGCAGGCATTTACAACCTCCTGGATTTTCAAAACGGCATCGATACGCTGATCGCCTCGGGTATCGTACCTGCCGCCACCCTAAAAGAAGTGCGGTTTCTGTTGGGGCCAAACAATTCTATTATGGTCGATAGCATCCTGCATCCGCTGGAAACACCCAGCGCCGAGGAATCCGGACTGAAAATCAAGATCGATCAAGACCTTGGGTTGAATATCAATACAATCGTACTGGATTTCGATGCCGACCTGTCTATCCTGCAAACAGGAAACGGCGATTACAAGCTGAAGCCGGTCATTAAATTGAAATAAGCGTAAGTCAAGCGTTTAATATGTACATCGACCTGTCTGTTCTGCGAACCGGACAGGTCGATGTCGTTTTGGGTATATTGATTGGCTTTGAGCAATTTTTCTACCAAATACTGCAACGTAAGCAGTGAAATTTGTTTGCCAGGGAAGGCATCTGGCAGGGCTACCCGCAACGCGGCCGCTTCACCGTATTGCGGTTTCAGGTGTTGAAAATAGGTCTGCAAAAATTTCAGTCCGCGTACCAGGGATGCCACCTGTTTTCATCGGATATAATTAAAAAAAGCCGCCTCCACACGGTAAGGAACGGCTTCCAAAATTGTTTTCAAAGCTTGTTTAATCGGTATTTTATGCCCTCGGCGCATTCCGGACAAAAGTCTGGCTCAACTTCGTATCCAGCAGAATTTGATAGGTTCCAGGCGGTAAATCCCGCACGTCGAGCGACCAATCGGTCATTTTAGAGGAAAATTGTTTTTCCAGAACAATCTTTCCTTTTTCATTCATAACCTGTACATCGAGTTTTTTCATGGGCGATTCGTCCGTTACAAACCATATTTTCTTTTGCGTGACCACAATCTGCACATCGGCAGCGGAGGGCGCAGGCAAGGTAGCGGCAGAAAGGGTGGTTTGGGCGGCCGATACCAAAAAAAATAGGCCAAAAAGGGAAGTCAACAATTGCATTTTCATATTGAAGGAAGATTTTCTTTTTATTATTTGGTTTGATAAGACAAAGGTTCAACAGAATAGGTTGCACTCCGGCATAAAAAAAGATGAAGTGCAGAAAATCACGGATGAAGCGTAGTTTTTTTTGAAAAATCCCGTTCTTGGCCTGCCAATAACAATACTCTTGAACAGCATTTATAATGAAGATTGCGTGACGGGCATGGCCCGCCACCTGCCCGATGCTTCGGTCGATCTGGTGATCACCGACCCGCCATTCGGCATTGAATTCAGCGCCAAACGTGGCAATTACAACCGCAAAGGCAGTCGGGTACTCGAGGGATACAGCGAAATAAAAGGCGCAGATTACCTGGAATTTACCCGTGCCTGGTTGAAGGAAGTGCGGCGTGTACTAAAGCCCAGCGGCAGCCTGTATATTTTTTCCGGCTGGAATTATTTAAAAGACATCCTCTTTGCACTCGACGAGCTGGATTTTACACTGATCAACCACCTCGTATGGAAATACCAGTTCGGGCTGGTGACCACGCGCAAATACGTGACCTCGCATTACCACGTCCTGTTTGCCGGTATCGATGAAAAGCAGCGCAAGTTTTATCCCTACGCGCGCTACGGCAAAGAAGAAAAACACCCGGACGGCGGCAGCGCCCACTACAAAGACAAGGAAGACGTGTGGATCATTCCACGCGAATACTGGAATGGCGACGTGAAAACCCCCACCAAACTGCCCGCCGAACTCATCCGCAAAATACTGGCATACTCCAGCGTGCCCGGCGATGTCGTACTCGATCCCTTTTTGGGTTCAGGGCAGGTGGCGGTCGTCAGCCATTTGGAAGGCCGTCAATACGTTGGTTTCGAGATCGTTCCGGCCTATTTTGCATTTGCCAAAAAAAGACTGGACATGGGGGTTTACCGTTTTGCAGCGGAAGAATCCTAGTGCCGCGTCCAGTGAATAACGCACCGTTTTGCGGCCCTATTTTTCGCTCAATTTCGTTATTCGTCGGTTAAAATGTCCCGCATTTCGCCCTCCTCCTGCCTAATTGAGCAAAAAATAGGTCTCGCCAAACTGCACGCCATTCACTGGACGCGGCACTAGTGCCCACCGCCCACTGCCTGGTAGGCAAACAAGGCATAGCCGACAGAGAAGAAAAACATGTTGCCTTCGAGGAATGGATTTTGTCCGCCCAGATTCAGGTCCCGATAACCCAGACGCAGGCGGACAGCGTTGTAGGAGCCCGGCGGAAGATCTGCATCCTCCGGATCCTTCACCGGAAATTTCACGTCGGTGGTCAGGGTCGCGAACCAGTGGACGTTGGTGAAGGAAAATAATTCGTAATAATCCGGCAAAGGATCTTCGTGTTCTTCGTTCGGCACCGGCGATTTCAGGATGTGCAGGCCGCCGCCAATAGCCGGACTCACCCGTATCTTTTTGTTATTGATCATATCAAAGCCGAACTCCAGTTCAGGTGTGAAAAAGTTGGAGCGGTCGCCTTTCAGCCAATCATAATCAAAATTATCGACGCGGTGTATGATACTGTGGCTCAGTTTTTGGCCGCCAAAACTGCAATGCAAGCCCACATTCCAGCGGTTAAACCAGTATGCCAACCCGACATCGACGCCAAAATTGGGATTCAGGGTGCGTCCCAATTCTCCCCGCCAGCTGCCGCTGGTAAACAGCACGTCTATGGTCAAGGCCCTGCTTCCGGCTTTGAGGACCTTGGTTTTGGTGGTTTTCAAATATTCCGTGAAGCGCGAATTGGGGTATCTTTTTAAAAATGCGTCGACTTTCGTGTTCCACTCTTCCTTATTGCTGTTCATCCGCAACAGGTATTCCAATTGCAGGGTAGCAAATATGCGTTCTTCTTCGGTCAAAAAACCCTTGCTGATGTTTTGGAACAGCTCATACCGCCGTTCGAACAATCCGTAATCGATCCATTCGTACAAACTGTCGTCCGGAGGCTGGATCTTGAGCGCCTGGATTTCCCGTTCCTGGGCGTCAAAACGGGAGGTTTCTTCAAACAAATTGCCGTAAGCCTCTTCCCAATAATACAGCAGCCAGCGCTCGTCCCAGGCCAGGCCGACGTAATTGCGGTCTTCCAGACTGGTCAGCGAATCCCGCCACAAGCCTGCACCTGCCGGGTCATCGTTTAAAAAAGCAGCCAGCAACTCCCCCCGGGCTGCGGCGATGCGTTGGTATTTTGAGATCGGTTTGGACTTGGGCGCGGGTACGCTATCGATTTGGGCTTCCAGGCTGCCGGCCAGTAAAAAAAGAAAGGTTGTAGAAATGATTTTCCACATAGAGATAATAGGAAATTAAGAACTAATGTAACTGTTTATCGCTTGCCCGTCGTAGTAACAATGGGCAAGTCAGAGATTGTTAAAGGTTGATAAAATCATGGTCGATGACTCCTTCGAACACCTTTTGCGCGGGTCCGCAGAGCCAAATATCTGAAAAAGCGCCGTTTTCATCCCTACGAAATCGCACCGATAATTGTCCGCCACGTGCATGAACCTTAATTTCTGCCCGGCCGGGCAAACCGCCCCGGTGCAAAAAATGCGCGATGGCTGCTGCCGTTACGCCGGTGCCGCAAGCGAGGGTTTCATCTTCCACACCGCGTTCGTAGGTTCGGATGTCGAGGTGATCTGCTTCTTCCTTCACGAGGTTGACGTTAATTCCTTCTGTCCGATAGCGATCCGAATACCGCACGACGCGGCCTTCCTGCACCATGTCCAAGCCTACAATATCATTTTCGAAACGCACGTAATGCGGTGAACCGGTATTGAGAACAAAGGTATTATCGTGTATCTCAACCTGTTGCACGTCGGCCATTTTTAACTCCACCCATTCTCCGCCGGTGGCGAAGGTATGGGTTATAAGGGCTTCGTGCGGACCATCTATGGCTAAGAAGCGGCTGTTTTGCCCGATGATGCCCAAATGTTTGGCAAATGCGGCGATGCAGCGCCCGCCATTACCGCACATACTGCTTTCCCGGCCGTCGGCATTGAAATAGATCATTTCGAAATCGAAGTCCGGGTGGTTTTGCAGCAGGATCAAGCCGTCGGCCCCGATGCCGAAGCGGCGGTCGCATAATCGCCCGATTTGTTCGGTGTCCTCCCGGGTCAACCATTGTTTGGCACGCTGATCGATCAGCACGAAATCATTGCCCGCTCCCTGATATTTCCAAAATTTCATGTGATTGGTTTCTTTTTTTGGCGAAGTTTTTGCCGGTTGGTTAATTTGGTTTAAGAAGGTTTATATGGTTTAGGAGTCTTAATCGTCAAAGTGCCTGATGCGTAATGCGTTAACCATAATTATGTTATAGTCGACGCAAAGTGGTTTTGAAGGAAACGGAATTGCAACATATTCACAATCAACATTCTAAACCTTTTTACCCGCCGCAGCCTTTTCAGGCGAAGGAGGGCGATAAACCCTTCTAAACCACTCTAAACCGACTATAAGATGACGAACAATCGGCGTGGATTTGGGTTTTAACCGCTCATTAAACTAAAAAACCGGTGCATTCGTTCTCATAGGCGCCGTTTATCTTGCAGCGCAAAACCAATTTTACGGCATATTTTAATCACTGCGTACCTGCCCCTTCGAAGATCAACCATATAAGTACGTTTTAAAATCGCTATGAAAAAACACCTCCTGTTATCCCTCGTTTGCGTGTGCAGTTCCTTGCTTTCCGTTTTCGTTTACAGTCGTTTTGCCCAGCCAAGCCGCATCGTATGGAACGGTCAGGAGGGTGAAGTACGCTATACGGGGCTGGTAGACAAGCTGTTTGACGATCGCTCCACCCACGCATTCCATTCCGCTTCTCCCACAAATTTTATCGACGCCGCCAATGTTGCCACCCCGGCAGTGGTCAATATACGGGCCTTGCTGGAAACCGGCAACAACCTTTGGGGCAAGAGTGCGCTCACCGGTTCGTCCGGCTCCGGCGTAATTATGTCGCCCGACGGATATATCGTCACCAACCACCACGTGGTGGAACGCAGCACCGAAATCAAAGTGACGCTGGCCGACAAGCGCGAATATAAAGCAAAACTAATCGGCTCCGATCCCAATACCGACATTGCGCTGATAAAGATCGAGGAGCAGGCCTTGCCGTTTATCGTGTTCGGTAACAGCGACTCCCTGCGCGTGGGCGAGTGGGTATTGGCGGTGGGCAATCCGTTCAACCTGGAAAGTACGGTCACCGCAGGTATCATCAGTGCAAAAGGCCGCAATATCAACATACTCGGCGGCGGCGCCAGCATCGAGTCTTTTATCCAGACGGATGCGGCCGTCAACCCCGGCAACAGCGGCGGCGCTCTGGTAAATACCGCGGGCGAACTGATCGGAATCAATACTGCAATCATCACGGAATCAGGCAGTTATGAAGGCTACTCGTTCGCCGTTCCTTCTAACTTAGTGCAAAAAATATTGCGCGATCTGCGGGAATTCGGCACCATTCAGCGGGCTTTTCTGGGCGTGGGTATCGAAGACCTCGACAGCGAAAAAGCCCGCGACATCGGGTTGCCCACCGCAGAAGGCGTATACGTGACCCGCGTGAATGCGGAGGGCGGCGCTTCTGATGCCGGACTGCAAATCGGCGACGTGATCATCGGCCTGAACAATACCCGGCTGAAACGTACGCCGGAACTCCAGGAACTGGTGGGTCGCTACCGCCCGGGCGAACAAGTGACGCTGGAATATTGGCGGAAAGGCCAAAAATACCGCACCCGCGTGCAGCTGAAAGACGGCAACAATTCTACGGAGGTCGCTCAGGTACAAGGCGATGAACTGGAAGACGACCTGGGTATGGAACTGCGGGACCTGAACAAAGATGAACGCCGAAAAATACGTATGGCCGGCGCTTTAGTCTCCAGCGTGCGCCGCGGCAGCACCGTGTACAGCACCAATATGCAACCGGGTTTCCTGATCACCAGCGTCAACGGTAACCGCGTGGATAACACCGCCGAAGCCATCGAGGCGATCAAAAGCGCTTACAACAGCTTGGTTTTGGACGGCTATTATGAAGGAGAGCCGGATTTGTATTCGTACCGGTTCCGGAAAAAAGATTGATGCCGTAGTGATCATATTTTACCACGAAGGACACAAACAGGAGTCCTCCGTGCTGAAATATTAAACCGTATCGGCTTCCCCTGCAAAATAACTGACCTTGACGCGCCATAGCAAACCCTTGTGCCAACCTGGCATGAAAGGGTGGAACACGTCATATCCCTCGATCTAATGTTAAGTTTTTGATAGTTTCACAAACAATTTCTTTACGGCAACTTAACATTGATTTACTTTGCTTCAAGGCCACGCCTCAACCGTGGCCTTGAAGCAATCCATAATCCTTTCCTATCATTTCTAAACCATTCCTATCATGTTGAAACGTTTACTTTTTACCTTGTCAGTCATGCTGGTAAGCGCATTTTGCTTACATGCACAGGTAACAACCGGTACAATCAGCGGCCTCGTGGCCGATGAAAACGGGGAAGCCCTGCCAGGCGTTACCATTGTGGCCACCCACACACCTTCCGGAACCTACTACGGCAGCGTTAGCCGTTCCGACGGACGCTTTACCTTAGCCAATCTCCGCATCGGCGGCCCCTACACGATTTCACTCAATTACACCGGTTATAAAAACCAGGCGCTGGAAAATATCACGCTGTCGGTCGGGCAGAAATTGCCCCTCAATTTTACGATGCAAAGCGCTGCAACTACCCTGGGCGAAGCCGTGATCACGGCCAATTCCGATCCTGTACTCAACTCCAAACGCACCGGCGCAGCCACCAACGTGAGCGCAGAACAATTGGCCGTGTTGCCCACCATCAGCCGTTCGGCGGCTGATTATACCCGGCTTAGCCCCATGTCCGATGGCTTTTCATTTGCCGGCCGCAACGGACAGTACAACAACTTTTCCCTCGACGGCGCCATTTTCAACAATCCTTTCGGACTGGATGCGGCCACGCCCGGCGGTCAAACGGAGGCTCAACCGGTTTCGCTCGACGCCATCGACCAGATCCAGGTGTCCATCGCGCCTTATGACGTCAGCCAGGCCGGCTTTACCGGCGCCGGTATCAATACCGTGTCGAAATCGGGTACCAATACCCTGCATGGTACGGTGTTCGGGTTTTACCGCAACCAGGATTTGACCGGCAAAAAAGTAAGCGGTTCGGATATTATCGTGCCCGACCTGCGCCAACTGCAAACCGGTTTTAGCCTGGGTGGACCAATTATTAAGGACAAACTGTTTTTCTTCATCAATGCGGAAATCGAACGCCGGTCAGACCTGGGTTCCAACTACCTGGCTGCGCGTCCCGGTCTGAGCGGCGCCAACGTGTCGCGTGTATCGGCCGCTGATCTGGATGCCGTTTCAGCCGCCCTGAAAACAAAATTCGGGTACGATGCCGGTCCCTATGAAGGATATACCCATAATACAGACAACCAGAAAGGCATCGTCAAACTCGACTGGAACATCAGTCAGAAACACAAACTGACGGTGACGTATAATTTTCTGGACGCTCTGAAACAAAAACCAGCGCACCCTTCGGCCATAGGCCGCCGCGGGCCTGACCTGACGACGCTGCAATTCCGGAACAGCGGCTACCAGATCAACAACAAACTCAACTCGGGCATCATTGAATTGAAATCGCAGTTCGGTAACAATGTCGCCAACAAATTGCAGGCAGGATATTCTACCTTCCGCGATACCCGCGATCCATTCTCAGACCCCTTCCCGGTCATCAACATCAACAAAGACGGCATCCGGTATATCGTTGCCGGGCACGAGCCGTTTTCCATCAATAACCGGCTGAACCAGAATGTTTTACAGGTAAACGATAACGTAAATGTGTATTTAAAAAATCATACTTTGACATTCGGCGGCGCCCTGGAGAAGTTTCAATTTGACAACTCCTTCAACCTCAATGCCTTTGGCGGCACGTTCCCTAACTCCTGGTTTGAATCGACTCAGGCATTTCTAGATTCGGTCAATAGCGGCGTGTTCGACGACGACGTGCAATTTGCTAAAACTGCATATTCCAGCGCGCAGGCGCTGGGGCAAGGCGTAGCAGGCGGATGGGCCCTGGCTGAAACCAACGTGGGGCAATTCGCGCTATATGCACAGGATGAAATTAACATCGGAGACAATTTTGATCTGACGCTTGGCTTGCGCATGGATATGCCTTTATACTTCGATACACAGGAAAAAGCCCGGGAAACCGAGGCGCGAAACTGCTGCGTGGTACCGGGCCTGACGTACTACAATGAAGATGGCCAGCCGGTTATGCTTGATCACAGCAAACTACCGGAGCAAACGCCATTGTTCAGCCCCCGCGTCGGCTTCAACTGGGATGTTGCGGGCGACCGGAGTTTCCAGCTGCGCGGCGGTTCGGGCCTTTTTACAGGCCGTTTCCCCTTCGTATGGGTCGGCAACCAGATTGCCAATCCGAACTGGTTTTTTTACAACCAAACGGCCGGGGACTTTAAGTTTCCCCAGGTTTGGCGCAGCAACCTCGGTTTGGACAAAAAAATTGAGGATTGGGTGGTGTCTCTGGATCTGATTTACACCAAAGATCTGAACGCCATGATGGTGCGCAACTACGGCCTCAACCGTCCGACCGCTCGCTTGCAAGGCGTAGATCAACGCCCGATATACCAGTTCACGGATTATGCAACGATCCCGCTGGCGCCTGGCGTAGATGTTCCACTTACCAGCACCTATGTTTTTACCAATACCGATCTGGGTTACCAGTTCAATGGTTCCCTTCAGGTACAACGCAACTGGAGCAACGGTTTCTACACGATGCTTGCTTACAATTTTAACGAATCCAAAGACGCCAGTTCTATTTCCGCTGAAATTTCCAGCGATGCATACGACCGCAACCCGGCCATTGGAAACGTCAACGACGCCGTCCTCTCGCATTCTCTGTACGGCAACCGGCATCGCGTCATTGGCGCAGCCTATAAGAAGTTTACGTATGGCAATCTGGCCACCACAGTTTCGCTCTTTATGCAATATGCCCAGGGCGGGCGGTTTACCTACACTTATTCCGGCGACCTCAACGGCGACAATTCCAGCCTGAACGACCTGATCTATATCCCTACTGATGCTCAAATCGATCAGATGGCCTTTAATGGAGACGCTGGGGCGCAACGCGCGGCCTTGAAAGCTTTCATCGCGCAGGACGACTATCTAAGCGAAAAACGGGGAGATTACGCGGGCAAATACGCCATTCTCAGCCCCTGGTACTCCAATTGGGACCTGCGCATTCTACAGGATCTGAATTTCAGCGTGGGAAAACGCACCAATACCATTCAATTGAGCATCGATCTGCTGAATGCGGGCAACCTGCTCAGTTCCAACTGGGGCGTGCGCCAAATTCCGGTGAATACCCAGCCGATCGGCGTATCCGTGGCCAACGGCGTACCAACCTACGGATTCGATACTTCCTTGAAAAGCAGCTTCGGCGACGATACCAGTCTGTTGTCGCGCTGGCAGGCGCAGGTGGGGCTCCGGTATATATTTTAAGAGGTTTAGAAGGTTTAGAAAAAAAAAGTTTAGAGGGTTTAGAGGGTTCTCATTTCACTGAAAATTTAGTGAAATGAGAACCTTCTAAACCCTCTAAACCTTTCTAAACCTTTTTTCTAAACCTTTCTACCTACCTAACCACAATCAGTTTTTCCGTTTTCACGGCTGCTCCGGCCTGAATGCGTACCATATAGAATCCGTTCGTTAAACCGGTGGTATTCAAGGTATACGTTTGTGCACCGGCTGCTGCTTTTTCATTGATCTGCTGCCCGAAATACTGTCCTTCCAGGTTGTAGATTTCAACCGAAAGATCGGCTGCATCCAACAGGGTGATTTGCAGGGTAGCCTGATCATTTGCAAGGGTTGGGAAGAGTTTTACCGAAGCAAAAGTACGGTCGGCATCTTTCGTACCCACGAGGCAGCTGGTATTTACATCCAGGAATTTAGCCCAGCCGCAAGTCCAGTCATTGGTACCGTCGAAAGCGCCGATATAGCTGACCTTGTCGAAGAAAGGCTTGTCGATGCGCGGGGCAGTGAAAGCGGCGGCGTTGCGGGCCGGCGACAAATTGGTTGGTTGCGCATTGGGCTCATCGAGGTTGTAGCCGTCCTGCAAGAGGGCAAACGTTGCGGCGGCATTGCTTTGGTTGCTAAAAGCGGCCGTATTGAACCAATCAACCACGTTAAAACCATTGGTCGCGTTGGTTTTTAGCAGCGTCGTCGGACCGGCAACGATGGTATTTTTCACTTCGAGGCGATTGGCCGTGGCGTTATTCGCGCAGGAGTCGCCGTCGATCAGGATGCCTTCCGGATAGGAACCAAGCAGCAAAGAGTTAAAAATACCGGGCTCGGAGTTGCGGCGAAGGTGCGCAGCGCGTTTGAACAGCGGGTCCACCGTACCGGTTGGGCCGAGGATGGTGACGTTCGAGAACGTAGGCCGGGTTTTCGGCGTGGCGCCGCTACCGGTGGCATTGTTGTCGATCTCAAAACCGTTGGAAGAACTTTGGTCGGCAACACCCGGATCGCGCACAGAGAGTGCGTATTGTATGTTACCGGAGAAGCCAAAATCGCAGTCGAAATCATCGTCGAGGCCGCGGTATGCAATGAGGTGTTTGCAATTGACGGTGCCGCCGAACCATTCGAACGAGTCGTCGTTGGCAAAGGAAACCTGCACGTGATCCACTGTGGTGCCATTACCTACGCCGCCCATTGTGAGGCCGTTGATCTCGTTGTTCGGTTGGAAAGCGATCCCGGCGTACTCGATGCGCACGTAGCGCAGGGTACCGGAATTATCGTTTGCATGGCCGCAACCGCCCGGCTGATCGCCGCTGCCGTACAGGCCTTTTACCGGATCCAGTCCACCTTCAACCAGACCGAGGCAAGGAGTTCCGTTATACACCTGGTTGGTCGGTGCATAACCCAACACGATCACACCGCCCCAATCGCCGTAATTAGGGGTGGCTTCCGTGCTGGTAAACACGATAGGCAGGTCTTGCGTGCCGTCGGCGATGATCTTGGAACAACGCGTTACGATCAGCGAGCCTTTCGAGCCTTTGTCGCCTTTGATAATAGTACCTGGCTCGATGGTCAGGGTAGCACAGTTTTCCACATACACAAAGCCTTGGAGGATATACGTTTTGTTGGCCGTCCAGGTCGTGTTGCTGGTGATATTGCCGGCTACAACTTGTTCCTGGTTGGAAGGCAGGCAGCCCGGCTGTGCCCATTTTGCCCAACCGCAGGTCCAGTCGCCCGAGGGACCGAAAGCGCCAGCATAACTAACCGGGGTAAAGAAGGCATCCGAGATACGCGGGTTTGTATTGAATTTAGCGGCGCCAAGCACCGGCGAAGTAGCAGTAGGGCGCGGGTTCGGCAGGGCGATATTGAACGGGTCGCTCAGTTTCGCGTCGGCCGAGTTTGTGCCGAAAGAGTTTTCATTGGCGGTGGCCCAGGCAGCAACGTTAAAAGTGGCTATGTTGGTTTTCACCGGCTCGGTCATGCCGTGGAAAAACGAATTTTTCACGACCAAGGTACCGGCTGTGGCGTTGTTGGCGCAGGAATCGCCGTCGATGTACAGGCCTTCGGGGTAATTTCCGACAAAAACCGAATTGAAAATGCCGATTTCGTTGTTGCGACGCAGGTGGGCAGCACGCTTAAACAAAGGATCGACTACACCGCTCGGGCCGAGAATGGTCACGTTGGAAAACGTCGCCCGCGTTTTAGGGGTGGCGCCGGTGCCCGCAGCGTTGTTATCGACTTCAAAACCATTGGAAGAACTTTGGTCGGCAACCGCAGGGTCACGAACAGACAAAGCGAATTGAACTTTGCCGGAGTAGCCGAAATCGCAGTCAAAATCATCGTCCAGACCGCGGTAGGCGATCAGGTATTTGCAATTGACGGTACCGCCGAACCATTCGAAAGAGTCGTCGTTGGCATACGAAACCTGGACGTATTCGATCGTGGTACCGCTACCAACACCGCCCATTGTGAGGCCGTTGATTTCGTTGTTCGGTTGGAAAGCGATCCCGGCATACTCGATGCGCACGTAGCGCAGAATGCCTGAATTGTCGTTTGCCACCGCGCCATTGGGTTGGTCGCCGCCGCCGTAAAGCCCTTTTACCGGGTCAATGCCGCCTTCGATGAGGCCTAAACCGGCCGTTCCGTTGTACAGCTGGTTGGTGGGCGCATAACCCAGCACGATTACGCCGCCCCAGTCGCCGTAATTAGGCGTGGCTTCGTTGCTGGTAAACACGATGGGCTCGGAAGGTGTGCCATTGGCCGAGACTTTAGCGCCGCGGGTAACGATCAGCGTGCCTTTTGTGCCTTTATCGCCTTTAATGACAGTACCCGGCTCGATGGTCAGTACGGCGCCATTCGAGATGTACACAAATCCCTGGAGCAGGTATGTATTATTTTTTGTCCAGGTCGTATTGGCCGTAATATCGCCGGAAACGATGGTCTGGGCATGGAGTGTCACCCATGCACTCATCAATAATGTAAAAAGTGCGAACGTTTTTCTCATGGAAAGGATATTGAACATGGTAAATTATTTAAGCCGCAAAGGTCGGCCGTTCGGGAGAGGAAGGGAAATTGAGGGGGTTAAGTCTAATTTAAGTCTGTATTACAGAAACTTAATCATTTAGTAACATTTAGTCGGGTTTTGGCAATGGTACCGCTGTAAAACAAAAGCATCCCAACCTGCTCCTTGTAGATGGACAACAGCGGCTTACTTCCTTGTTTGCAGTGATTAAAGCGCAAGAAATTATTCGTGAAAATCATACCAAAGCTACCATCGTTATTGCCTTTAACCCGATTTTAGCCAACTTGACTATTATGCTACGACGAATAGCCCAGACTGCTGGATTTTTGAAAAAAGGCGGCGAAAGCCGATTTTTGTGTTTGCAACAACATAATCATCGATGCTTCCGCCGCACCTCCGCAAATTGAGTGACCTGTACGATACGGCTTAAGAGCCGTAAAAAATATTTGGCTGTTAGTTTCACTGCTTCCTGTGGCCCGCACAGTGAACCTTCACAAGATGAAGCATTACGTTGGCGGCGGGCTTGAAAACGAGCGTTCGAAAGATGAGAGCCCCTCAGTTCATGCCGATGAACCGGTGATGATCTTTTTAACCAAACTTTTGCTACATCATGAGCAACGATGTGCATATTTTAATTATCAAGGTATACAAAAAATCACCTTGCTACCACCAATTTACTCGTCCATACCTTTTTCCCTTCCCCACGCACTACAACCATATAAATGCCGGTCGGCCAAAGACTTACGTCAATATCATAGGTCTTCCCAGTATCTATCCCATACAATTCATATACCAACTGGCCTATAAGATTGTATACAGACATCATACCTTTGATATTGCAATGGTGAGCGGTTATCAGCGTAAAATCACTGGCGGGATTAGGCGTAAGCAAAATCTTTTCCTCTGACGAAAAGGAGCACAGGGTATCATTCGGCGTATTTATACCAATTGTATCACAGGGGCTTTCCGCCCAGTCGTAAAGTCGGAAATTTGGATAGTTTGGAAGGCAAAAACCATTTCCTGTAGGCAGGTAAAAATCGTGGTTCACAAAATGGCAGTCCAGGCCTTTTGCATCTGGGTTATGAATGGTGTGCAATACATAGGCGCCATCTGTACAGCTAATATAAATTCTTCCATCCGGGGCAAGTAATGGTTGGTATGGCGAAGTTCCAAATGGCGCCATAAAGCCATCAACGGCCCCCACTAAAACCTTACTTGCCTTAATATCATTTTCCCAGGTATCGAATTGATATACTTTTCTTCCAGTAACAACATACAGAAACCGGCTATTGGGGGAGAAGGCTAGTCCGGTTGTCCAGATCATTTCTGTTGGAAAAGTAATCGTAACAGCATTCCCAAATTCACCGCTGCACCTGTCGAAGCTGGAAACATTTAAGTCGTTCAAGCCACTGAATCGAGCGTATTTTTTCCCGTCAGGAGAGAAAACCGCAAAGCACCGGTCAAATATATTTGGCTGTCCCTGCCAGGCAACCGGGGCATTTTTATATATCGGGCCCTCTATTCCGGCAGGCGATAATAAATACATACCGATATCGTCTGAACCAACCAAGGGTACTGCAATCCACCAATCTCTTCCGTTACCGTGCTTTACGGATGCGAGCATGTCATAAAAAATGCCTTTATCTAACAATATATTTTTTTTAAGAACTGCTCCATCTCCATTGTTCGCAGACATGTCTATCACTGAATAAAGAACACTTTGCGGGAATTGAATGGGGTGCGTAAAATCTTGCTGGAGGTGGAATAAAAAGTATTGTTTATCTGTAGTGGGAACCGGCAACGCTATAATCCCACGATAAAGAGTATACGAAAGGTTATATTGACATGCATCATCATATCCTTCGCTAGGGTAGTTCAACTTATCTCCATTTTCAATCACTTTATGTTTTGCATTGAGAATTTTACATCCATTTGTGTAAAATTGAAGTACTCCTGATGAATCACTGATAGATGTGATATCTATAGCCATCTCCGTGGGCAAATAAAAAGAGCTTGTATCTGGTGGAAACGAGCTAAAGCTAAGTTTTGTACCACCATATTTGTGCGCTAAATCAAGTCCATTAGTTCCCATTATCCAGTTGTAGTCGTTCTTGTGCTGAGACCACCCATAAACAGGTATTAATATACTTAGAGAAAACTGAATAATGATTTGCTTCATAATAGAAGAAAATGATTCCGGATACCATCATTAAGACAGCATCCGGAATTGATGAGAAAATAAATTTAGCGGTTTACGACCACCTTTTCAACAAATTGCGCCCCGGCAGAACTCCTTAAAATCAACTGGTAAATTCCGGGTGCAACATCAGTTAGGTTAACCTTGAATACTTGCACCCCTTCCGTTATTTTACCAGATTTACGAATTGCACCTTCTAAAGATATCAAATTCCAAAAACCAGCACCGAAATTTTCCGGCAGCCATACGCTCGTAAATTCCTGTGCAGGGTTCGGAATGATCCGAATTTTGGAAAAATCGGAAAAAGTGGTTTTATTGCTTCGCTCTTCTATCATACATGCCTCCCATATATCCTCCTGATGATACGCGATTGCTTCCTGTTTCGGCATCAGGCTCAATGCCAAACGTATCGATTTTCCGTCCGTATTCGGACATCCGGCAATAATGGTTTCCAAATCACTATAATCACTAGCGGTGAGAGAATCGCAGTATGCCTTTTTCAAAGTAAGCATAAATATGGTTTTTAGGCTGGATTCATAAGATTCAGTTGAAGGCAGGCCTTGAATCCATGTATCTACATCATCAAAATTATCCTGGAGCACACTATTTGCATTCCTATATAAAATTTCCAATGAATCGATAATCCGTTGAATTTCTACCGATGCCGCAGTTTGATCGCTTGCGATGAGTAAATCAACATCACTATCATCCGCTGCCTGTAGGATACTCAGATACCCTAAGCTATCCATCCACTCACTTAATTCGTTTTGATAATCTTGAATATCAACTTCTATCGTACCAGGCATGACAAATGCCTCATAATAAAGATGTTCTGCCCAGGCAAACTTACCTGCAGAGGTATTAATATTATGATTATAGAATGTGTCAATAGCAGCGGAGGTTACCAACGCTGGGAAACGCATTAACTTAAGCATAAGTTCTCGGATTGCGTCCCACTCGAGCACGGGTGTATCGAAGGATTGTTCCTCTGAAATAATTTTTAACTCTATATCATTTAGCCCATGTGGAGGTTCTGATTGCTCTATGCAATCTGAATTTTCAGCGCCTGTTGTTGCAGGTATAAACCAACCATTTGCAGGAAAGCGAGTAAATGGCATAAAATTGGCTTGAAGCCCAACGTCTACCCGAAAAATGGAGTTTGGAACTCCATCTGTCGTATCAAAATAGGCCCCAAATCTTTCATAATCACCAATCCATTCATTTTCATGCCAGTTTTGGTTCCCTAACATTGTGTTTCCGCTGGCGTCTTGTTTCCGACAATGAATACCATAAAAATTATCACCAATAATATTTCTGGTAAAATCACAGTAGAAAAGATTCCCGGATAAGTGCGCGCCCCGATAATTGCCATTCAGCGTATCACCACACATTTGAACATCCGGAGTATCATCTATGTGGAACCCACATTTAACCTGAGAGCTGTTTTGCTCTCGACTTTGTGCGGGAAAATAGACAGCATTGACAGAATTTTGGCTAAGTCTATTTCCAAAACTATTGTTAATTGAGACAAGAGACATACCTAATGAGCTTGAATAATTAAGTGGGTTTGGCGCCACATTGTTAGTGTAAGACAGCCTATTATGCGTAACATGTATATTACTTGAACTACCAGTTATGTAAACGCCGTGTACCGGGTTGGCATTTGTTGCAACGTTTAAATAATTATCATTGATGGAGAAAACGTCTTGACCACCGAATGGAGTGGTTATATCTATAAGGGTCATGGGGCGATATTTGCTACCTGACGGCACTTCAATTCTATTTTTTCTGATTTGGTTTAATCCACCAAAACTGTTCGCCCCGGGAACCCGTTCGAAGCTGATTGCACCTAATTCTGTTTGGTTAATATTTCCTAGATTAAGGTTAAAATCATTGTCATCAATTTGTAGAAGTGCTCCAGGATATTTATCATTTTCACTTGTGTAAATACCAAAGTCGCCTTCGCCTGTAAAAATACAATTCAACACCGTAAGACTTTTGGCTTCTTGCGATCTAATGCCGTTTAGGTAATCATAGGAAAACGTACAATCTTCTACCTTTAAATTACAACCTTTTGCGTAAATCCCATTACCTAACTTGCATGAAGATGGATTTCCGCATAAACCGTTTAACATGCTGGAGAACGTATCTCCTTGAATCATAACGTTTGCGTCTTGCATGTATATACCGACACGGAGAGATTCATATCTATTACCAGTACCTGCATAACCTATCAGACCTCCAGCGCAATTAATCATCCTAATCCCACAAAAAGCCTTCTCGTCATCACGAGGTTCTAGCAAATCATTTCCATCGGAAATAAACGTATTGAAGCCAAACAATGACGGATAAAAATAAATAGGTGAGTCTGTTTTTTTGCCAATATTTATTCCTACGTAGTTATTTTCGAAAGTACAGCCCGCAATTTCGCTAGCGTTAGAAAATCCTGCAATAAAATTTATTGCACTTTCAGCACTTTTAAAAGTTGAGTTCAGGCAATATATCGCAGCGTTTGCATCCACATAAATACCGTTCCATAACTCTTCGCATCCAAAAAAATCGCAATTAATTGCGCCAAAATAGTTACGATCCATCAATAAAAAGCGTGGACTTTGGCTCCATACGAATCTGACAATCGTTAAATACGACGTTGTTGTGCAGTATAACTGTACCGGAAATTCTAATATTTTGTCCGGTAATGTTGAGTTCCGATGAGATCGTTTCATCCCCAAACTCGTAGGCAAAATCGACACTGTTGCCACAGTCCTGCGTCCAGGCTTTTTCAAACAGGAACAGGTTCATCAGTAAAAAGATCAGTATTAAAAATTTACTCCTGCTGATCGCGGAGAACGGTGCTAGGAAGTTTTTCAGGTGATAAAAATCTTTCGTTTTGCGAGCTCGAAATGAGTTAAAATGTTGTGTGACTAGGGTGCGTGATTTCATGAAAATTGACATTTAAACAGGTGATTGGAAATCGGTATTAAAATAAACAGAGTGTGTTACAGGTATTTTGGACTAACACATAACTTATTGATATACAATACAAAACTAGGCCTGACATGGAAAGATATCAAGATTCATTAAAGCAGGCCGGGGGAGAGAAAAATGCCTGACTGTAGTAAGGACTCTTACATCTTAAGGTGAGACCATAGGCCTTTGTTTCATCGACATGAAACCAGCCACAAGACACCCGCTTGCTTTCTGCAAGACGGATGATCAGTTCCATTTAGTTCACTAAGATGATCGGGATTAACATTTGTCAGATGTCGTCAACAAATATATGTCGCGATGTGGACATATAAAAATTACTGCTCGGATTTTAGTCGAAAAACTTCAATTGGTGAAGAAACGTGGATGAGTCCAACCATTTCCTACGATTTCTATTGGGTCGGCGCCGTTGAAATGCTCATGAATGAAGATCGGTCATTTTCTCAACTAATTTTATTCGAGCATTAAGCAGGTGTTATAGTCGGTTTAGAGTGGTTTAGAAAGTTTATCGCCCTCCTTCGCCTGAAAAGGCTGCGGCGGGTAAAAGGGTTTAGAATGTTGATTGTGAATATGTTGCAATTCCGTTTCCATCAAAACCACTTTGCGTCGACTAAAAGCACGTGGATAAACAAAGCCCCAACGACATTTCGTCGCGGGGGCCTAGTAGTCAAGTTCCTAACCTTTAAACTACTAAAATCTGTATCCAATTCTTTATTCAGGGTGGTAGATGTCTGACGAATATCCCCGGTTCAGCCTACGGAATTCATCGCTCATCATTCATCATTCATCATTCATTAAAACCTATATCCCAGGCCGAGTGTAATCGTACTGCCCGCGTTAATGCGCTGCATGACGTTGTCTTCATTTACGTCATAGCGGTGGTTGGCATTTTCATCCTGATAGTACAGGAATTCAGGGCGCAGGATATCGCTCCAGGTGAGTTTGACTTCGCCGCGTTGACCGAGTTTTTTACTGATCTGAAAGTCGAGGAGGTTGCGGTGGCGCTCGTAAATATCGCCATAACCGACCGTACCTACCTGAGCCACGCGGTCTCCAATGATGTTGTACACAAGCGTGGTATTCAGGCCTGTACCCGGCAGGGAATAGCTCAGGCCAATATTGATAACGTACGGCGACTGCCCTTGCAAAGCGCGGGTCGAATCGTAGGCGCTCACGTTCGAAAGGTCGAGTTTCGAACGAATCAAAGCCACATTGGTGAAAAATAGGAGGTTTTCCTGGCCAATAAACCCGAAGTTTTTGCGCAATTCCAGTTCCACGCCGTAGTTCTGAGCGCTGGGGATATTCTGAAACGTAAAGGTACGGGTATTGGCGCCCAGGCTGCTGAACGTAAACTCGATCGGGTTTTGGAATTTTTTATAAAATGCGCTCACGCTGAACAATTGATTTGAACCCGGATAGATCTCATAGCGCAGGTCGGCGTTGTAAATCGTTCCCGGTGTAATATTCGGATCGCCTACGATGCCGGCATTCAGGTAAAAGTCGTAAAAAGCGAAGGGCGCGATCTCGCGAAACTCCGGACGCGTGACGGTTTTGGAGCCCGAGAGGCGCAGCTGTTGTTGGTCCGTGAGGCTGTAGGTCATATTGAAGGACGGCAACCAACTGTCCAATGAACGGTCGATGTTTACCGGCTTGCCGTCATAGTCAAACGATTGGAGCTGCTGCTGGAAAGATTCGAGCCGAAGGCCCCAGGAAATTCGCAGGCG
>Ga0335394_10002784_pt1 | contig 19813 bp, 12 predicted proteins | sample MAT03_FD_205741 | JGI IMG/M metagenome (GOLD analysis project Ga0335394, IMG submission 205741) | Freshwater microbial communities from Lake Fryxell liftoff mats and glacier meltwater in Antarctica - MAT-03 (spades assembly) (version 2) ... | reverse complement strand
CGCGGCGAACCGGCGCGTGGCGGCGGCGAACACCGCCAGGTAGCCGAGCGGGTAGAGGGTCATCGACAGGACGTTGCGGCTCAACTCGCTGGCGTGATAATCCCCGCCGGCGAGGGCGAACAGGGGATAGTGAAGGTAGGGCACCCCGAGCCCGTGGAAGAACTGGAAGTCCCCCCCGCCGCTCTGCCCGGCCGCGATCCGGCGCAGCGGGTTGAACAGCTGGTACGGCCCGTCCCCGAACACCGAGTTCTGCGTCCCGGCCGCCTGAATGGCGAAGGAAGCGTGGGCAACGGCCCACTGAACGAGAAGAACGAGCGCCGCGGCGGCGGCGAGTTGATTGCGGGAGACGCTTCGTGGGAACGGGAGCCGGGTCAGGACCGCACGCAGGCGCAGGGCCACGCGGACGGGGGCGGAGCCCAACGCTCGGGGCATGACACGGTTCACGGGGGGCGGGGCCGCGGGAGGGTAGCCCGCCGCGCCCCGTTCCGTCAAGGCGAGCGCCGCGTCAGCCGCCGAACAGGCGGCGGAAGAAGCCCCCCTGCCCGGCACCGGCCGACGGGTCGATCAGCTTCGTGACGGCGTCCATCGCCTCCGGGCTCTCTAGGATGTGCCGCCCGCCCCACGCCTCTACCAGACGCGGGTAGTCGGCCGCGAAGCGGTCGCACACGGCCGCCCACTTCCGGTCCTGAGTCATGCGGATCTTGGCGGCACCCCACCACCCGACGCCGAACATGCCGACGGCGGCCAGCGTGCCCATCACCATCGCCGGCGCGCGATTGATGCCGATGCTCTCGGAGAACAGCGCGAAGACGGAGACCCCCGCGAGCGGAACCCCGAACAGCCAGAAGAACGATGCCCCCACCCAGGAGCCATCCTTGGCGTCCTTCGTGGACTTGCGCGTGGCCCGGACCTCGGACAGCCGGCCGAGCAGGAGCGCCTTGCGGGTCGGGTTCTCGGGCACCTCCTCGGCGGTCAGAGTGGCCGTGACCGACACCGCGGCCGGCGCCGGCGGGTCGAGCTCGGCCCGCAGCCGGCGGACGGTCGGCGCGTGCCGCAGCGCCGAGCGCCCGCCCCAGTCGGCGACATCGGCGGGGAATTCGGCGGCGACCTCGTCCACGACCGCTCCCGCCTTCTTCGTGAGGTCGTCGGTCACGGCCTTCACCCCGGACCGCATAACGAACGTGTAGGCGGCGAGAACGACCAGCCCGACCACGATCCCGATCCCGGTGGCCACGGAGTCGAACAGCCGGATGCGCCCCCACGCGAAGAAGAAGGAACTGCCGTGGTTCACGGCGTACGCCGTCTCCCCGACGAACCACCCGACCGCGAGTCCGAACCCGAGACCGTACAGGAGGGTGTACTCGAACCGCCACCGCGCCATGTCGTTCAGTTCGTCATAGGCGGCGCTCAGCCGGGCCAGCGCCGCGACCAGCCCGCGGCGGCGGCCGGCGGTCACGAGGGAGGGGGTGACCTGCGCCGCGTTGGTGACCGTGGGGGCGGGCGGTTGCACCGCCGCGAGCGGCGGCGGCTCGACGGGCGTGCCGGTGCTTTCGGCGGTGGCCCGCAGCAGCGGCAGCAGTTCGCCCGCGTCCTTCGGCCGCTCGTCCATCCAGCCGACGCAGCGCTCGATCAACGAAACGTGCTCCGCCGGCACGCCGTACCGGACCGTCAGCTCCTTCGCCCAGCCGTGCGGCAGCTCGCGGGACACGTCGCCGACGAGGAGCTGGAACCACATCACGCCGAGGGCGTACAGGTCGTGCCGCGGGTCGGGGGCAGCGCCGCGGCGCTGCTCGGGCGACATGTACAGCGGCGTGCCGGCCCCGCGGAACAGGCTGGCCTGATCGGCGAGGCTGAGGAAGTCGATGGTGCTGGCCCCGATCCGGCTCCGCACCGCCGCCGCCGCCGCCGCGACGCCGCCGATGCCGAAGTCCCCGAGGCGGAGTTGAGCGTCCGCGGTGACCAGCACGTTCGCCGGCTTCAAGTCCCGGTGGACGAGCCCGGCCGCGTGCGCGAACGCCAGCCCGTCGGTGATCTGAAGCACCCAGCCGAACACCTCCGCCGCCCCCGGCGCCCGGCCGAGCGCCGCCACCCGCGCGGCCAGCAGCTTCGTCAGGTCGCCGCCGTCGACGAACTCGTAGACGAGGTACGGCGTGGCGTGGTCGAGGTCGTAGCCGTACAGCCGCACGACGTGGGCCGAGCCGCGGCCGGCGGCGCGCATCAGCCGTTCCAGGTTGCTCCGCTCCCGGTGGAGCGCCGGCAGCAGCGACGCGTCGAGACAGAACTTGATCGCCAGCGGGAGGTGCTGGAGCGACGGCGACTCGGCGCGGTAGACGGCCCCGAACCCGCCGGCCCCGAGTAGCTCGCGCAGCCGGTACGGGGTGCCGCTCAGCGGCGTCTCGGCCGGGTACGGCGGCACGTCTTCGGGGAGGAGTTGCAGCAGCGACCGCGGGTCTTCGAACAGAACGGTCGGCGGCACGGTGCGGGTGCCCGCCGCGTCGGGGACCAGCGCTCGATCGACTGCCGGCGGGATCGCGGTGAGGAACTCGACCGCCCGCTCCACGTCCTCCGGCGCGGCGTCCGGGGCGAGGTCGAGGAAGATGCTCTTCGCCGCCGCGCGGGCCTCGGCCGGGGGCGCGGCCGCCAGCTCCGCGACGGCCGCCTTCGCCTCCTCGGGGTGGGCCGCGAACCACGCCTGCCAGCGGGCGACGATGCCGCGGCCGAACAGGTTGATGGCGCGTTCCACGGCGTGCCCGACGACCACCCCGGCCATGCCGCCGACCGGCCCGGCGGCGGCGACGCCGGCGCACCCGGCCAGGACCGGCAGCACCCCCTCCGCGGCGAGGACGAGCAGGACGGGGTGCTTGCGGTCGGGTTCGGGCACGGGTCGGCCTCCCGGACGGGGAATACCCGGGGTTCGTTCGCGGGGGCGGAAGATTGGCGGGAAACGACGCCGCCCGGCGGTGCGGGGACACCACCGGGCGGCCGGGAGACCACACCACGCGCGGCGTTGCGATCCGTTAACAGCGTAGACCGCGGTTGCGCCCGGGGCAATAATTCTCGCCCGGAATTCGTGTCAGGATCGTAACATCCGCGACCCCGCCTCACCAACGGGCTAGAATTCCGGGGTCGCCTCCCTGGTCCCCGGAGCGTCTCATGCAGTTCCGTTTCGCGCTTCCCGCCGCGGCCGTGCTCCTCGCCGCCGGCCCGTCGGTCGCGCTGATGATCGCGTTCAGCCCGCCGGCCCAGCGGGCGGTCACCGCCCAAGTCGTCGTCCGCGGCACGGTCACCGCCGTCGAAAAGGACACGGTGGAAGCCTCGCCCGGCCGCGGGGCGCCGCAGAAGCTGCCGCACAAGCTGGCCGTCGTGAAGGTGGACGAGGCGCTGTCCGGGGCCGACGGCCTCACGCACGTGAAGGTCGGGTTCGTGTCGCTGCCGCCGCCGCCGGTCGGGCAGCCGGGCATCCGGCCGATCCTACCGCGCCGCGGCGGCGGTCCCGAGTTGAAGGTCGGCGACGAGTTCGTGCTTTTCCTGAACCGTCACCACGAGGGGAACTTCTACGTGATGCCGTTCACCAGCCCGCCGCTCGACGCGAAGGGGGAGCCCGGCAAGGCGGAGCTGGCCGAGGTCAAGAAGTCGTTGGCCGTGGTCGCCGACCCGACCAAGGCGCTGACCGCGGCGAAGGCCGACGACCGGGCGTTCGCGGCGTCGGTACTGGTGTCGAAGTACCGGTCGTATACGGACGCCGGGCCGGAGCCGACGGAGGTGGCGCTGCCGGTCGAGGAGAGCCGGCTGATCCTGAAGGGGCTGGCGGAGGGCGACTGGAAGCAGGGGAACCGGTTCAACGCGACGAGCCCGTTCACGGCGTTCAACCAGCTCGGGCTGCGGCCGCAGGACGGGTGGGTGCAGCCGCAGGTGCGGCAGGTGCCGGGGCAGCCGCCGGTGGACTACGTGGCGGTGACGAAGGAGGCGTTCGTGCGGTGGCTGGACGGCCCCGGCAAGGACTACCGCGTCAAGCGGCTGGTGCCGAAGAAGTGAGCGAGCCCGGCGAGCGGCCCGCGTCAGCGGGCTGCTTCTGAGCGTGTCAGATGCGTGCAGGAACAGCCCGCTGACGCGGGCCGCTCGCCGCGCATTACTTCTTGTCCCCCACCTTCACCCCGCGCTTCGTCAGCGCCTCTTCGAGCTTCGTGCGGTTCGTCCGCGACGGGTCGATGAGCGCCGTGACACGCCCCTCCTTGAAGCTCGCCGTCGCCTGTTCGACGCCGTCGATGCCGGCGACGATCTCGTAGGCGGCGAGGCAGCACGCCTTGCAGTCGAGCCCGGCCGCGGGGATGACCACCTGTTGCAGCTTCTCCCGCGGCACCGTCCGCCGCAACTTCACGCCGAACGTGTGGCCGCTCGCCTGCCGCAGCCGGTCGTTGACCAAATCCGTGACGCGCTCCGCCTTCTGGTTCGGGAACAGCTTCGCCGGCGCGAATTCGACTGTCACCTCGGCGTCGTCGAAGTCCACCTTCGTGAGCTTGAACTCGGGCAGCTCGGCGAACGCGGCGCGGAGGTCGGCCTCGCGCTCCTTCGAGAACAGCCCGACGACGCGGTAGGTGTACGGCCCCGCGGGGAGCGCGGGGGTCTGCGCCGCGACGGCGCCGGCGGCGACGACGAACGCCAGAGTGGAGATTGGCACGCGCATAGGGATTCCGTCGAAGGTATGAGGTGGGGTAAAGCCCACCCGTTGCAACGGGTGGGCTTTCAGCCCCTAGCGCGCTCTGAACAGGGGACTCTCGACCAGTTCGTTTAACAGCGTGCGAACGCCGCCGCCCTGCCGGTTCGTCGCCGCTACCAGCGCCGCGACATCCGTGCGGTCGCCGAACGACGTGCCGCGGCCGGTGCCGTACACGGCGAACTGCCGCGCCAGGTTCGCCAACAGCGCGTCCTTGTCCGCGGCCATCAGTGCCTGGAACTCGCCGATGCCCTTGAAGGCACGGCCGTCCGGCAGGACGCTGCTCGGGTCCACCTTCGGGCCGAGCTTGAAGCCGATGCCGATGAACGGGTCGATGGCGCCGCGCGGGGCCGGGTCGCCGACGCCGAGCGATCGGTAGCGCGACCGCTGCCCGCCGATCACGTCGAACTCCTCGAGCGCGAACCCCGGCGGGTCCATCCGGGCGTGGCAGCCGGCGCAGGCGACGTTTCCGCGGTGCTTCTCCAGTTGCTCGCGGATCGTCACCGCACCGCGCACGTCGGGTTCCACCGCGGGCACGTTCGGCGGCGGCGGCTCCGGCGGGCGCCCCAACAGCCGGTCGAGTACGAACGCCCCGCGCGGCACCGGCGACGTGGTGGTGCCGTTGGCGGTCACCTTCAACACCGCGGCCTGCGTCAGGAACGGGCCGCGCGGGCTCCCGGCGGGCAGCGCCACCCGCCGCACCTGACAGCCGACGACGCCGGGAATGCCGTAGTGGGCGCCGAGCCGCTGGTTGAGCATGGCGAAGTCGGAGCGCACGAGGTAGTCGGCGGGCAAGTCCTTCTCCAGCATCTCGCGGAAGTAGCCGAGCGACTCCATCATCATGGAGTCCTGGAGGTACTTGCTGAACTCCGGGTACAGCTTGCGGTCGGGGTCGTTGGCGGCGATCAGCCGCAGCTTCAACCACTGACCGAGGAAGTCGTCGGTGAACCGCTGCGCCTTCGGGTCGGCGAGCAGCCGCGCCGCCTCGGCCGCCCGCGCGCCGGGCTCCCGCAGCTCGCCGGCCTTCGCCTTCGCGGTCAGGGCGTCGTCCGGCTGCGAGTTCCACAGGAAGTACGACAGCCGATTGGCGAGTGCGAAGTCGTCCAGCTCCCCGGCCGGCTCGACGTGGTAAAGAAAATCCGGCGAGCAGAGCGCGGCGCGGTACGCCCAGCGCATCGCCACCTCGAACGAGTCATTCGCCTTGAGCCGGTCGGCGACGCGGTCCACGTAGCTCTTGCGCGTGTCGGCGCCCACCGGCCGGCGGAACGCCCGCGGCAGGAAGTCGGCGAGGAGCTTGTCGGCGTCCTCCAGCGGCCGGGCGGTGCTGACGGTCCACAGCCCTTCGACGGGGTCGGCCTTGTTCTTCCCCATGAACAGCTGCTGCCGGTCCGGCCGGCGCGGCGGCGGTCGCACGCTGCTTTTCGTGTCGAACAGCGTGATGGGTATGTCGCCGAACAGCCGCTTGTGGCCGAGCGGCGGCCAGCTCTCGTGGAGCGGGCCTTCCACGTCGAGGTAGTCGCAGGCGATGCCGGGGCCGGTGAACTCCATCGCCCGCCGCTTCTTGAAGTAGTTCGCGGTCGGGGCCAGCGACGCGGTGTTGTACCCGATCGTCTCGCGCGGGTTCAGCCACGTCTTCACGACGTGAACCTGCTCGGCCATCGGCGGGGCGTCGTAGTGGCCGAGTACCGTACTGGGGTGCCCGCCGCCGCGGCCGTCGCCGACTAGCTGCACGATCGACAGCCGCACCGCCTCCGTGCCGCGGGCGGGGACGACTTTCCCCTGGTCCCAGCCGAACGCCCACAGGCTCGTGGTGAGGCGGTAGCGGCCGGGGTAGACGGCGACGAACTCGTTGAAGTACGGGTGGAACGACTCGTCCTCGTGGCGGAACAGCCCGACCGACGAGCCGCTGCGGAACGAGCCCATCCGCTCGTGCGCCCCCTGGTCGATGTGCCCGTGCTCGCCGGCCGGCGGGAAGTCCGGGTCCGGCTGCTTGTTCTTCAGCATCACGCCGTCGCCGTTCATCAGCACGTGTGCGACGAAGCCGTGCGGGTTGGCGAGCGAGATGCGCTGCTTGATCGCCACCGGCGCCCGCGGCCGCGTGGCGACGGCCATGTCGAGCGCGCGGTCGGCGGCTTCGAGATAGCGCGCCAGCGTGACGTGCGACAAGTCGAGGGCGTCGGCGTTGCGGTCGAACCCGTGCGCCTGTCCGTCCGGCGGCAGGTCCGCTTGCAGCAGCAGGCCGGGGAGGTCGAGGAGGTCGCGGACGGTGTTCTCGTACTCGGCGCGGGTGAGGCGGCGCAGCCGGGTGCGGCCGTCCGTCGCGGCCGCGGCCTTTTCGGCGGCAACGAGGTCGCCGCGGATCGCGTTGACCGCGGCGGCGAGGTCGGCTGCGGGCGGGCGGGGGCGGCCCTTCGGTGGCATCTCGCCGGCGGCCATGCGGTCGTGGACCTTCACCCACCCGGCGGCGTCGAGCGCGGCGGTGAGGTCGAGGCCGCCCTTCTTCGTGCCGGAATCGTGGCACGAGGCGCAGTGGGCGTCGAGGAACGCGGTCGGCGGGGCGGCGTGAAGCGGGGACGAAATCAAAAGCAAGCTCACGCAAAGGCGCAAAGCCGCCAAGAAAACAGGGGCGATCGGAGGCGTCGGCCGGTGCCGGTACATGGCTTCGCTTTCTTGGCGGCTTTGCGCCTTTGCGCCTTTGCGTGAGCTTTGTCTTTAATCCCTGAGCCCGTTCACGACCCGGCTAATTCCGTCCTTCATCAACTCGGCGCCGAAGTTCAGCAGTAGTCCGAGCCGGCAGTTCGTCAGGCGGAGGTACGTGAGCAGCTGCTTCTTGTGGACGGGATGAATGTCCTCGACCGACTTCAGTTCGAGAACGACCTTCCGCTCCACAATGAGGTCCGCCCTGAACCCCACGTCGAGCCGAACTTCCTCCCACACCACGGGGACGCCAACCTCGTCATCGACGTGAAGCCCGCGCTTGCGGAGGTCGTGGAGCATCACCGCCTGGTACACCGACTCCAGCAACCCCGGACCGAGCGCGACGTGGATGCGGTAAGCCGTGTCCACCACGACTCGGGCGATCTCGTTTTCGGTGAGGGGTAACATCGGAAAGCCTCACGCAAAGGCGCAAAGCCGCAAAGAAGTCATCCCTGCATCGGTTCTGGGTTTTCGCCTGTCTTCTTTGCGGCTTTGCGCCTTTGCGTGAGCTTGCTTTATCCCACTGCTTCCAACCCGCGCATGGTCCCCCGCCCCGACGAGAACTCCCGCGCCTCCACCCCCAGCCGCTGCAGCATCGACACGTACAGGTTCGCCAGCGCGTAGTTGTTCTCCTTGTCGAACGCCAAATGCTTCCCGTGCCGGAACCCGCCGCCGGCCAGCAGCACCGGCAGGTTCGTGTTCGAGTGGCTGTTCGCGCTCCCCATACAGGTGCCGTACAGCACCATCGTCCGGCCCAGCAGCGTGTCGCCCTGCTCCGCCGCGCCCGCCAGCGACGACAGGAAGCCGGCCAGGGCGTCGAACTGTGCCTCCTCCTTCGCCCGCAGCTCGGCCAGCACGTCCGGCCGGTTGCCGTGGTGCGTGATGTTGTGAATCACCGTCGTGTCGATGAACACACTCACCAGCCGCGACGAGTCCGTCTCCAGCGCCAGCTTCACCACGTCGAACATGATCGCCGTCTGCCGGGCGAACTCCTTCGCGTCGGTCACGTCCACCGGCGGCGTCGCGCTCACCACCGGCTTCGGCCGGTGCTCCCAGTCCTCGGCCGACGCCAGCCGCCGCTCCAGCTCGCGGACCGACGTGAGGTACTGGTCGAGCCGCTGCCGGTCGGCCGGCCCGAGCGTGCCGTTCAGCCGTCGGGCCTGGTCGCCCACGAAATCCAGCGTGCTCCGCCCCTGCCGAATCTCCTCCACGCGGGTGGCGACCTCGTCCGGCCTCCCCTGCACGAACAGCCGCTCGAACAGCCGCTTCGGGCTCTTCTCGATCGGAATGGGGGCGCCGCTGCGGGTGTAGCTGAGCGTCTGCCCTTCCTGCCCCACGCCCAGAACGAGCGACGAGTACCGAGTGCGGTTGCCGACCTGCTCGGCGGCGAACTGGTCGAGCGACACGCCGTTGCGGAACCCGCCGCGCTCCGGGTGCGGGGTGCCGGTCAAGTAACACTTCTCGGCGGCGTGCCCGCCGGTGACGCCGGGGTGACTCACGCCGCTGAATACGGTCAGCTGGTTCTTCACCGCGGCGAGGCGCTGGAGGTATGCGGTCGGGGCGTAGTCGGCGCCGGCCGCTTCGGGGAAGAAGAACTGCGGCAGGATGCCCATGTTCGTCTCGACGCACACCATCCGCCGCGGCACCTCGCGGCGCTCCTGTGCGGACGCGGACTGCATGGCGTCGAGGTACGGCAGGGCGAGGGCGACGCCGGCGCCGCGGAGGAACGTCCGGCGGGACAGCGGCCGCGGGGTCGGGTGCATGGCAGTGACCGGCGGGGAAAGCGGGGAACGGTGGGTAGAAGTAGATTCGCACGTTCGGGGGTGGGCGTCAACTCAGCAGCTTGATATACGGGGAAAGCCCACCCGTTGCAACGGGTGGGCTTCGCCCCAACTGACGTGTCAGCTGATCTCGTCCAGCACCAGCGGCGCCGGCGCGGGTGGTGCCTCCGCGAGCGTGAAACCATCCGCCAGCAGCGGCCGCGCCGCGGCGAGCGTGGCGTCGTCGCGGTAATGCACCTCGAATACCGCGTCGCCTTCCTTCACCCGCTCGCCGACGGCCACGCGCACGGTCACGCCGACGGCGTGGTCCACCGCGTCCTCGGCACGGCGGCGGCCGGCGCCGAGCAGCATCGACGCCACCCCCACCTTCTCGGCGTCCATCGCGGACACGTACCCGCCGCGCGGCGCCCGCACCTGGGTCGCGTGCGGCGCCGTCGGCAGCCGGGAGTAGTCGTCGATCACGCGCGGGTCGCCCCCCTGCTGCTCGATGCACTTGCGGAACACCTCCAGCCCCGCCCCCGACGCCAGCGCCGCACGCACCTTCGCCTCCGCGTCGGCGATGCCCGCCAGCTCCACCATCCGCGCCGCGAGGAGCACGGACAGCTCCGTCAGGTCCGCGGGGCCGTTCCCCTTCAGCACCTCGATCGACTCGATCACCTCCAGCGAGTTGCCGACGCCGCGGCCGAGCGGGGCGTCCATCGCCGTCAGCACCGCCCGCATCTTCAGGCCGTTGGCGGTCCCCACCCGCACCAGCGACTCGGCCAGCACTTTCGCGTCGGCGGGCGACTTCATGAACGCCCCGCGGCCGGCCTTCACGTCCATCACCAGCCCCGTGATCCCCTCCGCCAGCTTCTTGCTCAGGATCGACGCCGTGATCAGCGGCACGCTCTCGACCGTGCCGGTCACGTCGCGGAGTGCGTACAGCTTCTTGTCGGCGGGGGCCACGTCCGCGGTCTGGCCGATCATGCCCAGGCCGACCGCCGTCAGCGCCGCGCGGAACTCGGACTCGTCGAGGTTGACGCGGAAGCCGGGAATGCTTTCGAGCTTGTCGAGGGTGCCGCCGGTGTGGCCGAGGCCGCGGCCGGACATCATCGGCACCACCACGCCGCACGCCGCCGCGAGCGGACCCAGGATCAGCGACGTCTTGTCGCCGACGCCGCCGGTGCTGTGCTTGTCCACCTTCGGACCCGGAAGGTCGGACAGGTCGTAGCGGCGGCCGGAATCCGTCATCGCGCGGGTGAGGCGGGCCGTTTCCGCCGGCGTCATCCCGCGCAGAACGACAGCCATGAGCAGCGCGGAGAGCTGGTAGTCGGCCCAGCCGGCGCCGGTGGTGGCGCCGGCGACGAAGCCGTCGATCTGCTCGGGGGTGAGTTCGCCGCCGTCGCGCTTGGCGCGGATGATGTCCACGGCCCGCATGGGGTCACCTCGGCGGCAGGATCGCGGCTCGCAGCTCGCACTCGAACGCCGCCCAGTCGGGGTTCTCGGCGAACGCCTCGACGCGGCTGTCGCGACGGTACGCGGTCGGCGTCACGCTCGGGGCGGACGCGCGGTCGCGGTTGACGGCGAGCCAGTCGTGCGGGGTGCGGAACACGCCCTTGGCGCGGACCAGCCCGGGGAGCGACAGGAGGGCGACGACGCGGGCGCGGTCGAAGACGATGTCGGGCGGGAAGGTCCACCCGCGGGCGGACGGCACATCGGAGCCGGCCCCGTCAGGGGTCGGAGCTTCCTGCGCCGCGACAGGCTCCGACCCCTGACGGGGCCGGCTCGGTGGGGCATCAGGCGCCTCCAAATCCAGCCACGCCGGGTCGATCCGGCCGTGCGCCGTCGCGGCGACCAGCAGCTTCGGCGGGTACAGCGCCTCGGCCCACGCCTGGAAGTCGGCCACGAGCCCCGGCGGCGCCGCGTCGAGCTTGTTCAGCACCAGCACGTCGGCCAGTTCGACCTGTTCGCGGAAGATCGGGTTGGATCGCATTCCCGGCCGCGCGAAGTCGGCCGGGTCCACGAGGCCGAGCGTGGCACGCACGTCGAGCCGGTCGCGGTAGTTCGTCCGCAGGGTGTCGAGCAGCTTCGCCGGGTGGCCGAGGCCGGTCGTCTCGATCAGCAGCCGGTCGGGCTTGGCGTCGATCAGCAGGAAGTGGAGCGCGACGCCGAGGTACGGCGCCGACGCGCAGCAGACGCAGCCGCCGCCGACCTCGCGCACCGTGACGCCGTCCGGGGCGGCGCCCTCGATCAGGGCGCCGTCGATGCCGACTTCGCCGTACTCGTTGACGAGCACCGCCCACCGCGACCCCGCCGCCTTGCGGGCGAGGAGGTCGAGGACTGCGGTCGTCTTGCCGACGCCGAGGAAGCCGGTGATGAGGTTGGTGGGAACGGACATGGGTGGGTTAGAAAGAGGATTAACCACAGAGTCACAGAGGAAAGACACAAAGCCGAGACGAGACAGAGATTGGTTTTCAAACTCGGCTTCGTCTCGGCCTTCGGTCTTTCTCTGTGCTCTCTGTGACTCTGTGGTTAATTCTGCAGGCGCCTCAGCTACTCCTCGCCCTTCTTCTCGCGATCGTCGAGCATGGCCTTCTGGGCGTCCGTCTCGGCGTACTTGAACTCCCGGCGGAGGAGCGTCATCACCGTGTCGCGGGCGCGGGTCACGGCGTCGCGGGCGTGGCCGGCCAGCACCAGGTTGTGAACCACGCCGCGGCCCCCCGGCGAGTACAGGTGCGCCCGGAACTCCTCGATCCCGCGCTCCTGCCGGCCGGTCAGCGCGAACACGTAGTACGTGTCCTTCGCCGCGTCCGGCAGCACCAGCACCGTCTTCAGCGGGTCGGTCCGGTGCTCGATCAGCTGCTTCGCCATGTCCGGCGTCGGGAACGGCACGTCGGGGAGCCCGCCCAGGGTGAAAGGCCGGGCCATCCCGTTGAGGTCGTTGAGCACCTGGATCGGGGCCACGTTGTCGAGCTTCAAGAGCTTCACCGCCTCCTTCGCCCTCGGGTCGGCGAACCGCTTCTGCAGCTCCGCCTGGAGGTCGTACATGACCGGCACGTACTGCGTCGGGCTGGTGCCCGGCACGGCGCGGATGCGGGCGGCGACCTCCTCGGCCACCCGCTGCGCCTCCTGGCGCCCCTTCGCCCGCCGCCACGCCTCCACCACCCGCGCCTTCGTCCGCGGGTCGTCGAACGGGACGGCGCGGGCCGGCTGGTCGTCCGTCCGCCACGCCATGTACACCGGCTCCTTCGACGCCAGCATCTTCTGGTCGAGCCGCTCCGGGTAGAAGTCCGGCAGGTAGTCGCCGGTCGTCGCCACCGCCACCCCGCGCTTCGGGTCGACGGACGAGAAGAACCGCTGCCCGAACGTCATCGCCATGCCGCCGGGCACCTCGGGGGTCTTCTGCGAGTCGCGGAGCGGGGCCAGGGCGGGGTCGTCGCGGACCGTCCAGGCGCTCACGCCCTCGGGGGTGGCGCCGGTCTTCAGCCCGCGCTCCTTGACGAACTCGGCGGCGAACGCCCGGGCCGCGGCCCCTTTGTCCTTCGGCCGGCCGTTGTTCCCCAGCTTCACCAGCTCCTCCTGGAGCTTCTTCAGGTCGTTCAGCGCCAGGTCGCGGGCCTTGCGGACGGACAGGTCCGTCAGCAGCTCGGCCCGGACCGACTCGACCGGCGGCGGCGGCGGCAGCGACTGGCGGTAGCCGGTCTCGGCCCCGGCCAGCTGCCCCAGGAGGCCCGGCCCCGGCACTGCGCCCAGGAGTAGCAAGCCGCCGGACGTGCCGCGGGCGCGCATCTCGTGGGCCACCGCCTGCGCGTGGAACGCCGCCGGCTGGAGGAGCGGGCTGCCGTTGATCGACGCCGCGCCGAGTCCGGTCAGCTGCGCCGCCAGTTCCGCGCCGGCGGCGTACACCGGCCGCTTCTTGTCGTTGTCGTCCTTGGTCCGCTCGGCCCGCCGGGTCCACATCCCGTAGCTGGTGTCGAGCAGGAACATCGGGCTGATGCGGTCCGGCGACTCCCGCTCCCACCGCATGCCCTGCTGCGCCTTGTGGCCCATCACCACCTTTGCCTGGTACATGGCGTGGACGAGCGGGTCGGTCAGCGCCATCGGGGCGGTCGCGGCCGCGGCCCAGCCGGCGGGGCCGGCCCCGGGCGTCGGCACGACCAGGGTGGAGAGGCCGCCCTTGGCGAACTGCTCGGTGCGGGTGATCCAGTCGGCCGCGGCCTTCTTGTAGTACGGCTCCTCGCCGGTCGCCGCGGCCCACTCGATCTTCACCTTCCGCGGCTCCTTGAACCCGAACTCCTCCTTCGACGGGTCGGGCTCGTAGTCCTTCCGCTCGTCGTACAGCCGCTTCACGTCGCGGTCGGACGGGGTGTCGGTGACGAGGGTGGCGAAGCTGGCGGCGGGGATGGCGAGGCCGCGGTACTCGGCCGGGCTCGACTTGTCCTTGTAGTAGCTGAACAGGTCGAACGGGGTGGTGAAGATGGGGGCGGCGGTGGCGGTCCGCTCGGTGCTCTCGGACACCGGGCCGAGCAGCGCGGTCTGCGCCGCGCGGACGCGGAACTCGGCGGCGAGCCCGCGGTACAGGGCGTTCGGGGTGAACCGGCTGGAGTACTCGCGGGTCATGTACTCGCGGATGTCCACGTCGTTGCGGAACTGCTCGAAGAACTCCTGCCGGACGAGCTTCTTCACGTCGTCGTCGGTGAACGTGATGCCGAACTTGTCGGCCTTCCTCTCCCAGAGCATGAAGTCGATGACGTCGCGGGCGGTCTTGTTCGGGGCGTTGAGGAAGTAGGTGCCGCCGGTCTGCTCGGCGACGGCCTTGTGCCGCTCCACCACCATCCACGCCTCGACGACCATGACGAGGGCGCGGTCGTTCGGGTTGGCGTTCGGCGACTGGGCCATCTGGGCGATGACCGGCCACAGCTGGTTGCCGCGCCCCTCGATCATGTCGCGGGCCGGGTTGCCGATGGTCGGCTGGGCGTTGATCAGCTTCTCCTGCGCGTCGCGGCGGAGCACGGCCGAGGTCTGCTGGGCGGCGAGCACCATGAACCGGTTGGCCATGACCCGCTCGAACCGCTTCTCGCGGACGTCGCGCTCGTTGATGGTGTCGCCGTCGATGGTGCAGTAGGTGTCGCCGCGGTTGCCGAACTGCTTCGGGAACCAGTCGAAGAAGTCGGCGCCGCCGCCGAGGCCGCTGGACAGCACGAAGGTGAACATGATGAACACGGTCACCACCGCGAAGATCGCCTTCTGGTTCCGGCGGAAAACGTTGAAGGGGCTGAAAGCCATTGCCAGTCCTCGACTTGCGGCGGCCGGTCCGACGGCACAAACCCGCCGGGGGGTTGACACCCGGCGTAGGGCTGTACTAGTGGTGGTGGGCGCGTCCCGCCCCCGGCTTTCCGATTGTAGGGAATCTGACGCCGGCAGTGGAGGGCAGGTTGCGAAGCCCGGGGACGGCCGTCCCCGAGCTTTCCTGCGCCCCTCTAACCTCGGCCCCCGTTGCCGGGGTGGCTAGAATCGGGTTCGTTCAACGCCCTCCGTTCCATTGGAGTCCTCGCTGGTGCCAACGCCACGCAAGAAGACCGCGACCGCCCCGAAGGCTCCTTCCAAGAGGAAGGCGGCCCCGAAGGCCAAGCCCACGGCGGTCGAGCAGGACGCCCCGCGCCGCCCGTGGGCGGTCGTGCCCGGCGACGGCCCGCCGCCCGGCGGCCGCACCTTCGACCTCGTCATCGTGGAGTCGCCGGCGAAGGCGAAGACGATCAACAAGTACCTCGGCGGCGCGTACAAGGTGCTGGCCAGTTACGGCCACGTCCGCGACCTGTCGAGCCGCAAGCAGAAGGGCGAAGAAGTCGCCGGCATCCGCATCGCCGACGGGTGGAAGCTCCGCTACGCCGTGGACGAGAAGCAGGACGACGGCGACCGCCGCCGCCGCACGTCGGGCGACATCCTGTCCGAGCTCGGCCGCGAGGCGTCGAAGGCGAACCGGGTGCTGCTGGCGAGCGACCCCGACCGCGAGGGCGAGGCCATCGCCCGCGACATCGCCGACGAGTTGAACCTGGACCCGAAGCGCACGTTCCGCATCCGCTTCAACGAGATCACGAAGAACGCCATCCAGCAGGCGATGGCGCAGCCGGACCAGATCAACACCGCCCGCGTCGAGGCACAAGAAGCGCGCCGGGCGATGGACCGCGTAGTGGGCTTCCCGCTGTCGAACCTCCTCGGCAAGAAGGTCGCCGGCGGGCTGAGCGCCGGCCGCGTGCAGTCGGTGGCGGTGAAGCTGATCGTGGACCGCGAGCGCGAGATCGAGGCGTTCAAGACCGACGAGTTCTGGAAGGTCACGGCGCTGCTGGCGCCGCAGGGGAGCGGGCTGGCGTGGAGCGCGGACCCGAAGGCGTCCAAGATCTTCGCCAAGAAAAAGCCGGGCGACGAGAAGGCGAAGGCCGCCACGACCGACGAGCCCGAGGAACCCGTCGAGGACACCGAGGAGGCGGAGCCCGAAGTGGAAGGCAGCGCTCCGACGGCTGACGCCGCCGGCTCGGGGGGTCGCACCGGTGGCGGGCTACCGAAGCCGCCAGCTGGCGCCTTCATGGCCGAGCTGGTGCGCTGGGACAATGCCGAGCCGAAGCTCGGCAACGAAGCGTCCGCCGACGCCGTGGTCGCGGGGCTGCGCGACGTGCCGTTCGTCGTCACCCGCGTCGAGCAGAAGGACCGCCAGGACCGGCCGCACGCCCCGTTCACGACGAGCACGCTCCAGCAGCAGGCGTTCCTGCGGCTGCGGATGAGCACGAGCCGCACGATGAGCGCCGCCCAGGCGCTGTACCAGGGCGTCGAGCTGTCCGGCCTCGGCCAGACGGCGCTCATCACGTACATGCGAACCGACAGCACGCGCATCTCGCCCGACGCCCTGAACACGGTCCGCACGTTCATCCACGACACCCCGGGCCTCGGACCGAGCTACCTGCCGGCGAAGCCGAACGTCTACGCCAGCGGCAAGAGCGCCCAGGAGGCCCACGAGGCGATCCGCCCGACCGACGTGACCGTCACCCCGAAGCGGGCGCAAGACCTCGGCCTCGCCGGCGACCAGTACCGCCTCTACGAGCTGATCTGGCGCCGCTTTGTGGCCTGCCAGTGCGCCCCGGCGGTGGTCTCCGTCACCACCTACGACATCGCCGCCGGCCGCGGCCTGTTCCGCGCCCGCGGCCAGGTCGTGAAGTTCGCCGGCTACCGCAAGGTGCTGTCGCCGGTGAGCAAGACCGACGACAGCGAGTTGCCCTCGGTGAAGGAGCGCGACCAGCTCGACCGGCTCGACCTGTTCGAGACGCAGCACTTCACCCAGCCGCCGCCGCGGTACAACCAGGCGTCGCTGGTAAAGGCGCTGGAGAAGGAAGGGATCGGCCGGCCGTCCACTTACAACACGATCATTTCGACCATCCAGAAGCGCGGCTACGTGGTCGAGGAGAAGGGCCGGTTCAGCGCCACGCCGATCGCCAAGGTCGTCACCGACCTGTTGGTGACGGCGTTCCCGAAGGTGATGGACCTGAAGTTCACCAGCCACTTCGAGGAGGAGCTGGACGAGATCGAGACCGGGAAGTGCCAGTACCGCGAGGTGCTGGACGAGTTCTGGGGGCCGTTCTCGGAGGCGCTGACGGCCGCGGGGAACGACATGGCGCCGGTCCGCGAGAAGATCGAGGGCGAGGTGTGCCCGAAGTGCGGCCGCGATCTGGAGCGGAGGTACACGGCGAAGACCGGCACCTACTTCATCGGCTGCGTCGGCTGGAAGGAGAAGGAGAACCCCTGCCGCTACAAGCGGGACGCGGAGGGGAAGGAGATCATGGGGCCGGAGGTGACGGACATCCCGTGCCCGGCGTGCGGCAAGTTCATGGTGAAGAAGGAGGGCCGGTTCGGCGTCTTCTTCACCTGCGAGGGCGCCCCCGACTGCCCGACGACGATGAACCTCCGCCCCGACGGCAGCCGCGTCGTGACGGCGCTGCCGACGGCCGTGCCATGCCCGAAGTGCGGCAAGCACAAGCTGCTGCTGAAGGAGAGCAAGGCGGGGAAGAAGTACGTGCAGTGCCCGGACGCGAAGTGCAAGTTCATCTCCGACTCGGACGAGAAGGGCAACCCGGTCATCCCGCCGGACACGGGGATCGCGTGCGAGAAGTGCGGCAGCCCGATGGTGGTGAAGGTGGCGTGGCGTGGCCCGTTCCTGTCGTGCAGCGGCTACCCGAAGTGCCGCAACGCCAAGTCGATTAACGCCGAGCTGCGCGAGCAGTTGAAGGCGAAGGGGATCGATCTGCCGGCCGCGCCGCCGAAGTCGGAGAAGGGAGCGGGTCCGTCGGTGCCGCAGGTGGCGATAGACGAGAAGTGCCCGCAGTGCGACGGCCCGATGACGCTGAAGCCGTCGCGGTTCGGCGGCGGCTACTTCCTGAGCTGCGCGAAGTACCCCAAGTGCAAGGGCACGTCGAAGATGACGCCCGAGTTGCAGGATCGCATCAACGCGGCGGCGAAGGACGCGGCGGGGTAACGAGTTCTTCGGGCGGCACGCACCCGGTGCTTGTCACTATGCGATGCCGCCCCCTGTGCATTCCCGTGCATTCCCGTGCATTCCCGTGCATTCCCGTGCATTCCCGTCCTGTTCCGTCACACCCAATCGCCACACCGAGCCACGCCCCCGACCACGACGTTGCACAAGCTTGAACTGTCGCAGTAAGTTCAGGTCATCGCGTAAGATCTGCTTGGCGGGTGGGGGATTCAAAGTGCCTTGAATGGCACCGATCGACTGCGCGCGGCCGTCGCGGAGTGCGTGGAGGATGCGGCGCTGCCGTTCCGTGAGCGGGTGATCGACTTTGTGGGGCGGGATGTATCCGCTCGGGATGAACCGCACCACCACATCACCGGCTTGCTCCTCGAACTCGGGCGCGGGATGCCCGGCCGCCACGCACAGGTCGATGATCTTCTGGGTGCCCCGCCCCCAGCGCTCGATCAACCCCCTGCGGTAGAACAGGTCGGCCAGTAGCGGGTTCCGGGGCTTGGAGACGTGATCTCGAAGCAGATCGGCCACCGTCAGACCGAACGGCAGCGTCCCGGTGCTGATGACCTCCAGCCGGTCGTCGTAAATTGCCACGCTGACCGCCCCGCCGGGGATCGAGTAGTCACGGTGGACGAGCGCGTTCACCAACCCCTCGCGGAGGGCCAGTGGCGGGAACAAGGGTTCGTCCTTCCGCTCCATCACGCCGGCCTCGAACCGTCCGGCAACGGGCAGGTGCCGGCGGATGAACACGTCGGCCTCGCGGAGCAGTTTGAAGGCGTGACCCGCAGGGCTACCGCACTATGAACTACTGACGGCGTAGGGGCTCGAGGCTACACCGAGGGTATCAGGAGGATACCCATGCCGGTACTGCCGCTGACGGCGGAGGATGTCGAGCTGGTCGATCCACGTTTCGCGGGGGGCCGGGCGCGGCTGGCGTTCGCGGCGTTGCGGCTCGAATTCCAGCGTGGAATCGTCGGGGTCGTCGTCCTCGTCGCCTTCGAGGACGAGGCGGAGCGGGCCGTTGAGGCTGGCGCCGAACCCGCGCGGCTCGGCGGCGAGGACTGTGGCCCAGATGTGTTTGCAGACGGCCCCGTACTCGGAGATGTACGGGCAGGTACACCAGGCGTGGACCGTGCGCCCCCTTGATGACGAGATCGACTTCGTACTCGTCGCTGCCGGAGACGGTGGCGGCGACATCGTTCGGGCGGACCGTGCCGAGTGTGACCGCGCCGGTGCGGTAGTACGTCTTGCCGCGCTCGCGGACCGGGGACGACACGTGCGACGCCAGCGCGACCGAGATGCCCATGCGGGGATTGTAGCGGCGCGTGCAGCCCTAGCGCGGCGGATCGGTGTGACGGACAATGTCCAGCACGGGTGGGTCAAGATCGGCGCCGACACTGTCGTTTTTTGAGCGAACGATATTGCAGGACGGGCGAGCCGGTGTCAGCTTGTGACTTACCGGTCAGAGCTCATAGCCGGGATTCAGTCCCGGGGCGATGGAACGCGAGGTACGAGCAAGGAACGGCCGTGTTGGGCGACGCACTCCGCGTCTCCTCTCCCTGTCCCAAGCCGAGGGCCGTAAGATGACGACGAAGCTGCTGACCGTGGTGGGCAAGAGCCTGACCCTGGCGGGCCTCCTATGCGTCATGTGCGTGGTCGCGGGCACCAACAACGTGCAGGCACAGCCGCCGGCGCCGAGCTTCACGAAGCCCGGCGCCGCGATGATCACGACGCCGGGAACGCCTCCAGCACCCGACAAGTGGGAGATCAAGGGCACCACGACGGTGGAGAATCTCCCGGCAGACGCGGAGACCGTCTACTTCACCTACGAGTTACAGAGAAGGGCCGTCGGTGGTCAGCTGGTGGGATATGACAACTTTTCCATCACCGCAACGGTCGGTAAGGGTGGTACTGTATCACTCGACACGGGTTACCGGACCGTCCCCCCCACGGTGGCCAAGGGGGAGCAGTTCACAATACATGTGACCGGGGCATACTTCGTCAAGAACAACCCGTTGCCTAACACTACAGCGCGGGTGTTTTCTAAGTTCTTCCAGCATAGTCGGTTGTGCCGTCACAGTTGCCCTCCCGGCCGGGCCATTTACTTTCCTCAAC
>Ga0335394_10002780_pt1 | contig 19827 bp, 16 predicted proteins | sample MAT03_FD_205741 | JGI IMG/M metagenome (GOLD analysis project Ga0335394, IMG submission 205741) | Freshwater microbial communities from Lake Fryxell liftoff mats and glacier meltwater in Antarctica - MAT-03 (spades assembly) (version 2) ... | reverse complement strand
GACGTGATCGCGCGGGTGCGGCCGAAGCGGGCGTACCTGACGCACCTCGGGCACCTGATGGACCACGACGCGATCAGCGCGGGGTTGCCGCCGGGGGTCGAACTGGGGTACGACGGGCTGGTGTTCGCGTTCTAGAGGGGCGGGCGAAGCCCACCCGTTGCAACGGGTGGGCTTTCCCACCTGTGCTCCGTCCCGAGTTCCATCTACCGCAATGACCCACGTCCCGCCCGACCTGCGGCACCGCCTCGCGGCCCACGGCCAGGAGCACGTCCTCGCCGACTGGGCCGCGCTCGCGCCGGCCGACCGGACCGCCCTCGTCGCGCAGCTCGCCGGCCTCGACCTCGCCGAACTCGACGCACTCTACCGCCGCAAGGACGAGCCGCACGCCGCACTGCCGCCGCGCGACCGCATCGCCCCCGTGCCCCTCCTGCCCGCGCAGGCCAGCGCGGAAGAAATCGCCCGCGGCGAAGCGGCGCTGCGGGCCGGCGCGGTAGCGGCGCTGGTGGTCGCCGGCGGGCAGGGGACGCGGCTCGGCTCCGACCAACCCAAAGGGATGTTCCCCGTCGGCCCGGTCAGCGGGGCGACGCTGTTCCGCGTCCACGCCGAGAAGGTGCTGGCGCTCTCCCGCCGGTACGGCAAGCCGGTGCCGCTCCTGGTGATGACCAGCCCCGCGACGCACGCCGACACCGAAGCCTACTTCCGCGCCGAGCGCTACTTCGGGCTCGCCGAGGCCGACGTGGTGTTCTTCCAGCAGGGGACGATGCCGGCGGTCGAGCGGGCGACGGGGCGGCTGTTGCTGGAGCGGCCGGGCAAGCTGTTCGAGAGCCCGAACGGCCACGGCGGCACGCTCACCGCGCTCGCGGAAACGGGGCTCCTCGCCGACCTGCGGGCGCGCGGCGTCGGGCACGTCTTCTACTTCCAGGTGGACAACCCGCTGGTGAAGGTGTGCGACCCGGGGTTCGTCGGCCGGCACGTCCTCGCCGGCGCCGAGGCGTCGTCGAAGGTGGTGGCGAAGGAGGAGCCGGGCGAGAAGGTCGGCGTCCTGACGGCGGTCGACGGCCGCTGTCGCATCGTCGAGTATTCCGACCTGCCGGCGGAGATGGCGGCGGAGCGCGGGGCCGACGGCCGGCTGCGGTTCCGGGCCGGGAGCCCGGCGATTCACCTGTTCTCGGTGCCGTTCCTGGGGCGCGTCACGGCCCGCGGCGGGCTGGCGTACCACCTGGCGCGCAAGGCCGTGCCGACCGCCGGCGGCGACGCCGACGCGCTGAAGTTCGAGCTGTTCGTGTTCGACGCTCTGCCGATGGCGGAGCGGTGGCTGACGGTCGAGACGCCGCGGGCGGAAGAATTCGCGCCGCTGAAGAACGCGACCGGCCCCGACTCGCCGGCGACGGTGCGGGCGGCGCTGGTCGCGCTGCACGCCGGCTGGCTCGAAGCCGCGGGGGTGCCGACGCACGGCCACGCGGTCGAGGTGTCGCCGCTGCTGGCGCTGGACGCGGCCGAGCTGCGGGCGAAGCTGCCGCGCGGGTTCGCGGTGACGGGGCCGACGTGGCTGTCGTAACGCGACGCCCGCCGGACGGCGGTCGGCTCGCCGGGTGAACCGCGCCCGTACAACAGACACCGTCCCTCCCCGCGCAGGAACCCGCGCCCGATGCTCCACGCGATGATCATGGCCGGCGGCGGCGGCACCCGGTTCTGGCCGCGCAGCCGCGACGCCCGGCCCAAACAGTTCCTCTCCTTCGCCGGCGACCGCACCCTCCTCCAGGAAACGGTCGATCGCATCGCCGCGCAGGTGCCGCCGGAACGGACCTGGGTTCTCACCGGCGACGCCTACGTCGCCGACACCGCGGCCCAGCTGCCGGACCTGCCGGCGAGCCACGTCATCGGCGAACCCTTCCGCCGCGACACCGCCGCGTGCGTCGGCCTGGGCGCCGCGATCATTGCGAAGGACGACCCGGACGCGACCATCATCGTGATGCCGGCCGACCACGTCATCGAACCCGTCGCCGAGTTCCACCGCGCCGTCCACGCCGCGGAGCAACTGGCGAACGAGCACCCGACGGCGCTCCTCACCTTCGGCATCCCGCCGACGTTCCCCAGCACCGGCTACGGCTACATCGAGCTCGCCGGCGGCGCGGGCAGCCGGCAGGGCGTGCAGGCGTCGAAGGTGGCGGCGTTCGTCGAGAAGCCGGACGAGGAGACGGCGGAGAAGTACGTGGTCGGTGGCCGGCACCTGTGGAACGCCGGCATCTTCGTGTGGAAGCCCGCGGCCGTGCTCGGCGAGCTGAAGGTGAACAAGCCGAAGCTGCACGACACGGTGCAGCGCATCGCCGCGGCGTGGGGCACGCCGGACTTCGAGCGCGTCTTCCGCGCCGAGTACGACACGGTCGAGAAGGTGAGCATCGACTACGCCGTAATGCAGGACGCGGGGAAGGCCGGGAAGGTGCTGGTGCTCCACGCCCCGTACCAGTGGGACGACGTGGGGAGCTGGCTGGCGCTGGAGCGGCGCAACCCGCAAGACGCCGACCGCAACACGGTTCAGGGGTTGCACGTCGGCGTCGAGACGGGTGGGTGCGTGATCGTGTCGGACGCGGGCCACCTCGTCGGCACGCTGGGGGTGAGCGACCTCATCATCATCCAGAACGGCGACGCGACGCTGGTGGCGTCGAAGGACCGCGAGGGCGAGGTGAAGAAGCTGGTGGACGCGATCCGGGCCCGGGGTTTGGAGCGCTACCTGTGAGCGGCCGCCTCCTCGGCTTCGACCCCGGCACCGTCCGCATCGGGCTGGCGGTTTGCGACCCGGACCGCATCGTGGCGTCGCCGCTGGAGACGTACACCGTCCGCGGGCCGGCGCTGGATGCCGCGTACTTCCTGAAACTGGTCGCGGCCGAGCGGGTGGTGGGGCTGGTCGTCGGGCTGCCGCTCCACACCGGCGGCGAAGAAGGGATCAAGGCGAAGGAGGCGCGCGTCTTCGGTGCGTGGCTCGCCGGCGTGACCGGGCTGCCGGTCGTGTGGTGGGACGAGCGCTGCACCACGGCCGCGGCCGAGGACTTCCTGCGGATGGCGAAGCTGAACCCGAAGCAGCGCAAGGAGCGCCGCGACCGCGTGGCGGCGCAGCTGATCCTGCAGGGCTACCTCGACGCGGGGTGCCCGCCGGAGGGAACGGTGGTCGATGGCGAGCGGCCGGCGTGAGCCGGCTGGTCCTTCGCGCGTCTGGCACGCGAAGGAACAGCCGGCTCACGCCGGCCGCTCGCCGATTGTTATCGCAGCACGCACCCGTAGGTGTGGGAGCGGATCGTCGCGGCGAGCTCGCCGGCCGGCTTCGCGTAACCCGCCGGATCAAGCTCGGCCGCGGCCCGCAGGTGCTCGAGCGCCGCGGCCGGGCGGCCGCCGTCGTGCTCGTGCCGGCCGAGCAGGAAGTGGAACCGCGCCGCCTCCGCCGGCAGCTCCGCCAGCGCCCGCCGGTACACCGCCCCCGCCTCCGCCGGCCGGCCGGCCCCGCGGGCGTTGTGCGCCAGCCCCTCGAACGCCGTCGCGCTCCCGCGCCGCGCCGCCGCGTCGGCACCCGCCCGCGGCAGCAGCCGGGCCAGCGCCGCCTCGTACGCCGCGTCGCTGTCGGCCCACTTCTCCTGATCGCGGTACACCGTCGCCAGCAGCAGTTGAGCCGTGTCGTCGGTCGCGGCGAGCGGGCGGAGTCGGTCGGCGGCGGCGTCGAGCTCGTCGAGCTGAATCAGCGCCACGGCGAAGCGGAGCTGCGCCGCGGGCGGCGCGGTCGGCGGCAGACTCGCGGCCGTTCCCTTCCGCAGCTGCGCGACCAGCGCGTCGGCGTTCCGCCGGGCCTCGGCGGGTGCTTTCCCCTCGACCTTCCGGTCGCCCCCGAGTTCGACCGCCCCGGTCAGGTGCGGCAGCGCCTTCGCCGGCCGACCGATGGCGAGCAGCTCCTCGGCGCTCGCCGTTCGCGCCCGCGCCAGCGTCTCGGCGTACATTCCCGGCGGCAGCAGCGCCAGCAGACCGGCCGCGGCGAACTCCCACTGCCCCGGCTTGTCCGCGGCCGCCGTCCCGGCCGCGGCCGCCACGCACCACGGCACCACGAGCGCCGCGGCGAGCAGCGTTCGCAGCACGAGCAGCGGCGCCGCCCCGACCTTCCCCGCGGCGAGTTCGACTCCGAGGCCGGGGCCGATCAGCGCGACGCCGACCGCCGCCGCGACACCGGCCGCGACCCACCGCGCGCGTGCCGCCGGGTCGCGCGGCGGCACGCGCGCCGCCAGCACCAGCCCGAGCGGCACGGCCGCGGCCAGGTGCGCCGCCAGCAGCCGCGGGTACGCGAACGGCGCCGCCGTCATCCCGACCGCGCTCCGCTCGTCCGGCGTGGCGATCCACAGCACCACGGCGGGGACGAGCAGCCCGAGGGCGGCGCCGAGCAGGCGGGCGGCGTCCACGGGTCACCGCCCTTCCGAGTTGTCGGACACGCCCAGGTCGCGGGCGGTGTCCGGGCGGCGGAGCTTCCAGATCATCCCGTCGTAGGCGTAGTGGACGAGCGCCGCCCACAGGTTCAGCCCGACCCACGCCGTCGCCCACCCCGAGTCCGCCTGCGCCAGGTACGCCCCCGCCGCGCCGACGAGCGTGACGTACAGCCCGAGGAACAGCAGCCACCGCCGCGCAAGCGCGGCGAACGCCCCGGCCGCGCCCGTGCGGCGGCGGGCGTACAGGGTCACCACCGCGAGGTACTCCGCGGCGTGGAACAGCGACCCGGCCGCGGCCAGTGGCACGATCAGCCGCGGTTCCTCGAAGTGGAGCGCCAGCAGGAACGCGGTGTACAGCACGCACACGCTGCCGAGGTACGCCAGCTTCCCGAGCCGCGCGCGGGTGAAGCCGACGAGGTTGGTCGCCAGCAGCAGCAGCGGGACGAGCAGCACGCCGAGGTCGAGCGCGGTCAGCGCGGCACGCCACTCGGAGGCGCCTTCGAGCCAGCCGGTCGTCCACCCGGCGGCGCGGCCGGCGCCGTAGGTGACGAACACCCGCAGCCCCCAGCGCTCGAGCCACGCCGACCCGCCGCCGGCCTTGCGGGCGTACATCCGCAGCACCCCGGCGTGCTGGCTGGCGAAGTGCCACGCGTTCCACAGGTAATCGACCAGCGCCAGGCACACGAACGCGCCCGTGCCCAGGTACGCCCCGCCCACCAGCAGCGCCGCCACCACCGCGACGACGACGAGCCGGCGCGCCTGCCCGGCCCGGCGCGGCGGGTCGGCGGCGACGAGCAGCAGCGTGATCCACCGGTGCGGCACGGTCAGGAAGTAGACCTGCCAGAAGTCCACGGCCGTGTCGGAGCGCGAACCGATCCCCGGAAGCAGCAGCAGCGGCCACCCGAGGTTGGCGAGGAACAGCAGGTCGAAAGCCGGCGACACGAGCCAGCCGCGGGCGGCGGGTTGGGCGGCTGTCACGGGAGCGGGGCCGTCTTGATCTTCCAGCCGCTACCCTCCTTCGAGAAGGTCCACTCGGCGGTCCCCTTCTCCTTGGAATCGGCATCCCCGATCACCTTGATCCGGGCGGTCGCGGTCGCCCCGGACACGGACGGGTTGCCGTCCACGTCGTACCGGTACGGGTCGTACTGCCGGGTGCTGGGAGCCTGCCCGCTCGCGAACAGTTTCTTCGCCCGGGCCGGGTCGTACTTCACCTCGTTGAACGCGTCGATCACGTCGGCGATGAGCTTCCCGTCCTCCGAGCCGTAGCCCGGCGGGCGGGGGCCGCCGGACCCGCCGCCGCACCCGGCGGCTGCGGCCCCGAGGGCCAGGACGACGACGACGCGGGCGAGTGGGGTACGGCGCATGGTGTCCTTGAGGTACGTCCGAGCGGCCGGCCGGGGTATTCGCCCCGGCCGGCGCCGGCCGGGCGGGTTCAGTCCGGGTTCGTGTTCGCCTCGCCGCCGGCCTTGCTCCCGAGCGCCTGCCAGACCTGGGCGTTGATCGAGTCGCGGAAGAACCGTACGCTCCCGTCGGCCATCGCGCCGTTCACCCCGCCGGTGTGCCGGCTCCGGGCTGCGGCCCAGGTGTTCCCGTCGGCCTGGTTCCGAGTGCAGTTCAGCCGGTCCCGGTTCCCGGCCGGGATGCGGCTGTCGCACGACACGAGCTGGTCCGCGGCGGTGGTGTTCGGGGTGGTCAGGGTGGTGAACATGTTCCCGCCGGCGGCCGGGAAGAGGACCGCCCCGCGGAGGTCGACGTTCCGCCCCGCCGGGCTCGCGGTGGTCGCGGAGTCGAGGGCCGTGTCGAACGGGAGGAGCTCGCTGAACATGATGGTGTTCGAGGTGCCGTCCGTGACGGCGGTGATGGCCGTCCCCCTCCCCGACCCGACCCGGGCCAGCACGGGCCACTTCTTGATCTTGGCCAGGCCGAACACGCCGCCGGTGGTCCCGCCCCCCCACACCGCGCTGCTCCCGAACGAGCTGCCGCCCCAGCAGCCGACGTAGTTCCCCTTCGCCAGGTTCTGGAGCGACAGGGCTTCGAAGTGAACTTCGGTCGTGCCGTAGCTCGGGCAGACCATGAGGCGGGTGGACAGGGTGGTTTGGAAGTCAATGTCGGGGCGGCGGTTCGGCACCCCGTCCCAGTTGTCCGGCGGGTTGGCCTCGGCCCCGTTGCTGCCGTCGCTGGCGGCGGCCGCCGGGATCTTGGCGTCCAGCGCCGTCTGCTCCATCGTGGCCAGGATGTGGTACGGCCAACTCGGCCCCCACGCCCGGCCCCCGCACGCCCCGCCGCTGTTGCTGTTCCCCCACACCACCCACAGCGGCGGCTCGCACGGCCCGAGTGCGGGATCGGTCTCGGACGACCAGCCGTTGCCGGCCTCCAACTGCATCAACCGGGGGAGCCCGGGCGGGAAGCTCCCGGTCGCGCTCTCGACGTTGTGCGAGGCGAGGACGATCTGCTTGAGGTTGTTCGAACACTTGGCCCGGGCGGCGGCCTCGCGGACCTTCTGGACGGCCGGGAGGAGGAGCCCGATCAGGATGGCGATGATGGCGATGACCACCAGCAACTCGATCAGCGTGAAGGCGGGGCGACGAAGCCGCATGGCGGCACCTCGGGGACGAACGACGGAGACGACAAAGACGAACGACCGTACTTTTACGCGGCGACGTTGAGGACGGGATGAAGCCGCCGCGGGAATCGCGTGAAGCGTCCGAAGCCGTTACCCCGTCAGGGTTTCCCGGCCGCCCGCAGTCGGAATTGAATCGCCGTTCAACTCTCTCTAAACTACCCCGGTTCTGACCGGACAGGTCGGCCCACGACTGCGGGCCTTCTCCCGACCGACCGGCGGCCTTGGTTCCTCGGGGGTCTACATGCCCGGTCGCTCGATCCGCACCTACGTCGTCCGTCCCTGCCTGCCGGACCGCCTCCAGCCGCTCACCACCCTGGCGTACAACCTGTGGTGGTGCTGGAACGCCGACGCCGTCGCCCTGTTCCGCCGCATCAACCCCGACCTGTTCGAGTCGCTCGACCACAGCCCGATCCGGCTCCTCGCCGCCATCAAGCAGGACCGCCTCGTCGAACTCGAGAAGGACGACGGCTTCCTCGCCCACATGGACCGCGTCGCCGCCGCCCTCGACCACTACCTGAAGGCGCCGACGTGGTTCCAGGAGGCCCACGGCGCCGCCGACGGCGACCTGAAGATCGCCTACTTCTCGGCCGAGTTCGGCATCCACGAGAGCGTGCCGGTGTACAGCGGCGGCCTCGGCGTCCTCGCCGGCGACCACCTCAAGAGCGCCAGCGACCTCGGCCTGCCGCTGGCCGGCGTCAGCCTCATGTACCGCGAGGGGTACTTCCGCCAGTACCTGAACGTGGACGGCTGGCAGCAGGAGCGCTACCCCGAGAACGACTTCTTCACCCTGCCCCTGCGCGAAGAGCTGGACGCCGCCGGCGAGCCGGTGCAGGTGTCGGTGCCGCTCCCGGGCCGCGAGCTGAAGCTGAAGGTGTGGCACGTCCAGGTCGGCCGGGTGCCGCTCTACCTGCTCGACGCCAACATCCCCCAGAACCGCCCCGAGGACCGCGCCATCACGGCGCAGCTGTACGGCGGCGACCACCACACCCGCATCCAGCAGGAGATCATCCTCGGCATCGGCGGCATCCGCGCCCTCAAGGCCGTCGGCCGGGTGCCCACCGTCGTCCACATGAACGAGGGGCACGCCGCCTTCGCCGCGCTCGAGCGGGTGCGGGTGACGATGGAGGAGCACAAGCTCGACTTCGCCGCCGCCGCCGAGTTCGTGAAGGCCGGCACCTGCTTCACCACCCACACGCCGGTCCCGGCCGGGAACGACGCCTTCCCCGTCGCCATGATCGAGGAGTACCTCGGCGCCTACATGGCGGCGATGGGCGTGGACCGCGCCGGCCTCGTGGCGCTGGGCCGCCAGCACCCGACCAACGAGGGCGAGCCGTTCGGCATGACCGTGCTGGCGCTGAAGATGGCGAACACGTCGAACGGCGTCAGCAAGCTGCACGGCAGCGTGTCGCGGAAGATGTGGCACGAGATCTGGCCCGGCCTGCCGCCCGAGGAGGTGCCGATCACCAGCATCACCAACGGCGTCCACACCCAGAGCTGGCTGAGCCCCGAGGTCGGCCAGCTGTACGACCGCTACCTCGCGGTGCCGTGGGAGGCGAAGCCGACCGACTACGCGGTGTGGAAGCGCGTCGAGCAGATCCCCGACGCCGAGCTGTGGCGCACCCACGAGCGCGGCCGCGAGCGGCTGGTGGCGTTCGCCCGCCAGCGGATGAAGGCGCAGCTGAAGCGCCGCGGGTCGCCCCCGAGCGAGGTCGATTCCGCCGACGAGGTGCTCGACCCGGACGCGCTGACGATCGGCTTCGCCCGCCGGTTCGCCACGTACAAGCGGGGCGACCTGATCTTCCGCAACATCGAGCGGGTGGCGAAGCTGGTCAACGACAAGGACCGGCCGGTGCAGTTCATCTTCAGCGGCAAGGCGCACCCGAAGGACCAGGGCGGCAAGGAGCTGATCGCCCGGGTGGTGCAGATGGCCCGGCGGAGCGAGCTGCGGCGGCGCGTCGTGTTCCTCGAAGACTACGACATGAACGTGGCGCGCTACCTGGTGCAGGGCGCGGACGTGTGGCTGAACAACCCGCGGCGGCCGCTGGAGGCGTCGGGCACGAGCGGCATGAAGGTGCCGGTGAACGGCGGGCTGAACTTGTCGATCCTCGACGGGTGGTGGGTGGAGGGGTACGACGGCGACAACGGCTGGGCGATCGGGGCCGGCGAGGAGTACACGGACCTGGCGTACCAGGACGAGGTGGAGAGCCGGAACCTGTACGACCAGATCGAGCAGGACGTGGTGCCGCTGTTCTACGCCCGCGGGGCGGACGGGCTGCCGCGCGGCTGGATCCGGCGGATGAAGCGGTCGATCATGACGTGCGTGCCGGTGTTCAACACGAACCGGATGGTGGAGGAGTACGCGGAGCGGTGCTACCTGCCGAGCCACCGCCGGTACGCGAAGCTGGGGGCGGACCACCTGACGGCGGCGAAGGCGCTGGCCGGGTGGCGGAAGCGCGTGGGCGGCGCGTGGGGCCAGGTGAAGGTGGAGGGCGTGGACGCGCCGGTGGCGGAGGCGCGGCGGGTGGGCGACCTGCTGCCGGTGCAGGTGCGGGTGCAGCTCGGGTCGTTCACCCCGAACGACGTGAAGGTGCAGCTGTGCTTCGGCACGCTCGACGCGCTGGGGGAGATCGCCGTGCCGCAGACGATGGAGCTGAAGCCGGACGGCCGGCACGCGTGGAACGGGCACGGGGCGGGGCTGGTGGAGTACTACGGCAAGGTGCCGTGCGGGGAGAGCGGCCAGTTCGGGTTCAGCGTGCGGGTGCTGCCGACGCACGACGACCTGCCGCACTCGTTCGAGCCCGGACTGGTGACCTGGGGCTGACCCGCCGGGGCGAGCCGGGGGCGTCAGCCCCCGGTTTCGTCGCCGGGCGCCCCGACCTCGACGAGCGGAACGCCCGCGGCCAGTTGCGCCAGCGCCGCGGGAAGTTCGGCCGACAACCGTGTCCGAAGTGCGGCGTTCGACGTGTTCCCGCACCGGAGCCAGATCACCTGCGGCGGCGTACCCAGTCGCCCGACCAGCTCGGCGAAATCGGCGTCCTTCGTCATCACGACCGCACCCGCCGCCCGCGCCGCCTCGAAGATCGGGGGGTCGAGCGCGTCGCGCAGGCCGAGGTCGCGGACGGCGGTCGCCGTTACCCCGAACGTCGCGGCCAGCCACGGCGCCAGGGCCGGCGACAGGTGAGCGTCGAGCCAGACGGTCACGCGGCCGCCTCCGGCCGGGCGGTCAGGGCGCTGGCATACCGCAGGCAGGCGACCACGTCGGCCGGTTCGAGGTCGGGCAGTTCGGCGACCACGTCGGCGTGCGACAGGCCCGCGGCGAGCAGGTCGAGTACGTCGCTCACCCGGATGCGCATCCCCCGCACGCACGGCCGCCCGCCGCACTGGAGCGGGTTGAATGTGATCCGGTCGTCCGGCGCCATGGGATGCCTCCGCGGGGCGTACCGCATTTTACAACGACGGCGCCCCGCCGACACGCGGTCGCGGGGCGCGCGAGGTGAGCGACTGCCCGAACACTCAGTCCGTCAGGTTCACCAGGAAGTCCTCGAACCCCCTGCGGGCCGTGAACTCCGCGGCCATCAGCGTCCGCTCCCGCGCCGTCAGCCCGTCGATCTCGCGCTCCTGCGTCGCCAGCCGGGTCAGGTACGTCTGGAACACCTCCGCCTCCCGCGGCGTCGCCGCCAGGTTCTTGCGGATGCGGTCCTGGTCGGCGCCGACCCGCGCCAGGTCGGCCTTCACCTGCGTCAGCTCGCGGAGCTGGCCGTCCCACGCCCCCTTCAGCTTCAGCGCCTCCGCCAGCTTCAGCTTCAGCGCCGGCGTCGCCTCGTTCAGGCTCAGGAAGAAGCGGATCTGCTGGTCCGGGTTGTTCGACAGCGCCACCTGCGTGCTCACGTCGCGCTCCTCCGTCACCGGGAACGTCTTCTCCTCCGCGGCCTTCACCGCCACCTGGAACCGGTACACCCCCGCCGTGTCCTCGACCGGCGCGGCCGTCTCCACCAGCTTGAACTGCTGGTTGGTGCGGTTCGGGTGCTCGATCACCAGCGTCCGGTCCGTCTGGCTCCGGTTGGCGATCCGGTACTTCTTCTCCTCGCGCACCTTCGTGGTGGTCGTCACGATCCCCTTCACCGCCTTCACGTTCGTGATGCGGCTCGTGCCGGGACCGTTCTGCGGGTCCACCTCGGTGCCGAGGTCGATGGCGTAGGACACGAGCCGCTCCTCGCCCGGCTGCACGTCGAGCACGCGGGTGTCGCCGGCGTAGGTCGAGCCCTCGAACACGGTGATCGGCCCCTGCGACAGGTGGACGCCGGACGTGTTCTTGAAGCGGAGCCCGAGCAGCGGGTGCTTCGGCTGCACGGACGGGTTGTAGATGCTCACGCGGGTGCCCTCGACCTCCTTGCCGACGATCGGCAGCAGCGCCGACTTCTGGCGGGCGAGCGAGACCGGGTGGTCGATCGCGTACTGGAAGAAGTCGCCGAGCTTGCCGCCGGTGGCGGCACTGCCGACGGCGCTGCGGCCGAGCTGACCGACGAGCTCGCGCTCGAGCTGGCGGGCGCCCGCGGCCCGGCCGTCGTTCACTTCTACCGAGCGGCGGAAGGCGTCCGCCTTCGCCTCGCCGGCGGGCATGGCGCCGAGCCCGGCCCCGCCCCCGCCGCCCGGCCGGCCGCCGCCCTTCGACTTCAGGGCAACCGCCGCGCCGGCCTCCGCCCGGTCCAGGTCGCCCAGCTGGGCGAGGCCGTCGGCGTTCCCGAACCGCGCCTTGAACCCGCCGTCGTAGGTCGGCGGCCGCAGCGACGCGAACAGCTCCGGCTCGACCGTCGGCCGCGGCACGTACAGCGGGTTGTACAGGTCCATCTTGAACGAGATCGGCCGGCCGCTGATGAGCGCCATCCGCACACCGGTCCAGTCCTCGTCGGTCGTGTTCTCGATGATCGCCCAGCCCTGCAGATACGGCTTCCCGCCCTTCCCCTCGGCGTCCAGCACCAGCCGGTACGAGGTCTTCCACACCGGCGCCTCCACCACGTAGCCGACCTGCACCCGCCGCTTGCCGTCGCCGGCGAAGTGGAGCGACACGGCCTTCTTCGCGGCGTCGTGGTTGAGGGCCAGCACCTCGAGCGCCCGGCGGAACTCGCTCTCGATGACGGGGTTCAGGAACCGCAGCTGCTGCACCTCCGTCAGCTTCACCGCCCGCAGCCCCTCGGCGCACCACAGGTTCAGGACCGCGACCGGCACCGCCGGCTGGTTCGGCCCGCCGGGCGCCGCCTGCGTCTCGATGCCGACGATGGAGCCGGTCAGCTTGCCGGGCTGGTTCTGCGCCGTCGGGGTGGTCGTCACCTCGACGCGCTCGCCGCGGGCCTGCTGGAGGATGCCGGCGAACGACGTGTCGCCGTTGAGGTTGATCGAGAAGCTGGCGAGGGTGCGGGCGATCGGCTCGCGGCTGTCGTAGCTCACCGCCGCGACGCGACCGCCGCCGAAGTCCTCCAGGACCATGCTCTTGATCAGGTCGTTGATGTCCGCTTCCTGAAACGTCAGGTCGACGCGGGCGTCGCCGTCCACCTCGCCGGAGCGCGAGAAGTAGCCGACGCCGCTGTTGAACATCACCACGCGGGTGATCGGCAGGGTGACGGCGGGCTTCAGGTCTTGCTTGGCGTCGGCGAGCGCCTCGGCGGCGAGCCACCGGTCGGCGAGGGCACCGGCCCCGATCGCCCCGGCCAGCGGCAGACTCCAGATCAGCTTCCGTCCGAGCATCGCACGCCCTCCGAGTGAGGCGGCCCCGGCGGGGCCGACACGGAGGATCATACCCCGATCCGGTCGCGGCGGAAGTGCCCGGCGCGGCCCGTTACCCGGGCGTTACGCGCGGAGCAGGTCGGGAAAGTCGTAGGCACACGCCGTGTGCCGTGAGAAATGCAACGGCACACGGCGTGTGCCTACGCCCTAGCGCGGCCGGCCGGTGGGGGCGTCGAACCGGGCCACGGCCAGGTCGATGGCGGGGGTGCCGAGGTTGCTCGGCCGGGTGAACAGCTGGGCGCGCCGGTCGTCGGCCAGGGGGCCGTTCGCGGTGCCGCGCTCCAGCGTCATGTCCATCTCGAACCGCGGCTCCTCCCACTTCAGCACCAGCCGCGTCGGGTACTGGCCGGCAAGCGGCCGACCCTGGGCGTCCGACCCGGCCCGGAACGACTCAGCCCCGCGCACCTCGGCGGTGGCGATCACGGTGCGCTTGGCGTCGTCGTTGCGCAGGACGTGCCGCTTGATCTGCGACCGACTCCCCGTGGCCCCGTCGCCGTCGAACACGATCTCCTTGCGGAGCGCCATCCCGTTCGGCGCCTTGCCCGACCAGCCGAGGACGTACGTCCGCTCGCGGTCGTCGATCTTGATGTCGTAGGGAACGCCCTCCGGGAGCTTCGTCATGCCGAGCGCCTGCATCACCCAGTCGGGCTCGAACGGCAGGCCGCCGGGAATCTTGGCCCGGCCGGTCTCGAAGTCGCGGTGCGAGGCGTACACGAACATCGGCTCGCCGGCGCCGCCGGTGTACACCCAGAACTGCTCGGGGTTGGAGCCGAGGTCCACGGTCCCGGCGATCTTCCCCTGGGCGTACAGGCGGAAGCACCGCGGCTGGGCGGCGACGAGGTTTCCGTCCAGGTTCAACGACAGCGGGATGCCGATGCCCTTGCCGGACACGCGCATCCGCACGTTCTCGTACTCGACGGACTGGAGCTGCTCGGCGCGGAGGTTGACGAACTTGACGAACCGGTCGGTCGGCTCGTCGCGCAGCTTGCCGCCGGGGCGCGGCGCCTGGGCCTGGTCGCGCCACTCGCGCATCCAGTTGCACCCGACCGCCTGGCACAGGAGGGCCGCGGCGGCGAGGAGCCGGAGGTCGCGCACGCGCATGGGGCTCGCTCCTGGTCGGGTTGATCCGCCGACGCGTCCCGGGGCGTTGCCCCGGGCTACGTTGTCCCAGGCCGTTGGCCTGAAAACCCACGACACTCTTCAGCCCGAAGGGCTGGGACAGCGTAGCCCGGGGCAACGCCCCGGGTGGCGTCCGCGGCCGTCCCTCACGCCCAGCCCAGCACCCGGAACACCTCGGCCTGCACGGCGCCGACCTGGGCGTCGGTCAGGTGTGGGTCGGTGACGTGGTGGACGGCGCCGCCGCGGGCGTCGCGGACGAGCACCACGTCGGCCCCGGCCGCGTCGCGGACCACGTCGTCGAACTTGAACCGCTTCCGCCGCATCAGCAGCAGCGCCGCCACGTAGCGGAAGTTCAGCCCGTCCGGGTCCGCGGTGCCGGACAGCCGGTCGAAGGCGTCCACGAGCACGTCGTCGTTGACGACCGGCTTGCGCGGCTTGTCGGTCGCGGCCGGCACCTTCCCCGCCCAGTAGGCGACGACCCCCGCGGGCGGCCCGGTCCAGGCGTCGGCGGCGGTGTCGGTGCGGACCAGCTTGCCGGCGTCCTCGCGGAGCACGGCGAAGAACCGGTCGCCGGGCTTCAGCTCGCGGCCGGTCGCGGCGCAGGTTCGGGCCGGCCCGCCGATGTCGTACTCGGTCATCGACAATTCCATCGTACTCCGCGTCCGCGTCGCGCATCCGCGCCGGGTGCCGCTACCGCGGCGGCGGCGCGGGGTCCGCCGGGGAAGCTGTAGCGGTCGGGGGGGACAGGAGGGCGTCCACCTGCTCGCGCACCAGGTAGCCCGTCTCGGGTCCGACGCCCGCGAACGACCAGCGCACCACCCCGTCGCGGTCCACCACCACGAACCGCGGGTACGTGTCGATGCCGTACAGGTCCACCGCCGAGCTGCCGTCGTGAACGGCGAGCGTCAGCCGGCGGCGCTCGATGTCCTTCGCGGCGAGGGCGGGGGCGGCGAAGACCGCCAGCGGGGCCACCGCCACCCGGCCGGGGTAGCGCTTCGCCAGCGCGTCGGCCACGCACAGCGACAGCTCCGCCGTCTCCTGGCCGGGCATGAAGAAGACCAGCACCGCCGCCTTGCCGCGCGCCGCCGACAGCCGGAACTCGCCGGCCCGGAAGTCGGGCGCCGGCCGGCCGACCTCGGCGCGCGGGGCCGGCGCGGTGCCGGCGGCGGGGACGATCGCGGCGGTGGGCAGCGCCTCGCCGCGGCGGGCGGCGTCGAGCCGGCGGCGGACGGTCAGCGCCGCCTCGCGGTACGGCGTGCCGGGGGCGGTGTCGGCCAGGAATTCGTCGAGCCGGGCGAGCCGCACGGCGAACGGCTGCGGCCCCAGCCGCACCGCCTCGCGCAGCAGCGGCTCGGCTTCGGCGCCGGCCGCGTACGCGGCTTCGACCTCGGTCCGGTAGCGGGCGTAGGTCGGCCCCAGCAGTCGCGTTTGCGTCCGCAGTTCGTACTTGGTCTCGACGCGGACGGCGTCGTTGGTGCCGAGCCCGTCGCGGTGGCGGACGACGCGGTGGACGCGGCGGGCGGAGCCGTCCTGCGTGGAGGTCCAGACGGTCTCGGTCCGCTCCCACGCGGTGACGGCGCCCTGCGGCCGGTCCCACGTCGCCGACTTCTGCACCGCCCGGAGTTCCGCGCAGCGCTCGCCGCTGACGAAGCCGAACCCGCCGGTCTGCCACGTCACGTCGGGGCGGCCGTGCTCGGCGGCGGTCCAGGTGTCCTGGTTCGCCCGGCCGCGCGGCGGGAACGGGCCGAGTTCGACGGCGGCGAAGGTGTCGAGCGGCGGCGGCGGCAGGGCGCGGGCGGGCGTGTCCGGCGCGAGCCGCAGCGGCACCGGGCCGGTGGGGAGCAGCAGGTGCGTGGTGCCGTCCTCGTGGATGCGGACGAGGTCGAGGCGGGCGGCGGGCGGGTTGCGGTCGGCGTCGGCGCCGCGGAGCAGGGTGAGGACGGCGGCGTCGGCGCGGCCGGGGAGTTTTTCGAGCACGAGGACGCGGACTTCGAGCTGTTGGGAGCGGCGGAAGCGAGTGCCGGGGCGGTCGATGGCCTCGGTGACGGTGCCGGCGTAGACGTACTCGGCGCCGCGCTCCAGGCTGGGGCCGGGGGCGGCGGGGGCGAGCAGCGACAGGGACAACAGTCCGGCGAGCACGGGCGTCTCCGTGGGCGGCGGACGGTATACCGCGTGCGCCGGCGGACGCAACCGCAGTCGGCGGATGGGCAAGCGGGGCGGGCGGGGGGTATTTGTGGGATTCGGCGAGCGGCCGACGTAAGTCGGCTGTTGGCTCGGGGCTTCGTCTCGTGGGTCAATCTGATGCTCTTTCGTCTGGCCGACTCATGTTCGTCTGGTGACCGGGGGGGTGACTCCGCCAGACACAATGGATTCGGCACGAACGTTGAGCTTCGTGCCGTGCGGGCGGCGGTTGCGTCCCGCGGGCGGGTCGGGGAGAATGGCGCCATGACGCCCGACCCGCCGGACCCCCTTCCGTGCCCCGGATGCGGCCTGCCGCGCGCCGGCGACCCGTCCGCCGCGTGCCCGGTGTGCGCGTTCACCGGCCCGGCCCTTCCCGACCCCCCACCCCCGCCGCCCCCGCCACCGCCGCCGGAACCCATTCCCCCCGCGCACGACGGCTACCGACTCGCCGCGCTGCTTCTCGTGGTCGCACTGCTGTCCGGCGCCCTCGGCTGGTGGGCCGGCCGCGCCACCGCCCCCGTCGCGCCCGCCGACACCGCCCCGGAGCTGATCGGCCCCGTCGCCGCGGCCGAGGCGCCGGTCGCCCCACCGCCGGCCGCGGTGCCCACCCGCCCGTCGCCGACGCGGCCGACCACCCCCGCGACCACCCCGACCCGCCCGCCGCCGCCGGCCGACCTGCCGCCGACGGAGCGGAGCAAGACGGGCGAGTTCGAGCTGACGATGATCGCGGCCGGCACCTTCCGCATGGGGTCGTGGGAGCACGAGAAGAACCGCCAGGCCGAGGAGGAGGAGCACGTCGTCCGCCTGACGCGGCCGTTCTACCTGGGCGTCCACGAGGTCACGCAGGGGCAGTACGAGAAGGTCATGGGGACGAACCCGAGCTGGTTCGCGCCCACCGGCCCCGGCGCTGATCGCATCGCCGAGCTGCCGGACACCGGCCGCCTTCCCGTGGAGCGCGTGTCGTGGTTCGACGCGGTCGAGTACTGCAACCGGCTCGGCAAGGCCGACGGGCTGCCGCCGTACTACGCGCTCGAGGTCGAGGCCCGCGACGGCACGTCGATCGCGTCCGCGAAGGTGACGGTGCTCGGCGGCAGCGGCTACCGGCTGCCGACGGAGGCGGAGTGGGAGTACGCCGCGCGGGCCGGGAGCAAGACGCCGTTCTTCTTCGGCGGCGACAACACCGGCACCGAGGCGAACGTGAAGGCGAGCACGATCGCCAGCGGCTACGGCACGTCGCCGCGGTGGCGCGAGGTCGGGCGGACGACGCGCGTCGGCAGCTACCGGCCGAACCGGTGGGGGCTGTACGACGTACACGGGAACGTCGCCGAGTGGTGCCACGACTGGTACGACCGCGGCTACTACGACCGCTCGCCGGACGCCGACCCGACCGGCCCCGACGCCGGCCGGCAGCGGGTGCAGCGCGGCGGGTCGTGGCTGGTCGGCGAGGCGGCGGCGCGGTCGGCCTGTCGGTTCGGCGCCGGCCCCGCGTCCACGACCTCGCACGGCGGCTTCCGCGTGGCGCGCACGCCATGACGCGCTGGCTCCTCCTCGCCGCCCTCGCCGCCGGCTGCTCCCGGCCCGCCCCGCCGCCGCCCGAACCCGCGCCGCCGCCGGTGCGCTTCCGCGACCACAACCTCGTCCTCGTCAGCTTCGACGCGCTGCAGGCGGCGCACGTCGGCCACCTCGGCTACCCGCGCGACACCACCCCCACCATCGACGCCCTGGCCCGTGAGGGGGCCACGTTCACGAACTACTACTCGGCCGCGTCGTGGACGGTGCCGGCGACGATGACGTGGTTCACCGGCGTCTACCCGTCCGAGCACCGCATGGTGAACAAGTTCGCCCGCTACAGCGCCCGCGAGAAGACGCCCGCCAACCTCCGCGAGCTGGCCCCGTCGCTCACCACGCTCGCCGAGGTGCTGCGCGGCGCCGGCTACGCCACCGGCGGGTTCACCGGCAACGCCGGCGTCAGCCCCGGGTTCGGCTACGAGCAGGGCTTCGACACGTACTTCGCGGAGCCGAACCGCTTCGGCTCGTTCGACAAGAGCGTGCCGAAGGCGCTGGAGTGGCTGACGGCGAACCGCGACCGCAAGTTCTTCCTGTTCCTCCACGGGTACGACGCCCACGGCCAGTGCGAACCGGCCGGCGGACTCGACTACCGCTACGTGGAGCCCGGCTACGACGGCCGGTTCGCGGGGTCGATTCTGGAGCAGGAGGCGCTGCGCGAGGAAGGGCTCGCCAGCGGCCGGGTGACGCTCCGCGACGCCGACGTGCGCTTCTGGCGGGCGGTGTACGACGAGAAGATCGCCCGCGCCGACGCCCGCTTCCGGCAGTTCCTGGACGCGGTGCGACGGCTCGGTCTGGAGGGGAAGACGGTGTTCGTGCTGACCTCCGACCACGGCACCGAGGTGTACGAGCACCGCCGCTTCGACCACGGCTTCACGCTGTACGACGAGCTACTGCACGTACCGCTCGTGATCCGCGCCCCCGGCCTGGAGGCCCGGCGCGTGGCCGACCGCGTGGGGAGCATCGACCTGATGCCGACGCTCCTGGACCTTCTCGACGTGCCCGTTCCGCCGGCGGTGCGGGGGCAGCTACGGGGGCGGAGTTTGGTGCCGGCGCTGCGCGGGGAGGCGGTGGCGCACGACGTGTACGCGGAGACGGACTACCGGGAGTACACGTACAAGCGGTCGGTGCTGACGGCGGACGGGTGGAAGCTGATCGCGACGCTGGAGAGCCGGACGCGCGAGCTGTACCACCTGCCGACGGACCCCGGAGAGTTGAAGGACCTGTCGGCGGCGGAGCCGGCGCGGGCGGACGCGCTTCAGGCGCAACTGTTCGCGCACTTCCGGTCGATCGGCCACGACCCGGCGGCACGGCGGTGGGAGGTGGGGCTGAACCCCGTCTACAACTCGCAGGCGAAGTGACGGGGCGGCGCGGCCGCGGCCGGCCGGTTACAATGGCATCGGCTTCCAGACCGCGGGACGACACGTCATGCCGCTTCACGACTGGTCCGCGCTGCCGGGGTGGGACGGCGTGCATCAGGTGTGGGGTGTGGAGCTGCTGTACGCGCTCAAGCCGCTCCTGCCGCCGGCCTACCGGGCGTACATCGGCACCACCCCCACGTTCGCCATCGGCGGCCCGGACGACGGCCGCCCCGACGTCGGCGTCCGCGACTGGCCCCCCGGCGGACCGCCCGCCGCGCCGGCGGCCGACCCGGGGCCGGAGCCGGACGAGGAGGTCGCCGTCGCCACGCTCGCATCCGACACCGCGGTGCTGGTGGAGCGGGCCGGCCGGCTGGTCGCGGCGGTGGAGCTGGTGTCGCCGCGGAACAAGGATCGGGCGTCGGCGCAGGCGGCCTACGCGGCGGCCTATGCGGGTTACCTGTTGCGCGGGGTCCACCTGCTGTTGGTGGACGTACACCGCCGGCCGGCGGGCTTCTCGTTCGCGGACGAGGTGGCGCGGGCGCTGCGGCTGTCGCAGCCGGCGGTGCCGTCGCCGTTCGCGGTCGGCTACCGGGTCGGTGGCCCGTCGCCGGCCGGCGGGCGGTTCCTGGCGGTGTGGCGGCGGCCGCTGGCGGTCGGCGACGCGCTGCCGCTGCTGCGCCTGCCGCTGTCGGCCGACGAGTCGGTGCCGGTCGACCTGGAAGGGACGTACCGCCGG
>Ga0335394_10002770_pt1 | contig 19862 bp, 22 predicted proteins | sample MAT03_FD_205741 | JGI IMG/M metagenome (GOLD analysis project Ga0335394, IMG submission 205741) | Freshwater microbial communities from Lake Fryxell liftoff mats and glacier meltwater in Antarctica - MAT-03 (spades assembly) (version 2) ... | reverse complement strand
CAGTTTACCGTCAATGTGCCGTAATTTATACTGATCATTGGAGTGCCTATGATTCTGTATTGTAAGCGTAAACGTCATCATAGTGTAGACAAAGATAGTGGTTATACCAGCTATATCGAACGATTTAACTGCACCATTCGACAACGGGTATCTCGATTAGTGAGAAAGAGCTTATCCTTCTCTAAAAAGTTGGAAAATCATATTGCTGCAATTTGGCGTTTTGTCCATCATTATAATGCTAATTTACAACTCTAGATGCCTCTTTTAATTTGAATTCGATTTTGTTCTTCGTTCCTTTCCTTCAGGGCACTACCCCTTTTTATTCTATGACTTTTGCTGCCACCTTGAGGAAACAGTAAGGGTAATCGCTCTTTTATTCCTAAAGTGCGATCGCCCTTATCTAACTTCTATTCTCCTCACATTACTAAGCAACTGCAAGTTCATATTGCAGAACTAAAATTTCATCAGCTTTCAACATAGCCATAGCATATTCACTCCCTTGACTATCAGCAAACTCCACTAAATACTGACATTCCTTTCCCGTATCATACACTTCAATAATAGTTCCCACAAGTCCAACTGGCAAACTAGAAATAGATGCGTATTCTGGTTCCACTAGCGCTAATCGCGTATTTGAAATCGGCTTGAGAATCGCAACAGAATCCAAAACTCTAAAGTGTTTTATCATAGTTTAAGAAAAGCTGAAATCCAACAACGGTTAGAATTAGGTGAAGTAATTTCCCAGAAGTACCTTCTCAAGGTTTTTAGGGGCAGGTTTAGTTAGGATATACACGCTCGCAGCGAGTTTACCCCTTTCACGCACCCGCCCTCCCCACGCTAGGATTTACGTCTTACTTTACGTCTTACTTCGGCCTTAAGTTCGCACCACTAAACTCCGAAGCCACAATCATCGACCCAATTCCCGCATCCGTAAATATTTCTTGCAGCAAAGCATGAGGAATTCGACCATCAATAATGTGAGCACCCTTCACACCCTGAGCCAAACTCCGCACACAACAATTAACCTTCGGAATCATCCCTCCAGAGACAACTCCCGACTCAACCAACTCTCTCGCTTCCTGAATATCTAACTTAGCAATCAGACTCTCCGGCTTGTGATAATCCTCCAAAATTCCCGCAGTATCAGTCATCAAAATCAACTTTTCCGCTCCCAAACCTGCCGCAATTTCCCCAGCTACCGTGTCAGCATTAATGTTGTAAGATTGACCGTTTTCATCGGCGGCCACGCTCGACACCACCGGAATATAACCGCTGTTTACCAAAGACTCCAAAATCTGAATTTTCACGCCGCTGACTTCACCAACAAACCCAATTCCTTCCCGGCCATCTGGACGAGCTTGAATCAGATTGGCATCCTTGCCACACAGTCCCACTGCTTTGCCACCAGCTTGGTTGATTAACGAAACAATTTCCTTATTTACTTTCCCCACCAAAACCATTTCTACAACTTCCATTGTTGCCGCATCCGTCACCCGCAAACCATCCTTAAATTGTGGCTCAATGCCCAATTTTTCCAGCCAAATATTAATTTCCGGACCGCCGCCGTGAACCACAACCGGACGCATCCCCACGCAAGCTAGCAGCACAATATCCCGAACCACCTTGTCTTTGAGAGTGCTATCTTTCATCGCCGCACCGCCATATTTGACCACTATGGTGCGGCCGGCAAAGTGTTGAATGTAAGGTAGTGCTTCGGAAAGCACTTCTACTCGATTAGTGTCTGGATTCCTAACAAAATCGCTTTGTTTGAGCATGGGTAAATTACAAAAGACTAAAAACTTAATTCTAAACTTTAATGGCTAAAGCACATATCAACAGCCACAAAAATCACTTTTTCCCTTGATTTTATCGACGCGCAGGCTCGATCGCCTTTATTGAGCCCCATCCTCAAAAAATTAATAGGTTTTTTTAATAATATGATTTAAAATTATGTATTCTAACTTATACATTTTTTGCTAAAGTCAAGAAATGTATAACTCCCTTGATTTACTTAACGTTTTATGTTAACTGCTGTCGCCCAAGACTCCGAAAACCTGCAGTACAAGCTACCCTCAGAGGCTGACTCGTCCCCCCGGATGACGGTATTTTGCGATTTAGACGGGCCCATAGTCGATGTGTCCGATCGCTATTATGCCACCTATCAACAGGGATTAGCCGATACTCAAGCAGCTTATCTTGCTAGGGGAATCAACCTCAACCTCCAAATCTTCAGCAAACAGCAGTTTTGGCAGATGAAGCAAAACCGAGTACCCGATGCTGAAATAGCCAAAAGTTCCGGCTTGTCGGGAGAAGAAATTCACGTTTTTCTAGGATGCGTCAGTCAGATTGTCAATCAGCCAGACTTGTTGCACTTAGATCGCATCCAGCCGGGAGTGCAATGGGCGATCGCACTTTTGCACTCCCGCGGCGTGCGGCTGATTTTAGTCACCCTGCGGCCGAGACATCAAGCCGTTCAACTGTTGCAAAATTACGGTTTAGCCAGACTGTTTACCAGCATTCGGGGCACTCAGATGCCCGATGCTGCCTATCACAACTATACGGCCTTAAAAACTGAATTGTTAGCTGAAGTTGCAGAAGAATTTGAGTCATCGCTGGGTTCGGCTTGGATGATCGGAGATACCGAAGCAGATATCCTTGCGGGACAAGCATTGGGAATACCTACAATTGCCGTTACCTGCGGAATTCGCAGCCACTATCAACTCCAAAAGCACCAGCCTAATTTCATTCTCAGCAACTTGGTTATTGCCGTTCATCAGTTATTAGGTTCCGGCAAACAAGTAATAGTAGAATGACTACAGTTAACAGTAATTAGTTAACACTTAACTGTTGACTAATGACCAATGGCTGATGACTAATGGCTGACTAAGGCTTTTCTAAATTCCTGGTCATTTCCCACAAGCGATTGAGCGGAAAATAAATCACCGGAGCCCAAAGACTGCTAAGAATAGCAGAACACAAAGCCACTCGCTGGTGATAGCTCCAAATTTCCAGTAAAGCCCGATCGCCCATAGCAAAAAATTGCAGCCCCATCACAGTTTCCGCTACCACCGCCATCCCAAATACAATTAACGCGATCGGGATCGGATCTCTCTCAACAATATCTACCGGAATCGACCAGGTTTTTTGCAAAACAACTGTTAAGACTCCTACAACAACTAGACTGACAGCATGGGTGGGATGAGGAGCCGTCATCGCATCTTGAAGAAACCCCAAAACCAAGCCCATGCTAGCAGCTCCCCAAACTGTACGTTTCCGCTTAATACTCCAAGCTACCAACCAAATTAACAGCCAGTTCGGCCCAATTCCCAACAATTCCATTCCCGGCATCCGAGTGGGCAATATCAGTATGCACAGCATCACAGATAGAAATGTAACTGCGAAGTTGAGAAATTGGCGCGATCGCGAAGACATCCGAGATAAAGCTTTCATTGTTGCTGTGCTCCCTCAGATGCAGCAGAAGATTGAGCCTGCGAATCATTCGGTTCGGCTTGCTTAGAGTGGGGGTAAACCACCGCCCACTCCAGAGCATTCATCGGTGCAGAGAACTCAACAACAGCTTCGGGAGCCGGAGTTTTATTCATATCCACCGAAACCACTTTTCCCACCGGCAAACCAGGAGGGAACAACTGACTGTAAGAAGAAGTTGAAACCACATCCCCAGGCTTGACATTGGGAACATTCTCAAAAAACTCCATCACAGCCTGATTTCCGCCTTTACCGCGCATAAAACCCATGTGGCGACTGCGAGTAATTCCCACACCCAATTGACTCGTAGCGTCGCTGACTAACAGCACCAAGCTAGTATTAGGAGTAACGCTGACCACCCTGCCTACTAAACCGCCGGGACTCATCACAGTAAAATCTGTTTTAATGCCATCGTTACTGCCGCGCCCCAAAGTTACTTGCTGCCACCAGTGGTCGGCGCTGCGACCCACAATAGGAGCTACAATCCCTTTAGGTTTCTTAGCAGAAACGTAACCTAAAAGCTCTTTTAACTTCTGATTTTGATTTTCTAATTCTAATAGCTGCGCTTGCAATTCTTGAGTGCGCGCCGAGATGAGTTCCTCTTGCCCAGAGCCGTTGGCGTGAAACGGACGAGTCACCCAATTGTAAACTTCAAATACTGCCGCACCTTGTGTTTGCCGAACTCCCCAAGCGGCAGTTACAGCTAAACCTAAAAGAGCAATTTGCAGCCGCAGATCCCACCACTTTCGGAATGTATTTTTTAGCATAATTTCACTAATCTAAAATTGTTAAGTCAGGATTTTAGATTTGAGATTGCAGCCGTATTTCTAAATCCACAATCCCAAATTTGTTAACTACATATTACGCGACGACTGCCCGCTGAAAACCCGTTCCAACTGTTTGTTTTCCAATACCCTACCAGTTCCCAAAACCACGCAGCACAGCGGATCTGCTGCCACGTGGGTGACAATTCCTGTTTCGTGACTGATCAGAGTATCTAAACCTTTCATCAGCGCCCCACCACCAGCCAGCATAATTCCCCTGTCAATAATATCTGCTGCTAATTCCGGGGGCGTGCGTTCCAAAGTACGCTTGACAGCTTCCACAATTACTGAAAGCGGTTCCGACATACTTTCGCGAATTTCTGGGCCTTTGATAGTAACAGTTCGCGGCAAACCAGACAGTAAGTGCAAGCCCCGCACTTCCATCATTACATCGTCATCCTCGGTCGTTGGATATGCAGAACCAACCTGAATCTTAATTTCTTCAGCAGTGCGTTCGCCGATGACCAAATTGTGAACTTTTTTCATGTATTGGACGATCGCCTCATTGAGTTCGTCGCCGGCTACCCGCACAGACTCACTGATCACCGTACCTTGCAAACTCAAAACCGCAACTTCCGTCGTACCTCCGCCGATATCTATAATCATATTGCCAGTCGCCTCAGCAACAGGCAGTCCAGCTCCGATCGCCGCAGCGATAGGTTCATCAATTAAACGTACTTCTCTAGCACCGGCCTGAGTAGCCGCCTCAATCACAGCCCGCCTCTCCACTCCGGTGACACCACTGGGGATGCCAATAATGATCCGGGGCGAAACTAAGCTTCGGCCCTCGTGAACCCTGCGGATAAAAGTCTTGAGCATCAACTCGGCTGTATCGAAGTCGGCGATTACCCCGTCGCGAAGCGGGCGCAGTGCTATGACATTCCCAGGCGTGCGCCCAAGCATTTTTTTGGCTTCTTCTCCAACAGCCAGCGGTATTTTTAAATCTTGGTCGATCGCCACTACAGAAGGTTCCTGCAGAACAATACCTTTGCCCGATACATAAACGAGCGTGTTAGCAGTACCGAGGTCGATACCCATATCTCTAGATAACGAAAATCGATTGAGAAGACCCACTGATTTGTACCCCCCCAAAAACTAAAATACTATTGTGTGCAATAATGTTGTTACAAAAGTGTAACCGAGGTGGATTCTATTACGTTTTTCATCCTGAGTCTAGTCAGAACTGTACATTGTCGAGCATAAGTTGACTGAAAACTCGCCAATCATCCACAATCAATATGTTCTGGTAAGTGGGTGTAAAATCAGGATGAAGCCCTGATTCGCGCTGTTCCAAGTTCAGTTTGGAGGCGATCGCCCTTCAGGGAGAGTTTAACTACATCACCAATCGAGCACATTCCCGAAAAAATTTATGAGTCTTAATGTTGTGACTTTGGTCGGCCGCGTCGGTGGCGACCCGGACGTGAAGTATTTTGAGTCGGGTACAGTTCTGTGCAAGTTGACGCTTGCAGTCAACCGCAGATCCAAGAACAGCGATCAGCCAGACTGGTTTACTCTGGAAATCTGGGGCAAAACAGCGCAAGTCGCTGCTGACTACGTTCGCAAAGGCTCTCAAATTGGGGTAACTGGCTCTTTGAAGTTCGATCGCTGGCAAGACCGCAGCACAGGAGCTAATCGCTCGATGCCAGTAATTAGAGTAGACCAGTTAGACTTGCTGGGTTCCAAGCGTGACAATGAGTCCGGTATGTCGCAAAACAGCAGCGAATTCTAGGGTTTGGGGAATTTGGGAATTAATATTTGTGAATTGGGTGGGGGCTGGTGACTTCAGAAAAGTTAGAAATTGTTCAAACCGAGTATCAAGCGGGCAGAGTAGCTTTTGAGAGCGGCCGCTACGCTCTAGCTATCCAGAGTTTGGAAACAGCTACAGGTTTAGTCGATCGCACTTCCCGGTTAGGGGGCGACGTGCAGACGTGGCTGGTGACGGCCTACGAAGCCTCTGGCGATACCGAAAGGGCGATCGAGCTTTGCCGCAAACTCACCCGCCATCCCCGCCAAGAAACCCGCCAGCAAGCCAAGCGCTTACTGTTTATTCTCGAAGCCCCCAAACTCAGTATTCCTGACGAATGGACAGTAAAAATCCCCGATTTAGCAGCTTTGGATGAAAATCAATCAATCAGTTTTCAAGCCAATCCCAACGCTGATATCAAGTACGCAAAACCAAAGCCCGCCGTACAAGAACCCGTAGATTTGAGTCAGGTGAATACCAAAGATAATAGGTTTATTTGGGTGGCGTTAATTGCGATCGGGCTAATTTTAGGCGGCTTATTTATTAGTTATTAATCATTTTTTCATTCGCACAAACTCTATCTCTAGGGTGCGCCTCGCCCCACCTTACCCGTACCAATAGCGGAGCAAACCTTTTTTTTGCCTTACTCCTGAGAGAAGTTAAGCAATGCCTTTTAGCAATTATAAAAGTATCAGCGCCGTCGCCAAAGAATTCCAAATTAATTACCTGCGGGATAATTTTATAGTCGAAACAGAATTTGCAGTCAGCGACGTTTTTCGGAATGAATTAGAATTGATTTTCAATGAGGGAGTATTTGACAACTCGGAAATCGCCATTTGTGAAAATATCATTTATCCTGTATTAAAAGAAGTTTGGAAAATTTATCGAAGTAATTTTCTCCTCTGGAGTCACCAAACCTTAGTCTATAATGAGAATCTGTCAGGAATTCCAGATTATATATTGGCGAAGCGCTCCCCCCTTGGCACAGTAGTTTTTGACAAGCCATATTTCATATTAGTTGAAGCCAAGAAAGAGAGCGCATTTGATGAAGGATGGGGGCAGTGTTTGGCAGAAATGATCGCCGTGCAGCGACTTAACAATGAACCCGAACAAACTATCTTTGGTATTGTTTCTAATGGGGCAATGTGGCAGTTTGGCAAGCTCAAATTAGAAATGTTTACTCAAAATAAAATTTTCTATACGATTCAGGACTTAGAGCGACTGTTTGCAGCCGTTAACTATGTTTTTAAACAGTGTGAATTACAATTATAGAGGAAGGCTCTTCAGTTTTAGGTGCGGGTGTCTAGAAACCGGGTTTTTATGGAAATACTTCGCTGTAGCCGGCAGATTCACGAAAAAACCCGGTTTCTAAGTTGAATTATTTACAGCAATCTTTGGAGATTTTACAGCATTTGCGATCGCCCGACGCGGAGACAGTGAGAGAAATTATTGCTATGGTTCAGCAGATGGCCGGGGATTGATGGATGCACTTCGACTAAAGAAACCGGGTTTTTCGCAGCTTTTCGGTGGTGTATCGATATTCTGGGAAAAAACCCGGTTTCTGGCCACACCCTAAATCGCTAAAATAAAAAAAAGACCAAACCAGAAAGGCGATTATTGTGAGCGATTCAACCATAGAGCAGATTTTGAAATTGGCAAGTCAGCGCGCGGATGCTGCTGAAGTATACTACCTATCGAGTCAAGACACGCCGATCGAATTTGAGAACAATCGCCTCAAATCCCTGCAAACCAAAGCACTGCAAGGCGTAGCACTCCGGCTGATTTACAAAGGCAAAATCGGCTTTGCTAGTTCCACAGACTTAACCCGGATAGACGACTTAGTAGATGCAGCGATTCAAACAGCCGAAATCGGCGACCCCGCAGAATTTGAACTCGCCTCCAACTTCCACCTAAAAGGCCCGGAAACCACCTACACTCCGCCCACAACCCAAGAATTAGTCGAAAACGGCAAAAACCTCATCGAGCAAGTTCACGCCTACAATCCCGATATTATGGTAGATGTGGGCTTTCACGTCCGCAGCGGCCGCGTGAAAATTGCCACGACGCGAGACGTGTATGCCGAAAGGTGCAGCCAAATAGTCAGCGGGACGATCGCAGGCAACTTGGTAAAAGGAGAAGACTTTATGCAAGCATACAGTTACGATGTCGCGCGCGATCGCCCCCTCGACACCAACAGCATCCTCCAATCACTCCTCGAAAAATACCGCCTCGCCGAACATCCAGCCACCATCACCAGCGGTTCCTACCCAGTCTTATTTACCCCCAGAGCCGCCGCCAGCACATTAGGGAGCCTGTTTGATACAATTCTTTCAGGACAAACAGTAGTCCAAAAAGCATCTCCCCTAGCCGACAAAATCGGCGAAACCTTATTTGACGAACGCTTTACCTTTTTTGAAGACCCAACATTAGGCCCTTCCGCCTGTCCCTTCGACGACGAAGGTACACCAACCACCCGCAAAACCTTAATTGACAAAGGTACCGTCGCCGGATTTTATTGGGATCGTAGATGGGCCGCCCGCGCCGGTGTACAATCAACCGGCAACGGTTTTCGCGGCGGATTGTCTCGCCCAGGCCCTGATTTGACTAACTTTTGCATTTCCCCAGGAAATACCAGCACCCAAGACTTGATTGCTAGCATGGACGAAGGTCTAATAGTAGAGCAAGTTTTAGGTGCCGGTCAATCCAATCAGTTAGCAGGGGAATTTTCAGTCAATTTGGACTTAGGCTATAAAGTAGAAAAAGGCAAAATTGTCGGTCGCGTCAAGAATACAATGGTAGCAGGCAGCATTTTTGAAGCCTTTAAAAATTTGGCAGATTTGAGCAGCGAAGCCGAATGGGTAGGCGGTGCGGCATATTTGCCCAGTATCCTATTTCAACAGTTGGGCGTGGCCTCAAGGCAATAAGTCCAGTGCTGTTAATTCCAGGTGACGCTGATAAGTAGGTCATTGCGAAAAAACAATAGTATCTGGTAGGGGCGGGTTTAGCTAAGAATCTATGAGACAATCCAGTTTATGAAAGCAAAACCCGCCTCTCCCCATCTAATGTTTATTTGTACTAACCTAGTTACTGCTGCTAGCAAAATGTTAGCATTCACGTCAAAACCAACCATTTTTTGCGATAAAGTCTCTGTAAAATAGCCATTAAGCAGCTCATGAATCTGTCATTTGCTATAGATTGGCAAGTCCAGAAGTGCAAAAAAAACATAGAAATAGTGCCGATAATTCAACAGTTATCTAATTCATGCAAATAGGAAAAAACAGGAAAATAAAGATGAAAGAGCAAAATGTCAAGGATGGAACTGGGAAGAAGAAAAAGCACTTTTTCTTTCTTTTACCTTTTGTTCTTTGCCTTTTAACTCTAGTGACTGGATGCGTTCAGTACGATGTCGGAGTCAACTTTCAAAGTCAAACTCGCGGCGAAATCGTGCAGCATATTAAACTGGGGGAAAAGTTGGCCAGCTTCAGCAGCGAAACTGTTCGAGATTGGTTGAACAGCGTAGAACAGCGGGTGAGGTTGCTGAACGGAAAAACTAAACGGCTTTCCGAGACAGAAGTTATGGTGACTATTCCTTTTAATAATGGAGCCGAGTTAGAAGACAAGTTCAACCAATTCTACAATCCGATCGCACCAACCACAAAATATCGGGCCGCAAGTCCGCTAGAAACAGATTTGCCGAAGTTTGAATCTCACCTTAGTGTCAAGCAGAATAATTTGTTATTGGTGCTGCGAAATCGGTTGAGTTTGGAATTGGATTTGCGCTCTCTTTCACTGCTTTCTTCTAATGGCAGTCTGCTGCTGAGCCCGGGGGGACTTTTGGAGCTAGACTTTAGCTTGAACACGCCTTGGGGCGCCGCAAGTATTGAAACTGTAGCCGGTGCGCTGGTTCCCGAAAGCTATCAGCAAGGAAAACAGTTAGTTTGGAAGCTCAAACCCGGAGAAGTTAACTATTTGGAGGCGATATTCTGGATTCCCAGTCCCGTAGGAATTGGGGCGCTGATTATTGCCTTATTTGTAGCCGCGGGCATTGCTTTGAAATATCAAATATTGCCAGCACTGGGAATCGGCAAGAAACCGCAAAACATCGGTCAAGCCTAAAGAGGATATGTCCTAGAGGGGCGGGTGAACCAATATCTTCAATCAACTCTCAGAACTCCAATAAACCCGCCCCTCCCCGGATATTATGGTTAATTGACCGGATTTGAGCTTATCAAAAAAAACTGAAAATATCTGTCAAAAAACAGTTGACAAATTGTAAATAATTTGATAAACGTGAATTGAGAATTAGGAACAGAGAAAATGCGATCGCTAAATTTCTTCTTCATCTTTCTGATTTGCTTGGCTCTAGTATTATTCAGCATCGAAAATACAGAGCCAGTCGCGATTCAAGTTATCAAAGGCGTCCAAGTTAAAGCTCCCCTGTGCGTAGAACTAATTGTAGCGACTGGATTAGGGGCAACACTAGCGTGGCTGTTCAGTCTGTGGTCGAGAATGCAGCGAACCCTCGCCTCGCGCCAACAATTCCGCCAAGTTCGCGAAAAAGAGCAGCGGATTCAGGAATTAGAACAAAATCTTGAACGCTATAAAGCCGAAGTAGAAGGCAAACAACCTTTGTTAGAAAGTGCTGAACCGATAAGTTTAGAAATAGCAGCCATTGAGGGCACAACTGCTGAAATGACCGCCAATTAACTTGATATGCTCTCTCGTTTTCCGAGAGGCAAAATCTAAAATCTAAAATCTAAAATATAAAATCGAATGGCCGTTTCCCGAGACCAAGATGGCTTAGAAACGATTTCAGAGGGGATCGCAATTTTAATTGACCTAGCCGAACGGGGAGAAATTGATCCTTGGGACGTTAAGGTAATTGAAGTGTTCGATCGATGTCTGAGCAAGCTTACGAACGCCTGCGATGCTGATCAGAGTAAGGATTTCTCCGATTTATCCCACTCCGGCCAAGCGTTTTTGTACGCTTCAATGCTGGTGTTGCTCAAAGCAGAAAGTATCGTCCTCTCAGAACCCCCCCCTAATCCCGACTCGGCCGACGAGGCGACGCTAGAAGACGCAGAGCACTCAGGCGGGCGACACTTACCGCAGCATTTAGAGCGGCAATTGCGCCGTCGCGGTGTAGCTCAACTACCGCAAAAACGCCCGGTGACACTCCCAGAACTGATTGAGCAGTTGCAGCTAATGAAAGCAGCAATGGAGCAGACTGTTACCCCCCGGCGCCGCCCTACCTCAAAAATGCGATCGCAAGCGGCTCAGGCTATCTTTGAGCTAGCTCACCAAGAAAATCTCGTAGAAACTGCTAGTGAACTCGAACGGTTTCTGGCTCAGCGGGGCCAGGAAATTGACGAGGGTTGGCTGGACTTGGACAAATTGCTAGAGCTCTGGCACCATAACGATTTGCACTCTCCTGTCAACGCAGAACACCCGGTATCTAGTGGGGAAGTTCACTTGCCAAATCATGACCGCGTGGGTATTTTTTGGGCGTTGTTGCTGCTATCGGCTCAGTCTAAAGTAGAGTTGCTTCAAGAGGAGTTTTACCAAGACCTCAAAATCCGCGCGCTTTGAGCTTGCAGGGTATTAGGTTATCGGAGGAAACTAATAACTATGCCACTGCGTCGGTTAAGATTCTAGGCAGAATCTCGCTCTCTGGCATTCTGTTGCTGAGTCCCGAATGCGGAGAGCGGGAGTGTGAAGTTCTTGCTGATTCTCGATACCTGGTTTCTTAAATCCAGGTAAATTCGGAATAAATGATTGATAGCCTGGTACGATGTCGCCTATAAACAGGTCAGGATTTTGCTGTGCTCGATCGCTTCAACGATCGCAACCGCTAGCATCTAATTGTTCAGTTGATATCAATTAACAGAGGGTTGAGGAAGTTAAGAATGAAAGCGATGATTCTGGCGGCCGGTAAAGGCACTCGCGTCCGTCCTATTACTCAGACAATACCCAAACCGATGATTCCCATCCTGCAAAAGCCAGTGATGGAGTTTTTGGTTGAATTGCTCCGCCAGCACGGATTTGACGAAATTATGGTCAACGTTTCCCACCTGGCAGACGTGATTGAAAACTACTTCCGCGACGGTCAAAAGTTTGGGGTACAAATTGCCTATTCTTTTGAAGGGCGAATTGAGGATGGAAAAATGATTGGAGAGGCTGTCGGTTCTGCTGGTGGCATGAAACGAATTCAGGACTTCTCGCCGTTTTTTGACGATACTTTTGTGGTGCTGTGCGGCGACGCTTTGATTGACTTGGACTTGACTGCTGCTGTGAAGTGGCACCGGGAAAAAGGGGCGATCGCTACTATTGTTATGAAATCGGTTCCCCGCGAGGAGGTTCCCAGTTACGGAGTGGTGGTAACAGACGAGTCTGGCAAAGTTAAAGCTTTCCAAGAAAAACCTTCTGTAGAGGAAGCTCTGAGTACCGACATTAACACTGGTATTTATATTTTTGAACCGGAAATATTCAAATACATCCCTTCGGGTCAGGAATACGATATCGGTTCGGAGTTATTCCCCGCGCTAGTAGCAGAAGGCGCGCCTTTTTACGGGATTAGCATGGACTTTGAGTGGGTGGATATCGGCAAAGTTCCTGACTATTGGCGGGCAATTCAGAGCGTGCTCCTGGGACAAGTTAAAAATGTTTCTATTCCGGGAATTGAAGTGCGCCCCGGCATTTACGCTGGTTTGAATGTAGCTGTCAACTGGGATAAGGTTGATATTACTGGGCCTGTTTACATTGGTGGGATGACGATCATTGAGGATGGAGCAAAAATTGTCGGGCCGACAATGATTGGCCCAAATTGCTGGCTTTGCAGTGGCGCAACTGTGGAAAACAGCGTGATTTTTGAGTATTCCCGTTTGGGGCCGGAGGTGCGGTTGGTTGATAAACTGGTGTTCGGGCGCTACTGCGTTGATAAAACCGGGGCTGCGATCGATTTGCAAGCGGCGGCTCTCGATTGGCTGATTACTGACGCTCGCCAAGTTTTACCTACTCAACACGGAGAAGAGCGGCGGGCGATCGCAGAAATTCTCCGTCCTGAATAATTGGTAATTGCTCAAGGTAAGGTGCGCTAGGCGCACCCTACTTTTACATTTATGATCTCAGCTTTCAATTCTGGTAATGTGCTTAGGTTGCACCCTACATTGTAACTCAATCGGCGTAAGTCCCACGCTATAACGGTACTCCGTTTAGCGCGGGAATATAAGCCGAGCAAGGTCTGTCAAAAAGATCGACAATTCCCGGATTTTCTAACAGAAACGTGTAAGATATAAGTGGTTGCGACCCACCCACTCGACTGCAAACAATAGGTCACAGTAGCAGTAATATGCTTACCAAGGATAACTGCGAGAGAAAGGGGGAAAGAACAGACCGCTGGTTGGTAAGGTAACGCCCTCCTGTAAAAAATAAGCCATGTTTGTTGTACGAAGAAAAATTTTGCCTTGGGAAACAGGGCTTCTGCGTGGGTTCCCTACGAAGGGATAAAGGCTGCAAAGCCAGAGATGCTGTGTAAGACTCGGATCGTCTTCAGTGACGAATACTCGGTAACGGGTATTCCCAACAGAGCAACGGCAAACGAGACACGAAGCCCGAACTATAACGGTACTCCGTTTAGTTTGGGTATTTCACGACTGAAGATAAGTATACTGGCTGAGACTCCGCTCGTAATTTTGCAGCAAAAGTTGGGCCTCGGAAAGAGTAATTTTATTTTGCTGCAAAGCTGCTTCAGTCTGACGGCGGATGCTTTCAACCAAACTTTCTGAATCGTACTGTACGTAGCTGAGGACTTCTTTCATAGTGTCTCCTTTCACAACGTGTTCTATATGATAGCCAGAAGGAGTTAGCTGAATGTGAACTGCATTAGCATCGCCGAATAAGTTGTGCAGGTTGCCCATAATTTCTTGATAAGCACCTCCCAAAAATAGTGCCAAATAGTAAGGTTCTCCAGGTTTGAGAGTATGCAGTTCCAAAACCGACTTCACATCTCGCAAATCAATAAATTGGTCGATCTTGCCGTCGCTGTCGCAGGTAAGATCTGCTAAAATACCGCGTTGAGTTGGTTCTTCGTCGAGTCGGTTAATTGGCATAATAGGGAACAATTGGTTAATTGCCCAACTGTCCGGTACTGACTGGAAAACAGATAAGTTGATGTAATAAATGGACGCCATCACCTTTTCTAAGTCTTCCAAATCGTCAGATACGTAGTCTTTTTGCCGCGCGATCGCCTGTATTTTATCGCAGCAAGCCCAGTACAACTGTTCGGTTTTTGCCCGTTCCGCAATTCCCAAATAGCCTAAGTTAAATAAACTGACTGCTTCTTCCTTAAATTGGATAGCATCGTGATAAACTTCTTGGTAATTTTCGGGACTGATAGATTGGTAAATTTCGTAGAGATTGCGCGGAATTTGGTGGGCGTTTTCGTCTACTGGTTCGGGTACTTCTCTGGGGACATCGCTAGTACCGAGTACGTCAAAAACTAACACTGATTGGTGAGATGCGATCGCCCGCCCGCTTTCGCTAATGATAATTGGAACCGGGATTTTGCGCTCGTCGCAGGCATCTTTCACTCCCGCTACTACGTCGTTAGCGTAGTTTTGCATATTGTAGTTTTTGGAAGCGTGGAAGTTTGTTTTAGACCCGTCGTAGTCAACGCCGAGTCCACCGCCTACGTCCAAGTAGTTCATATTAGCTCCCAATTTAGCTAATTCTACATAAATGTGGCTGGCTTCTCGAATGGCGTCTTTGATGACACTAATTGAGGAAATTTGAGAGCCGATGTGGAAGTGCAATAACTGCAAACAATCGAGCATTCCAGCTTTTTCTAGTTCGCCGACTGCACGGATAATTTCAGGAATTGTCAAGCCAAATTTTGCCCGATCGCCCGTGGAACCTCCCCAGCGGCCAACGCCTTTGGTAGTGAGTTTTGCTCGCACTCCCAAAATCGGTTTAATTCCTAATGCTTTGCTCGCGGCGATTGCGAGTTCTACTTCCTCTATTTGCTCCAGCACAATTACGGAAGTTTGCCCTAGCCGCTGCGCCAAAATAGCAGTTTCGATGTATTCGCGGTCTTTGTAACCATTACAAATTAACAAAGCGCCTGGGGTTTTTAATGTCGCCAAAGCTATCATTAATTCCGGTTTCGAGCCGGCTTCCAGTCCGAAGTGATGGGGTTGACCGAAACGCACCAAATCTTGAATTAATTGTCGGTGCTGGTTGCATTTAACTGGAAACACACCGCGATAGACATTTTTGTAATTGTACCGAGCGATCGCTCTGGCAAAACAAGAATTTAAGCGCTCGATCCGGTCTTCCAAAATATCAGAAAATCGAATCAACAGTGGCAAAGCCAAATTTCGCTGTTTGAGGGATTCTACCAGTTCGCACAAGTCGAGGGAACCGCCGCGATCGCCCTTGGGAGACACTGTAACGTGACCGGCTGCATTGATCGAAAAATACGGTTCGCCCCAACCTTGAATTCGGTAGAGTTTCTCACTATCTTCTATTGTCCAAGATGCTTGTGGCAGTTGAGCCGCCGTTACCAAAGCACTGTCTGGTGCCGCCAAACTCGTGACTGTTGGGGACTGAGTAGATAGCGGATCGAGATCGGAGAAAGCAGCGGTGGCTGGGGAACTCATCTTATCGGAAACCTCTTTTAGGAGTGGTTAAATAGATAGTTTATCGCACATATCGGGTTTCCTGATGCAGTTGAAAAATCACTTTGGGTAAACGGGCGATTTTAGATTTTAGATTTTAGATTTTAGATTTTAGATTTTAGATTTTAGATTTTAGATTTCACTCTACAGATGGATGAAGGTGGGGGATTCAACTAAAATCTCCACCGTGATTGCTCTCCAGGACTCATTTCTTCAAGCAAGTATCCGTATGTAGGTGAACTCGGAAACCGGGTTTCCGAGTTCACCTGCGCCAAGAGAGTTGTCGGACGATCGCTCGCCCGACACACACTAACCAAAAATCACCTCCGGCGGCGCCATGTCAGCCCCCATAATCATTCCCCCGTGACTATTAGACTTCTTCAAGCCCGGTTGAGGTGCTTTTTCTGGGGTCTTCTGAGCCGGTGCAACTGAGGCTGGCGGTGTCACCTGCGTTGGAGGTGCTGCCTGTGCTCCTGGCACCACGGGTTGCTGCGACAGCCAACCCAAACCCCCTACAGCCCCAGCCATCAAAGCGGTGTAGCCGATGTACAAATGCACCGGACGCATTTGAAAGCCTTCGCCTGAGTCGGAATCGGAAACAGACACATACATACTGGGAATTGGACTCGGAGCGGGTTTGGGCAAAGCATTCGCCATAGCGCTGCCGTCTAGTCCCAAGGCGTCGCCGAGTCTGCGGATAAAACCTCTAACGTAAATATCTTGGGGCAGTTTGTCGATTTCGCCATTTTCGATCGATTCGATGTGGTGCAGGGGCACGAGAGTTTGACTGTGGAGTTGCTGCATGGATAGGGAGCGAATTTGCCGTCCCTTACGCAATTCTCCACCCAACTCCCGCAGGCACTCTTCTCGCTGTTGAACTGCTAAAGCTGCTTCTTCTTCATTGGTGAGTTTTTTCGGCTTTTTGGGAAAACCGAACCCTGGGAAGGATTTTCCGGGGACTGTGACAGTTGCAGGTGGAGCCGACTCGACTTTAATTTCGTCTTGGGGCGCTTGTTGGCTGTCTTCAGAAGTGTTAGTGTCTCGATCGGAATTTTCTTCTGTGTCGGACTCGGTTTGGGGCGGCGCTTCCACACTAGCGCTGCGCCAATAGAAGACAGGAACAGCTACTGGTGACTCCAATTCTTGAATTTCTGTCACTGTCTCAATGGCGGGACTTACAGCAGTAAAACTCTCTTGGGCTACTTGCGGTTCAATTTTGTTTTGTTTGGGAAATCGGTCAAATGCGAGCTTGACGGCTTCTCTGCTAACTGCTCTAATTAAAATTTCGGCAGCGGAGGCTGCTTCGCCCAACATTGTTTGCAAGCTAGCTAGAGCGTGACTATAGGTGTCGCTACAGAGGAGTTCAGATTCTATTTGACCTAGGACAGAACGAAAACTTTCTTGAGAAATTTCAATAGTTGGGTGATCTGTCACCCCAAAATAAGCCTCGGGTTTCAGTGCCATAATATTCATGTTGTCTTGGTAGAAGGTATCTGAGTACGTTCTTCGACAGGTTGGCAGTGATTCCGGATGTCGGTTGGGGGAGAGTGGGAGTGGGAGAGTGAGTGGGGCATCGGGCATCGGGCATCGGGCATCGGGCATCGGGCATGGGTAGCCCCTCACCAATAACCAATAACCAATACCAATAACCAATAACCAATAACTACTGTTTGTGGATGCAATCGAGCAACCAAAGAGCCCCGAAAATCCCGACAAAGTGGGCAACAGTGGCGTGAGTATTGGCGAGTACCACAAATATGTCTAGGGGCTGAATAAATCGGCCCACATCAACTGCGGCACCGAACAAGGCTTGCGGCTGAGCTAGAGATTTGGCTAAAAGCGTGCCGCTGATGGCTTCTGCGCCGATCAGAGTCAGCAGCATTCCTGACAAGTTGCTCATCAGTGCCAGCCGCACCTCTTTGATGGTGTCTGCTTTTTTGGGGCGGACAGCGTTAGCGGGCGATCGCAGTTGTCTCGACAAACGGGTGAAGCGGAAAGAGCGATATACGCTGTAAGCGAGTACGGCTAGCCCGCAAATGGCAAAAAATACGCCCCCGCCGGTGCCGGCACTGGTTGAACTCGCACCGGCGGTAGTGCTGGGGATGGCGAAGGGGATGGCAAAGAGCAAAATGATCCCCGCTACCACCGCTAGCACTAACTGTACCCAGAAGCAAACCCAGCCTGTTGTACGAAGGGCAAAGGCAACTCGCTGTGCGGCGATAGGAAGCTTATCGTTATCTAACTGATTAGTCATATTTTGAGCGGGTATAATTAAGTGGCTTTAGTGGGCTGCAGTTTTTTCTCTTCGGGGACGGTTGACGGCGGTTAACCCTCTTTATAATAGAAGTAGCAATGTTTAAGATTTGTAACTAACATTGGATTTCACATTTGAATAGCGTCGATCGCCAGGTACCCAAAGCAATGACACAACTACAACCCACCGTCACTCCCAAACTGGAACAGCCAAAGTTTGGCTTCAACAGCTACGCGGAACGCCTTAACGGTCGAGCCGCGATGATCGGTTTTTCTCTAACTTTAATTATCGAGTATGTCACAGGCCAGGGCTTGCTGTCCTGGTTAGGTCTCAACTAATTTTAGCAATGGCGCGGTCAGCCTTACACTTTGTCTTGACTCGAACGGCAGCGGGTGTGACTTCTGCTGACCGCGACAAATTCGGGAATTGATTAAAATATTAATTACAAACAAGCCCAGCGACTTCTCTGCCGAGAGAGATCTGTTCCCGAATGCAATAGCTGGCTTTTGGAGGTGTATATGGGGTGGAATTTTGATTTGACAAGCTTGGCAATTTTGCCTCGCTCCCGTACAATTCCCCACAGGCGAGAAGATTAATTTAGGTGAAGCTAGTCTCTGAGCTAGAAATCCCGATCGTTCCGCCAACTCTAAGTTTTAGAGCTTGTAAATAAATATAGAACAGAGTAAAACCAAATGAATGCTTCGTGGACGCGACTTTTGAGGTCAGCTTACCGTAGAGAACCAATTACCAGCTTTGTTGTGACAGTGGGCGTTGTCGATGCAGCCATCGGCAGCATGGGTGCGAGTGGCTCTTTATTGGCTTTTGGGCTGGGTACCGCTGGGGTGGCGATGGCTCTCCGCTGGTGGCAATTTTACCGCTCTGGAGCCGAACAACCCGCACCTGCTCCCGAATACTATCTTCCTCCTCAGTCTTCTAGACCTCAGTTGCCCGTGCTTAACGTGTCTAAAAAAAATCCTCCTTATTAAAATTACCGGGCAATGGTGACTGGGCGATGTGCCGATCGACTCCCTGGATCTGAGGCACTAAAAGAGAGGGCAAGAAAGTCTTTCGATCTTGGATGCTTGGTTTATGAATATTTCTGTTGCCGAGAAACTGTACAAAATTGGCTCCGTAGCTGCCTGTAGTGGTTTGTCGGTGAAAACTGTTCGTTACTATGAGGAGATGGGCTTGCTGTCTCCTGCGGTGGAGCGATCGCCCGCGGGTTATCGCTTGTTTGGGGAAACGGTATTTAACAGGTTGGCGTTTATTAAACGATCTCAGACTCTGGGTTTGAGCCTTCAGGAGATTAAGGATATTTTACAGGTTCGCGATCGGGGAGAGTTGCCTTGCTCGGAAGCGAAGCAGCATCTCACGGCTAAGGTAGAGGAAATTTCCGTGCAAATTGCAGCCTTAGAAACTTTGAAGAGGGAGTTGCAAGGCATTCTCAACTGCTGGCAAGAGCAACCCTCGCAGGCGAGCATTACTCGCACGATTTGTCCGAACATTCAGCGGGATTGAGCGGCAGAAAGATACAAAATAAGGGAAGGAATTATCGGTTTCCTTCCCTTGATGGTTTTGTTGGTGGTTTTGTTGGTGGTTTTGTCGATCGTGTTGAGCTTTTAACTGTTTTCGCAGAGTTTGCTGTTGCTTTTTGAGTTGCCGAGCCCTGGCTGAGCCGCCTTTACCTTTGGAGTTTCTACCCTCGCTGCGAGGAGACTCCCAACTTTTTAGTCTCATATTTTTCATTGTATGCACTACTTCTATAATACACAGCTAGATTTTCACTGTCAAGTATTTTTTAGACTGATGTTTTCTAGTATCAACTTTTGACAGATGGGGATTTGCTACAGACATAGGGATGCTGCGCCCATAAGCATCCT
>Ga0335394_10002764_pt1 | contig 19881 bp, 11 predicted proteins | sample MAT03_FD_205741 | JGI IMG/M metagenome (GOLD analysis project Ga0335394, IMG submission 205741) | Freshwater microbial communities from Lake Fryxell liftoff mats and glacier meltwater in Antarctica - MAT-03 (spades assembly) (version 2) ... | reverse complement strand
GACGAAAGCCGCTTGCGGCAAAACCTGGAACTCATCGCCCGCGTACAGCGGGAAGCCGACGTGCAAATCATCCTGGCCTTCAAAGGCTTCGCCATGTGGAGCGTGTTTCCGATCGTGCGCGAGTATGTGCACGGCGCCACGGCTTCTTCGCTCCATGAAGCGCGGCTATGTTTCGAGGAAATGAAGACCAAAGCCCACACTTATGGGGTCGCTTATGTGCCGCGGGAGTTTGGGAAGGTCATGGCCTATTCGAGCCACATCACCTTCAATTCGCAGAGCCAGTACCGGCGTTTCCGGAAAAAACTGGAAAGCAATTCCGAGTCTATCAGTCCTGGCATCCGCGTCAATCCGGGTTGGTCGCCGGTCGGTACGGCACTTTACAATCCCGCGTCGCCCGGTTCCAGATTGGGCGAGCCGGTAGAGAATTTCAAAGGAAAATTGCCGGCCGGCATCGAAGGCCTGCATTTCCACACCTTGTGCGAAAGCACGAGTTTCGACCTCGAAACCACGCTCCAACATTTCGAGCGCCAGTTCGGCCTGTTTTTACCTGCTTTGAAATGGGTCAACTTCGGCGGCGGCCACCTGATGACCCGGAAAGGCTACGACGTGGAGCATCTCATACAGGTGTTGAAAGCGTTTAAAAGTCGCTGGCCCCATCTCCAGGTGATCCTGGAACCCGGCAGCGCTTTTGCCTGGGATACCGGCGTGTTGGTCAGCACCGTGCTCGATGTCGTGCGCAACGGAGGGGTAAAGACCGCCATTCTCGATGTCTCCTTCACAGCCCACATGCCCGACACGCTCGAAATGCCCTACCGCCCACGGGTACAGGGCGCGAGCGATGAGGTGTCAGGCGCCTCCGGCAAAAACAACTACCGGCTGGGCGGCGTGAGTTGCCTGAGCGGCGATTTTATGGAAGCCTACGCCTTCGACGCGCCGCTCAAAGTCGGGCAGAAAGTGGTGTTCGAGGACATGATCCACTACACCATGGTCAAAACTTCGACCTTCAACGGGGTGACGCATCCCAGCATCGCGATCTGGCGAGCCGATGGTACGCTGGAGGTGGTGCGGAAGTTTGGGTACAATGATTATAAGAAGCGGTTGTCGTGAATAACAGCCACGAGCATTTCACCCACTTGCTTGCTCTCCTCCGTCAGGAACGCGAAGAAGACCTCCAGCAATACCTGAAACAAGTCAAGGAACGCCCGCTCAGTGAGCGCGTGGAGCAGGGCTACGCCTGGTATCCGCTTCAAGTCGTCCAGACGGGCTTCTCGCTCGGTGAAAAAGCCTATGTCATCGTGGAGCGCACCACGCGCCGCGATGAGCCGCACCAATTGCGGGCGGGGCAATCCGTCAACCTGTTCACCCAGGCACCGCATGTGGATCATCCTGATAAACAGGGTGTTGTCAACTTCGTAGAGCGCAACCGGATGAAGATCATCCTCAATGCCCGCGATGTGCCCGACTGGTTGTCGCAAGGTTTGATTGGCGTGGATCAACTCTTCGATGACCGCAGTTACCAGGAAATGGTCAAGGCGCTGGAGAAGGTGATGCGGGCAAAAGGGGACCGGTTGGCGGAGTTGCGGGAGGCGATGACGAACCCTCCCCGGCCCGGCCCAGTGGGGATGGGGGATACAATGTCTGTTCCGTTTTCTTCTGTTTTATTGGAAACCTTGGGCGAGGTTGAAACGGAGCAGCAAGCAGATACTGGCGGCCTCAATCCTTCCCAACAACGCGCTGTTCAGGCCATTCTGGGCACCGAACTCGTCACTATTGTGCATGGTCCGCCCGGCACTGGTAAAACCACGACGCTGGTGGCGGCCATTCAGCGGCTGGTGAAGACCGAAAATACCGTGCTCGTCGCGGCCCCCAGTAATACGGCCGCCGATTTGCTCACCGAGCGACTGGCCAATGCGGGACTGAACGTGGTGCGCATCGGCAACATCAGCCGGGTGGATGAGCACATTCTGCCACATACCCTGGATAGTATTCTGGCACAACATCCGGAAAGCAAAAACATCAAAAAAGTAAAACTCCAGGCCGCTGAGTACCGGCGGCAATCGCGCCAGCATAAACGCAGTTTTGGCTACGAAGAGCGCCGCGAACGCGAACACCTGAAACAACAGGCGCGCGAGCTCGAAGCCTGGGCCAACTCCCTCGAAGAACGGCTGCTCGAACAAGTGCTGACCGCCGCTCAGGCGATTACCTGCACCCTTGTGGGGGCAGCCAGTTCGGTGCTGGAGCGGTACAAATTTCGGACCTGCATCATAGACGAAGCCGCACAAGCGCTCGAGGCGGCCACCTGGATCCCGATCATCAAATGCAGCCGGGTCGTGCTGGCGGGCGACCCGTTCCAACTGCCTCCGACGGTGAAAAGCCTGGACGCGGCTCGCAAAGGGCTTTCCAAAACGTTGATCGAACGCTGTCTGGAAACCCTGCCCCGTCAGGTCCACCTGCTGGATGTGCAATACCGAATGCACCGCGCCATTATGAATTTTTCCAACCAATACTTTTATGATGGAGCCCTCAAAGCCCACGAATCGGTCGGTGAGCGGCGCTTGCTGGTGCTCGAACCCGGCGGCGACACCTTGACCGTTTTCGAGCCGGTCGTGTTCATTGATACGGCCGGAACCGGGTTTGAAGAAAAGATCAATCGCTCCACCGGCAAAGATTCCGCCCGCTACCAGAGCAAATACAACCCCGAGGAAGCCCTGCTGGTCCGCGAACACCTGTTGAAACTGATGGAAAAATTCCCCGATGCAGCCACCCGACCCAGCGTCGGCATCTTGTCGCCCTACCGCGAACAGGTGAACCACCTGGAAGAGATCATACGGGAAGACGCCGACCTTGCACCACTTTTTTCAGTCCCGGTTGCAGTTGGCGAACGCGGGGCGATCAATACGATTGATGGATTCCAGGGGCAGGAGCGCGACATCATCTACATCAGCCTCGTGCGCTCCAATGCCAAACACGAGATCGGATTCCTGAGCGACTACCGCCGCATGAACGTCGCCATGACGCGGGCGCGCAAGCTGCTGGTCGTGATCGGCGACTCGGCGACCATTGGAAAAAACCCGTTTTATGCGCAGTTTTTGGAATATTGCGAAAAAAACGGGGCTTACCAGACGGCCTGGGAATACATGCAGTAAGGAATGGGCAAATAATAACTTGTAAATTTGATATGCTTTCTTTTCACCCAGATGACCCATCTTTTTGATTAAATAGCCCCACTATTCGCTCAAAAAGATAGCCCATCTGAGCAAAAACCAATCTATCTGAAACTTACAAGTTATTATTTGCCCGTTCCTAAGCGCCTGCCTGAAATAAAAAGAGCGACCTTCTGCAAGGTCGCTCCAATTCTAGTGTTTGTTTATGGTCTATATAAATATTGCGTAAAAGAAAAATCGAGATTAGAGTCCCTCACGGGTCAGGCCACCAGATCAGGCAGGTTGAAGCGCACCGAAATCCACCAAAAAAGCATCGTCATATTCTTGCACCTTATATGAGCCCGGGAGGATCCGCGACTCTTTCAGGCCCAGAAAATGTACCAGCGACGCAGGTACTTCAAAAATAGTTTCCATCTTGAAAAATCCGTTCCGAAAATGTGTCTGAGCAACTTCCCCACTGAGGTTGCTCTTTAAAAAGGAAATTTGCAGGTAACCCTGTACGGAAAGCCTCATGGAAACTTTCACCTGGGGGCACTTTTCCTGAATAATATCATAAGGTGTTTTTATACGCTGGGCAACCATGGTAGAGGCGAAAGGATTAAATTCACTTTTCAGGCTCAAAGGTGAGACTGCTCTATAGTTCCAATAGTACATTTCTTCCCAAAGGGTTGCCTGTTTTTCCCAAAACGGACAAAATCTGCCACAATGAGTGACCTCAGCACCCTGAGTACGAATAAAGCAAGTCTGCTCTACTTTTGCATCTGCTTGATCTAAACAACCTTCTATTCGGGACTGACATGAAACGGCATTCTATTTCCATATTCTGTTTATGGTGCATTTGCTGGCGAATTGCCGCGCAACCCTTGCCGATGCAATCCATTACGGTGGCAGACGGTCTTTCACAAGGGTTCATCACTGCCTTGTACCAGGACCGCCAGGGGTTCATCTGGATCGGGACATTGGATGGACTGAACCGGTACGATGGCTACTCCGTGCGACGTTTCACCAACCAGCCTTTCAACCCTTTCTCGCTCTCCAACTCGGCGTACATCACCCATATCCAGGAAGATACCGAAGGCTTGCTCTGGATCGGGACCAGCGAAAACATCTATGTGTTCGACCCTGCCACAGAACGTTTTTTCAACATCGGCCTCCAAACAGACCGCTTGCCCAAAGGCGGTGTCATGACCATTACCATGGACGGCGCCGGAACCATCTTTATTCACGCCCCGGATGCAAACAATCCAATCGGGATTTTCAGAATGGTAGTGCCGCGCCATTTTGCCCAACAACTGCGACACCATCAAGCGCCCCTGAACGGCGTGGCGGTCGAACCCGTCCCGGTGCCGCCTGATATGTCCGCTCCGGTGAATTTAATGCCCTGCGTGGCCGACACCTTGCTGCTGGTCAGAAACTGGAAAGGGCAAGCAGCGCGCTGGGTAAGCACTCATGCCCGATTCGAGCCGTACGACCTCGTAAACATCCAGACCGGGTCGCCAGCCGATTACAGCATCCTTTGGAACAAAGAGACCGGAAGCGTTTTTCGCAGCCGTTTGCCCGATGGACAGCAAGCACTTACCCTGCCTGATGCGTGGAGAGAGGTCGTCCGGCTCCGCGACGGCAACCGTGTTACATTCAACGGGATGGACAATGTGCTGTATAAAATGACCACGGAAGAACCCATCCCTAGCCTTTTAGCCCTGAATCTTCGGAAGGATCCGTTGTTCACTCCTTTCCTCCGCTTTTCCTATCCCATCAACGCTGTTTTGGTAGATCGGGGGGAAGTCATCTGGGCGGGCACTGGAGGGCGCGGCGTACAAAAAGTCAACCTCCGCAGTTTGGCTTTTCACCATTTTTTGCCGGAAAAAAGCATATACAACCTGAGAGAAATGTCGGACGGGCGGATTTGGTCGGGTAAATTCAGTCCTTATGCACTTTTAAACCTCTCCACGGGGCAACTTGAACCGGCTTTCTGGGCATCGTTTTTCAAGGATCAGCAGGTCTATAATCTGCTCAATGACAGCGCAGGCAATATATGGTTCATCCAGGAAGGTACTAAAGAGGGAAAGCCGGGAAGCATCGTGCTCTGGGAAAAGACCGGCCGTCAATACCGGGAAGTAGCCTCCATACCTGCTTACAGAGAAATGATCGCAGAGCAGTTGATGGAAGATAAACAGGGCAACATTTGGGTGGCTGCTCATGAAGGGCACTTATTTCGGTGCAGGGCGGATGATCGCTCCACTGCATCCTTTGATTTTTCCAGCACCCTGGCTGATGATAAAAACCTCACCAGCTATGCAATTTGCGAGGACTCAGAAGGGCGAATATGGATCGGCACCAACCGGGGACTGGTGGAAGCGCGCAACCCCGGGCACGAGGGCGGGCCAACATTTGACGTGTATCTCCACAACCCTGCCGATACCCAATCGCTGAACAGAAGTTGGGTCATGTGCATCTGCGCCGATCCTGCCGACCCGAACCTGCTCTGGGTCGGCACCCGCGGAGGCGGCCTGAATTGCTTAAACAAAAAAACAAGGCATTTCACCCATTTTATAGAGGCCAACGGTTTGGCAGATAACGTGGTGTACGGGATCGTGCCGGATGACGACGGCAACCTGTGGTGCAGCACCAACAGGGGCTTGTCGCGGTTCACGCCCAGGACGGGCCTATTCGTCAATTACCTCGAGTCAGACGGGTTACCCAACAATGAGTTCAATACCGGCGCCTATCTGCGTATCTCGGACGGACGGCTGCTGTTCGGCGGTGTAAACGGATTGACGATACTGGTGCCCGATGATATTAAACGGAGCACTTACCTGCCACCCGCAGTCATTACCGGTCTTCGGGTGCGCGGCAGTTTGCTGGAGCCTGCCCGGGAAGGTTCGCCCTTGCAGTTTGCTCCCGGGTTCGAGCAGATGTTGACTTTGCCATTCGATCAGAACAATGTGACCTTTGAGTTTGCTGCGCTCGATTTTGCTAATTCATCCACCAACCGTTTCCGGTATCAGATGGCAGGTCTTGACCACAACTGGATTTATTCAGGTACAGGACATTCGGCCAATTACGCCAGTTTGCCGCCCGGCAAATATACCTTCCAGGTGCAGGCTGCTACGGCCGACGGCGACTGGAATCCGCAGCCTGCCACATTCGTTCTGGTCATTCTCCCCCCCTGGTATCGCAGTTGGATAGCCTATCTGCTATATTTTTTGACAGCGGTGGGCCTCGCCTGGTGGTACATCCGCTTCCGCGAAAGACGCCTTCGGGTACAACATAGCATTGAACTCGAACAACAGGAATTGGGCCGGCTGAAAGAACTGAATGTGTTCAAAAATCGCCTTTTTGCCAATATCACTCACGAATTTCGCACTCCGCTGACCCTGATTCTGGGCCTGGCAGAGCGGCTGCGCCGCGATCATCAGCGCGAGGATGTACCCAGCCATGCCAAAAATATCATTCTGCAAAGCAATGACTTGCTCGATCTGGTGAATCAAATGCTGGATCTTACCAAACTTGATTCTAACGAACTGATTTTGCACGAAGTGCAGGGCAACCTGAGCGCATTCATCCGGTATCAGATGGAATCTTTTCAGTCGCTGGCAAAGCATAAGTCCGTGCAATTGACTGTCGAGACGGAGCTGCCTGATCTAATGCTGGATTTCGACCCGCAACGTTTCCGGCAAATCCTGGCCAACCTGCTTTCCAATGCCATCCGCCACACGCCCCCTGGAGGCGTTATAGTGGTCCGGCTGTGCCGGCCCGATGAGCATCATGCCGCCCTGTCGGTCTCCGATACAGGCGAAGGGATCGCGCCGGATGACTTGCCCTATATTTTCGAACGATTTTATCAGGGACGTTCGTCGCGCCACGAGCAAGGCACGGGCGGCATCGGGTTGGCGCTTACGCGTGAACTGGCCGTTTTGGCAGGCGGCGAGATACGGGCCGAAAGTACACCTGGCCAGGGTGCTACCCTGACCGTTACCCTGCCCATCCGGAATGAAGCGCCCGTGTTATCAGGCGATTCGACGGTCAAAAAACTTCGCTTCGAACCAACCGCTGTCCCCCAACCCTCCACCGAGACGGCTCATTTGCCCTTGCTGCTCCTCATAGAAGACAATGCCGTGGTGGCCGACTATCTTCAACTTTGCCTGCACGGACATTACCGGCTGCACCTGGCTTCGAATGGAGAAAAAGGCATTCAAAAAGCATTCGATCTGATCCCTGATCTGGTTCTTTCGGATGTGATGATGCCGCTGAAAGACGGTTTTGAAGTGACGAATATCCTGAAAAACGACGACCGTACCAGCCATATCCCCATCGTGCTGCTCACCGCCAAAACGCAGTTGGACGACCGATTGGAAGGACGCCGACGCGGCGCAAACGCTTATCTCACCAAACCGTTCAATGAGGAAGAATTGCTGCTCGTGCTCGCCAATTTGCTGGACATTCAGCGCCGCTGGAAAATACGGTATGCCGCCGGGCCGCCGCCTGAACCACCCGCAGTAGAATTGTCTGTTACGTCGCCCGACGCATTTCATCCGGAAGACGAATTTATGAAAAAAATCTACGGCATTTTTGAAAAAAATTATGCCGAAGAAACTTTCAACCTCGATCAACTTTGCCGGTTGACCGGCATGAGCAGTTCGCAACTCCATCGCAAACTGGCTGCGCTCACCGGCCAGCCAGCCATTCAAATGCTGCGCACCTACCGGCTCAACAAAGCCCATGAATTGCTGCGTACCCGACCCGATTTGAATGTTTCAGAAGTCTGTTTTATGGTCGGTTTCAAAAATTCGGCGCACTTCTCGCGGTTGTTTTCCAAAATGTTCGGAAGGCCACCTTCGGAAGTGGTATAGTTAGAGGATGGAACCGGCAGTTTTGCTCTTACTCATCACAAATATAGATGTCATTGATCGTCATTTGTTATTAAACGTCATTCGTCATTGTTGTGCGGCATGGTGGATTGACTCGAATGCCGTCGGAAATGACGAATGACGTTCAATGACGATCAATGACGAATGACGATCAATGACGAAACAACTACCATTTGCTCACCACCAGCCCCGTTTTCCGTCTTCAAACGGACCTGATACAAGCCCGACGGAAGATTGGAAACGTAGATGCAGGACGTTGGACGCTGGACCACTGCCACACTACCCTACCCTGTGCATCGAAGCCCATTATAGTGCCACCGCTTTCTGTCAAACCTTCCACGGTAACCATCACTTCAGTCGTCGCCGGGTTGGGTGCCAGGCGCATATCGAGATTTGACAACTTTAAAAAAGTTGTCAAATCTGTTCTTGACTCCTGGGACAATGACTGGATGGCATCCCCTTCGTTCCTCGTTTCGGGTGAGGTTGTACACCCGTTTCATAAAATAACTTTGCAGTTCCGTTCCGTTTTTCAATCCCTCTTTCTGCATCAAAGCCTGGCAGGTGGGATCCTTTTCCCAGTAGCCTTTATGACATTCGTCACCCCCGACGTGGATGTAGGGATGGGGAAACAAGGCCGCGACTTCTCCGAATACTTTGTCCAGAAAGGTATACACACGCTCATCGGAGGGGTTGAGGGAGTTGTCCACCAGCATTTTGAACTGGCCATTGCCATACCATTCCGCAAAGTCACTGCCTGGGTTGACCCTTATCGTGGTATCCTCTGTACAAGCAAGTTGGGGGTAGGAAGCGATGGCCGCCATGCTATGCCCGGGCACATCTATTTCAGGCAGGACCACAATGTGCCGTTCGCGGGCGTAGGCAACGACTTCGCGAATGTCGTCCTGGGTATAAAATCCGCAATCGGTAGCGGCTTCCCCGGATTTAGGCGCTTCGTGGTCGCCATACCTTCCGAAACGCGGCACCCGACACGCGCCCACCTGGGTCAGCCGGGGCAATGATTTGATTTCAATGCGCCAGCCCTGATCGTCGGTCAGGTGCCAGTGGAAGGTGTTATATTTGTACCGCGCCATGCAGGGTGTAGCCCTCCGTGCCGAGCGGCTTGTCGGGTGTGGCATTGAGCCGCAATTGAATGATACCCGTCGCAGCGGTTTTCAGGCGGTAGCCGGTGGATGTGCCGATTCGGGCGGCCAGTATTTCGGCTGTGGGGCGAGCCGCCGGAGAGCCATAACCAATTGTGGTAGCGGGAGTCAGGCGGAACCGGCCTTTCAACACCTGCATTTCCACCGGCTGGGGGATGATGCCGGGAGCCGTTTGAGCGACAAGAGCGGCAGTAAAAATGGAAAGCAGAGCGAACAGGAGGTATTTTTTCATGTAAATATAGATTTTGACCAACAAAACAATGGCAAATGTAAGCGAAGTTGATTTCCCGCACTTTTCGGAATTATTTTTGCAATCAAAACGACACTTTTAATCTCTCCTTCACCATTCATCATTTGATTATGACCCGGTTTTTACTGCTTTTTTGCTTTGCGCTTGCTCATATCCTTCCTGCCCAGACCATCCTTTGGACAGGCACCTGCACCAACAGAACCGTCTGCATCAATCCCGGCCAGTGCGCTACCGGGTACGCCCTGCTGACCGAGTCGGCCGTCACCACCTGCCAGGCGGGATCCTACCTCAGTTATTCCTACAAACTGGATCTCCAAAACGATGGCACGACGGATATGCAGGCCGCTGAAGACACCTTGATCGGCAATTTTCCCATTGGCACGCATCGCATTTCCTGGCGCGCCAACGACAACTGCGGCAAAGTCAGCACGTGCTCCTACATGGTCATCGTAAAAGATTGCCAGCCACCCAATCTGATCTGTATCAACGGGTTAACGCAGCAAGTGAGCCTTCCGGATTGTGCGACCAGTTTTGCGGCTTCCCAATTTATTCTTTCGCTTTCGGACAATTGTACCCCGACCAATCAACTTCAACTCGGCATTCGGGCAGAGGGCGCCGGCACGGGCTTCCCTGCTACCTCCAGCATGACCTACGATAAGTGCCAGCAAGGCCTGCACACGCTCGAAGTATGGGCACGCGATGGCACTGGACTGAACAATTCCTGCATTGTATACGTCATCATTCAGCAATTGGGCGACGATTGTAAGTGTACCATTGATGGGGATATCCGGTTGAAAGGTTGTGTCCATACCCGTGACAACAAGAAGGTGAGCGACTATCGGCTGTTGGGCCAGGTGCAATCTACCGGTGGCACACCACCTGCTACGAACAAAAAAATCAGTGCATTCACGTCCGATTCCTGTTTCGACGTGGTGGCCGCTCCCAACCTTCCACTGGGCAACCCTTATCGCATTATGCTGACCGGTCAACGCGATGGCTCTGCGCTCAACGGAGTATCCACCTACGACCTGGTGCTGATCAGCAAACACATCCTCGGGCTGGAGCCGTTTCCGACCTTGTATCAAGCATTGGCCGCCGATGCCAACCGCAGCAATTCTATCACTACTTTCGACATTGTCGAGCTCCGCAAACTCATCCTCGGCATCTACGATACCTTGCCAGCCACCAAGCCCTGGCGCTTCGTGCAGGCAGTCGCTAACCCTAACATCTACACGGTGCTGGAAGCAGCCAAAGATACTATTCTGCTCACGATCCCGAACCTGCAGGATGACGTGACGTTGTCTGGGATTCAGTTCGTCGCGATCAAAATCGGGGATCTCAACAACTCTGTGATTACCAACTTCGACGATCCCAGCCTCGAAGACCGCGATGCGTTGCCAGTGCTGCCGCTCTCGCTCCCGAATCTCGTGCTGGAAGCGGGTCAGGCCGCTACCCTACCCGTCCGTTTTGCCACCGACGCGCCGCTCACGGGCTGGCAATTGGCCCTCGCCGCCGATCCTGCCCGACTTCAAATCGAAGGCGTTGAAGGTTTACCCGACGACCACTGGACGATCTTGCCCGACGGGTCGCTCCGCGCGCTGTGGCACAACGGTGCTGCTCGCAACTTCCAGCGCGGCGAGATTGCTTTTTCGTTGAAAGTCAAATCTTTGCAAAAAACTGTGCTGGCAGAAAGCCTTGTGCTGCAAGCGCAGCCGTTAAGGGCGGAAGCGTATGGCGCGACCGGAGAACGGCAGGCGGTCCAGCTCACTTTTTCTGGAGATGCCCCTGTATCCACACCGCTCTTTTTCCCGCCCCAACCCAACCCGACCACCGGGACGGCTACTTTTCAATGGGTACTGCCCGAACCTGCCCAGGTTCGGCTTGAACTCTGGGATGCCGCAGCGCGGCAGACGTATGTCACGACTTTTCAGGGAGTTGGGGGAGCGAATCAATGGATCGTGCCGGCAGAAGGCTTGCCGCAGGATGGTACGTATTTCTTTCGTTTGACGGCTGCGGAAGGGGTGTATTCGGGACGGTTGGTAAAGCAGTAACTGTACCAGCGACTGAAGCAGCTGGTACAGTTACTTTTCATGTTAAATATTCGTTTCCCCATTTGCTGGTATGGAAGCATGTTTTATATTTGTCGCAGCCTTTTTAATGATCATCCCCCCATACAGCGACTTTTGACATTTACCGACCTGAAGCAATCTTTGATTTTAGCCCGACCTGGCAAATGACGTCTTCAATGACGACATAACGTCCAATGACTCCCCCCGACGCACCCCATTAGAACCCTCGCGTCTTTCTGTTGAAGTTTACCTACCTGTGACAGGGCTGTTCGCCGCGCGTTCGCGCTGGCGGGTTTATTTTCATTTTTTCCCTTTATAGTGCCTTGTGCTGCGGGATGTGCGTGGCACGGGTCAATTATGGTTCTGTTGGCGTCGCGCTGACAGTTATGGGATACTTCTTTCAAACTGCCGTACCATGATGGCATTTCACTCATTTTTTAAACCAGAATTATGCAGAACAAATTATTTGATCGTCCGCTGTGTGCGGGGGGGGGCAACCTCTTTTGGGTTTTCTTTTTGCTTTGGTTCGTTTCGCCAAAAGCATTAATGTGCCAGACACCCGATCCGGAAGAATGTACCCAAGTGACAGACTGTGATGAATTAAAATTAGAGATTGTTCGAGTCAATCAGACGATGACATCCGGATGTTCTGTTGATACTCAGGCTTGCAACGCCAATAACGTCACAAATAACTTTTCTCAGACAATCTATAAGGTCTATTTGCGCTATACGCCCAATACCTTACCTGATACATTCCATGATTTTTACCTTGACTATGCGACGCTGAATGTAAAGGTTGGACTGATGTTTCAGTCAGGTTCAAGCAGATTAAGCCATATCGACAATGCTTTGAGCAGGCAATTAACTCAAAATGCGCATTCGGAATGGAATTTTGGCAATAAAGTAATCATTGAATTGGATAAAGCGGCAGGCCAATCCATGACGATCAACTTTCAGAATACCGATACGCCCACAGTGCCATGCAGCGGTGAAGTAGGAGAAAGAATATTATTCAAGTGGGGGAGTACCATGCCTCTTTGGCCTCCGGACTGCGTTCAACCTTGCCAACCTATTCCTAATTTAACGCAACAGTGCGCTTTTGCACATTTAATGACCATTGTCGTAAACGCTTACCCGGGTGAGTCATTTTCCCTGGATCGGATCATAGGACATTATGCTCCTTTTGACAAGATAGTCGGCGTTACCTGTGATCCAATTCCACGCATCAACGGGCAAGCGACCAATATTGTGCATAATGGAATAGTACCGATAACGGTTCCCACACCCAACACCCACGCCAGCACGACCAATGCCAACCTGCGCGTTCGATTTGCCAATCAACAGAGCACGCCCAGTGGTACTACCATTGATGTCGAGTTGGTAAATGGAGGTACAAATATTGACCCCGACCTGACCGTTTCTTATGCAGAAATGATCGTGAAACTGGTACACATAGGAGCAGAACAACCGGTCTCGACCTCTGTGTCCGCTCGAATCATATCTACCACAGAGTCCGATGGGCGAAAATCCAAACTGCTGTATTTCGTGAGCACCCCCAATATTCCCGTGGTATTGCTAAAAAATTATGGCAATGCGCTCAAAATCGCCACGATCACGTTGGGCAAAACGACCGTAGCCAATGCTGCTTATACTTCCATCTTGAGGGCGCCAGACAGTCTTGCTTCACGGGTAGTTACCAATGTGGCTTGTACGAGTCTGCCGCTGAATCCCAATCCTTTTGCGTTTACTACGGACGGCCACGTTGAATGTAGTTATGCCGATCTGGTAGAGTTCATCCTCAAGGGGGATAGTATTAACCCAAATGCTACCTGCGACGCTCCTAAATATGTTACATTAGGGTTCAAAACCGCTCATCCTGACCAAAATATGCAAGTAGAATATTTGAAGTTTGAATTGGACTTTGAGTGGACTGCTGGTATAACGGTAGATAGTATTATTTTGGGCGATTTGCGCTGCCCTGCCAGCGGCACATGTAGTTTGACACATCAGTTTACAAACAAAAGGTTTACATACGAGCTATCCATGTCAGGGAGCGCTAAACAACTCGAACTTAACCCTGATGCCCTCATGAGAATCAAATTTACAGGCGGAGGATGTATTGACGGCGTAAAACTAACATATCTGGAAATGCGGCGGCCCACTGAGAATAGCTGTATACCTGACTATCAGAGTACCTACTCCGGCTTTCCGATTTGTATACCGGGTGTAGCGGGAAGTCTAAAGACAGAAACAGGCGACGGATTGGAGGATGGAGAGATTGCGTATACCTCTTCTGATTCCTGTAGCCCATCATCATCCGGATGTACGATTCCTTCTTTGCTAAAAGCAAACAAAAATGGCAACTTCCGGAACTGTCCATGCGTACCTTGTGAGAATTTTAATCTAGAACCTTCATTTGATTATGTTCCGCTCAATGGTGTGTCTACCTATGATTTAGTACTGATCTCCAAGCATATTCTCGGCTTGGAAGCACTCGCTTCGGCTTACAAAATGATTGCTGCTGATGCAAATAATAGTGGCTCAATCTCCACATTTGATATTGTAGAATTTCGCAAACTGATCCTGGGTATTTATACCGAATTGCCTGCCAATAAAAGTTGGCGTTTTGTATTAAAAAGTTTTGCGTTTCCTGATCCAGATAATCCTTTCAAGACCGCATTCCCCGAAAAGGGTGCTGTTAAACCGGATTCCAGTATCTACGAGTCCGACTTTATAGCGATCAAAGTGGGAGATGTAAACAACTCCGCTGTGGCGCATTCGCGTCCTGAACTTCGTCCCACAGCCGCTATCTCATGGGTTTCCGACGGAGCCAAGTCAGGAGAAATGTTGACGGTCCCGGTTCGTTTCATGGGAGAACAAGAGATGGAGGCCATACAACTGGGACTTCGTTTCGACCCTGCCGCACTCCGGCTCATCGGTCCATCCAAAGGTGATCTTCCCGGTTTGGGATCGGGCAATTTCAACTTGAGCGGTGTGGCGAAAGGCGAGATCAAAATGCTTTGGACGCTTGACATGATGGCTCCTGAGCGGCTCATACAGCCGGGTGATGTATTGTTTTACCTGACGTTCAAAGTTGTTGGGCGCCTGCCTGAATCTGAACTTCCCCTACAATTGGATAATTTCTTGTTCGATGGAGCGGCATGGCAGGCCGACGGCAAAGAGTATGCTTTGTCGGACGGCAATTCAGTTCGCTGCGATAGGGTGCTTGCTGAAGTAGGAGAGCCTGCCCTTTTTCAAGCATTTTGCCACCCGAATCCTTCATCAGGCGGAGGTTCGATCACCATACAATCGGACAAAACAGTCAAAGGACGCGTTTTTTTGTTTGACGCTTTTGGCAACCGCCTCACTTCCAAAGATATGGTCATGCAGGCTGGAGAGCAGACCTTCGCATTGCCAGGTTCTGATGCTTTACCTGCCGGGGTGTATCTGTGGCAGGTACAGTCAGAAGGCAAAAAAGTACAAGGCCGCTGGATCAAGCAATAGAACATTCAAGCGATGGCCCAAGTGGAGCATATAGTCGGCCCGATTTCAAGGAATGACTGTACGCTCCACTTGGCCATTGCTATTTTTTATAATAAAACAGATCGCGCACTCATGAAACACATTCTTCTACTCTTTTTGGCGCTGGCAGCTGCCTGTTCACTCAGCGCTCAACAACGCATTTATGTAAATGCCACAGCCACGGGTGGCAATAACGGACAAAACTGGACAGATGCTTACCAGAATCTGCACACCGCCCTCGAAGTGACCAAGCCCGGTGACAGCATCTGGGTAGCAGCCGGGATTTATAAGCCTGCTGCAACAGCACGTGACTCGTCTTTTAAACTGAAAAGCGGAGTGGCGCTATTTGGTGGATTCTCGGGGTCAGAGGTATCGTTTTTTCAACGAGACTGGCAAAAGAATTCAGTGGTATTGAGTGGCGACCTTGGCCTACAGGGCGATAGCAGCGACAACTCTTACACCATTATGTATCTGGACCATTCCGATAGCAGCACTGTGCTCGACGGCCTGGTTTTTCGGGATGGATGTGCTGACTTTCCCGGCGGCACAGTTCCCGTCAATCATCCCTGGCGCAGCGGGGGAGCGTTGTACATCATGGGTGCTGGCGATGAAGCATATCCGAGTATCAGGTATTGCAGGTTTGAGCGCAATCGCGCCCGAAATAGCGGCGGAGCGGTTTACATAAATGGTATTAATGAGGGTTCTGTGGCGCCTCGTTTTTGGCATTGTGTGTTCGAATACAACATCGCCCGGGATGGTGGCGCAGTGCGGCGCGACGGCGGGAGTGCGGTGGAACGGCGTTATGATTTTGGCTGGTGCGAATTCAAGAACAATTACGCAAAAAACTATGGAGGCGGGCTGTGCTTCTATGAAAGTCAGCAGGAAGATGCCCTCGATTTGTTCCAATGTACTTTCAGCGACTGCACTGCTGCACTCAGAGGAGGAGGCATTTTTGCAGTGCCAGGCAAATTGAGTGGTGGAGTGTTCATTATAGATAGTTGTATGTTCATCCGCAATAATTCTAAAGAAGGTGCCGCAATTCAAACAACCGAATTAGGGAATGGTCAGGTCAAAGAAATCAATATCCGGAATTCAACTTTCTTTGATAATAATAATAAAGAGATGGGGGTTTTTATTGCTGTATTTAATCTTTTCGGTTTGGCGGACACATCGTTAATTAAACTTAATAATTGCAAATTCATATCAAACAAGGGTCGGGCCTTTGTTTCAGAAATGCATCCTGGTAAAACTTACATAGAAAATTGCCTTTTTGAAAATAATTTGTTTGGCAATCTAAATATTACTTTTGACAATGGCGCCTTTATAAGAAATTCTATTTTTATTGATAATTCTTCAGGTTTAAATGCATACCTGAATACAGAGAATGTTATTTTTGAAAATGTTTTTGCAAGAGGAATGGGTAATAGTACAAGGTTTGCAAGCATAAGAGCAATTACCAATTTATCAATAATAAATAGTTTTATATTTTATAATAACGTATTCCTTCTATATGATCAATCCTCGACCCCTGCCTCTCCCTTTCCAATTCAACTTAAAAATTGTATTGTACTTTCTAATGCATTGTATTCTGATCAAGAAACAGGACTATTTACAAAAAAATTTTATTTTTTAACACTTGATCATGTTTATATGCCTAAGGACTTGTGTAAATTTTATCTTAAAGATCCTGCTATTATCTGCGGCCCCAACAACCTCATCGGCCTCGACCCCCTCTTCGTCGCTCCCGACTCCGGCGACTACCGCCTCCAGCCCTGCTCCCCGCTCGTCAACGCGGGCAACAACACCTACGTCTCACCCACTACCAACACCGACCTCGCCGGCCAGCCCCGCATCCAGGGCGGCACGGTGGATATCGGCGCGTACGAAACCGCCGCACCTTTACTCGCCGCTTTACCTGCTGTCCAACCTGCTTGTTCCAACCAGCCCAACGGAGGGGTAAATCTACCCGTTGCGGGCGGCTGCGCTCCTTTCAGTTATCAGTGGACCACCGCTGGCGGCCAGTCTGGCTCCGGCACCAGCAATTTAAAATCCGGCGCTTACACCTTCACCGTTTCCGACCAGCGCGGCTCCACCTTCACCGTTTCACTCGCCGTGCCCGACAGCAGCACCGTAGCACTCGCATCCCTCACCGTGCCGGTGCAATGCGGCGACACGCTGGGCGGCACAGCCATCGCCCGCACCACCGGCGGCCAGCCGCCCTATCTCTTCGACTGGCCCGGTAGCGTCGTCATGGACAGTGTCCGCACCGACCTGCCGCCGGGGCTTTACTCAGTGACTGTGCAGGACGCTCGTGGCTGCACTGCCAGCGCGGTCGCAGAAGTCAAAAAACAGGGCAGCCTCGGCTCAAAAGTGGAAGTAGGAGAGATCTCTTGCTTCGGCGCCGCTGACGGCAGCCTCACCGTGCTGCCCGCCAACGGCAAAGCGCCTTATCACTGGAACTGGGCCGACAGTCCCGCGCTCGACGCGCCTATGCTCTCCCCGCTGGGCCCAGGACAATATCGCGTCACGCTCACCGATGCCTTCGGTTGCGACATCGCCTGGATGCTGCCGCTCACGCAGCCTGATCCCCTCCAAGTGGAAAGTGTTGTCATCCAGCCAGCCACGAACTCCGCGACCGCCGATGGGAGTGTGTCGGTCATGGTCACGGGCGGCATGGCTCCCTACACAGCGCAGTGGTCAAACGGCAGCACGGGTCTGAGCATCAGCGGCTTGAAGCCGGATGTGTACACGCTGACTTTGAGCGATCAGAACGACTGTTCTTTTACAGCAACTTATGTAGTGGATGTTGTTTCCGGCACTTCGGAGCCGGGTGGGTTGCCCGGTTTTTCGGTGCTGCCCAATCCAACAGAAGCGGAAGTTCAAATTTTGCTGTCTGAACCGGCCGAAGCAAGTAACCTGCTGCGGGTGTTGGACGCATCCGGTCGGTTGACCGGGCAGTGGACCGTACCGGAAGGAATGCAGCAACTGCGGTTGGATCTGGGTGATCTGACTGCCGGGGTGTATTGGGTGCAGTGGAACAATGGGAAAGGAACAACAACGCGGCGGGTGCTGAAGTACCGGCGGCGTTAGCCGCTGGAGTTCTACGGGATGTTGATTTTTTGACAGGATTTACAGGATAAAGAAAACGGAGGACGTATCCTATTCGAATTCACCGTGAAGCCGACAGGAGCCGAGGAACTTGTCAATTTTGACTGCGCAAGGCAAAAAAAAGCACGTCCTTACCAAATTGTCGATTTTATAGAGATGCCGTTATCACTTACCCCGATCAATTTTCCGTTTGAAACGGGTAAAAATATCGAAGAGGCAAATGATGATGGCAATAATATTTCCGATGAGGATAGAGAACCCACAAACAGCAAGATATACTCAGCCGACCGACCTGCTAACCAGATTATCCAGCCAGAAGCACCTGATATCGGTTTCAAGATCAACAAAATCACCTTTATTGAGTACGTCCGCCTTCAGGTTAAAAAGGGAGCAAATCCCATAGCTGGTAATTTAGGCAATGGCCTTTTCGGGAGCAGGTGTTCCAATAAAGTTGAATGGCACTGTGTTTACTACCTCAGAAGAAGCACAGAAGATCGAAAATTATTAGCCGATAACGCTGTTGTTTCAGCCAGTGAACCGAACAAAACAACGTTTTTTGGCGGAAACGGGAATGCTGTAGTCAACGTTTCCAGCACATCTTCTACTGACTCATATACCATAATGTTTCATCATGGTGATACTCCCAATGATCCTTCGGACGATGGATGGGTATTTATCAATTCAGTAGGGAGTGGTGATTTTGCATTTCGTAATCCTGATGGGCAATCCTGGACATTATCATATGACGGCGTAACGGTCAATATGTTTGAAGGCACGGTTCCTTTTAATAATGACGAGACCTACTATTTTAATGTTTTTAACAGCAACTCTAAACTCAATGAAATAGGCCTGGGCAAGTTCGTTGTCACTACTGCACCATAATTCTACACGATGAAAAATTTGTATTGCGCATCACTTCTCGTTTTTCTCTTTGCAAATGCCGCTTTCTCACAGGAAACGGACAGCATAAAGTACTATGTGAACCGTTTTGCCGACCGGACCTTATCAGAGGAGAAACGCAAAGAAGCCGGGCTGAAAATAAGGGACTTACAAAAAGAAAGGTATTTTCAATCGAAAAGGGAAACCGCTGGTGACACCTTGCTCCCCGATATTGAAGAACGGATCGCTGCTGGATTTCGGCAAATTGATACTGCAACGGAGCAATTGATCACAATCATCTCTAACGTGGACCTAAACAATGCCGTTCGCTGGAAAGCCCTACGTGCAGTGTCGCATATAAACACCATTATGGCGGACTCCTTCTTGGTCGCCAATATTGACCGTTTCAACTATCTGGGTGAACACCCCGGAGGTGCAGGTGGCGAGATCGACTGGATATACCCTTGTTTCGGGTTACTGAGTAGCAAATCTGCGCTTAATTATACATTGATCAAACCAATCCTAGGCAACCTCCACACTCGAAAAACTGAATCCGAACTCTACTTTATTGATATGCTTTTACTGGGTATTTTCGGTAAAGAAGAGTCGGTCAGGCTTTGGGAAGACCACATGCTTGGCAACGCTAAAAATTTCGTCTTTTCTAAAAATCTTGAATCATTAAGAGACATAAAAAAATGAAAAAGATCATATTCTACGCCCTTCTATTGTTAGGGCCACTAACGCTTACGGCTCAAGGTTCAGACCTCAATGTCACTGCCTACCACGTTTTGGGGAGTTCTCCAGGCAGTTTATCCATCACCATTTCTTCTGCGTTTACACCGCCTTTCACGATGACGG
>Ga0335394_10002759_pt1 | contig 19910 bp, 14 predicted proteins | sample MAT03_FD_205741 | JGI IMG/M metagenome (GOLD analysis project Ga0335394, IMG submission 205741) | Freshwater microbial communities from Lake Fryxell liftoff mats and glacier meltwater in Antarctica - MAT-03 (spades assembly) (version 2) ... | reverse complement strand
TGGGATGCCGCCCCGGGGCTTAATACCGCTTTAGGCGCCCCGCCGGATATAGCCAACGCCCACTTGTCAAACTTTGTCGGCGGCTTGCTGCGCACCCGCTTCCAGGGCTCGGACGCCTACGACGACTTTATGACCGCCATCGACAGCGCGCTGTGGACGCTCAGTAGTTATGGCGGCCAAAACGGCAATTTATCCCTCTTGCTCGGACGCCCCTTAGCCGTGGTGCGGGCGGAAGTGGTATTCACCTTGAGCGGCGATCCCTCTTATAACCAGGGCTGGTGCGAAACCGGGCAGTTTTACAATAAAAACGGCGCCTATCAGGCCACCAATCCGTCTTTTATGTCGCTGGCTTTTTCCCTGCGGATTGGAGACGCTTTTTTGGTAGAAAACGGCGTCATGGGCTATTTTCATGATGATAATTACGATACTTTTTACCCGGTGTACGGCGTAAACGGGCAAACAGCCACCATCATAGACATCATTCGGGCGGGATTTAGTTTAAATTTTGTTCCACCCGACAATTCCAACGGATTTAAATCTTCTTACGTAAAACCTGGGCATCTGGTGCTGCTGAGCCCGGACGGTAAACCGGTGAAACTGACCATATTGGTCGATCCCGTGGGCAATATTCCGATTTTCCCCGGCAGTTTGCCTTATTCTTCGCAAAGTTTGCCCAACGGCCCGGTATCCAATGCCCTGAAAAATTTACAGGCTTCTTTCCGAGCCGGCCCCTTGTTGCTTGACCCCGCCAAAATCAAAATGCCGACCCCGGCTGAAATTAAAGGCAAATGGGATTGGGTGGTCAGAAAAGACGTGTCGAACTGGAATGAAGATGTACCGATCGCCCCGTACAACCCGGTTGCGACATTGAGCGAAGACCCCCTGCGCTTGGTTGAAGGCTGGCTTAATTTATCCGATTTTGAATCAAACAAATAACTGATTGTATATGCCCAATTCGAAATTAACCTATCGGGTAACACCGCCCGCAGCATTTGTCGCAACGTCTGTCGGCATCGTAATCAGTGCGACTAACAGCAGCGGGGCGGATATTGAATTCAATAAAGCCGACGAGATACAGATTACCTTTCCGGATACCATTGTTGCCAACCAAAACTTCACCGCCAGTACGCCTGAAGGCAGCGGCTATTCGGCCGGTAAAGCGCTCGCTGGAAATTACTTTTCGGTAAAAGCGCCTTTCGGGTTCAATTTAAAGCCGGGAGACGCCATGACCATCACGTTTTCCCAGGTTCCGATTGCCAGCGACCCGGATTCCGGAAGCAATATCGGCATATCGGAGTCTATCGGAGGCGGGGACCCCGTTTTGGTGAGCCTCCCTTTTGAAGTAAAAGCCGCCGGGCTGGGGATCATTGCCTGGTTAGACAAATTAGTCGTCGGCGAATCGCAACCGGCCACACTCAACTGGCAATCTTCGGGAGGGGTCCAGGTGGTTGTTTCGGGCTTTCCGACGGGCACCGGGCAAAAAACCTTTCCGGTCCAGGGTGAACCGCCTTTTTTAGACAGCACCATCGTGTACGTGCCGATTCAGCCGCAGAAGCCCCAGCAATGGTTCTATACCGTGACCGTTTATACGGGCGCCGGCAACCATGAGCAGATCACGGTCGCTCTACAACAAAACCCGCCTATCATCAATTCGTACACGAGTGATCCGGAGCTCAAAAAAATACGGGTGGATGCCTCGGCTGTTTTGTCGTGGCACGTACAATTTGCTTCTTCCGTCATACTAACCACCCCCACCATTCCCAATTGGCGGCAACCGATCAATGCCAACTCATACACGGCCAACCCCGGCGCGGACCTGCGCAAAGCGTACCGGTTTAATTTCAGCCAGCTGCCCAAAACGGCGGATTACATTCTCACTGCAAACGGCTTTAGCCAACCTGCGGTTGAAACGATCACGTTTACGCTGGAACCCGTCTCCCTGCTCTATTTTAAATTCAGCAGCAAAGGCGGCCCTAACATCATTTTCAAGACCGATACGGCGAACTGGAATTCGCCTTCAAAGTCTTCCGATCCGAATCTGTCAACTTTTACCATCTATCAACCGGGCGGAACCGCCGATGTGTACTACCTTGGAAGCGGCGATACGGTTCACCCGCAGATTCAGTTTTTCGATTTTACGAAAAAAGACGGAAAATTTCAATTGGAATGGGTCACCGCGAATTTAAAAACCTTAGTCTTAAACCCGAACGGTATTGCGATCACGGAGAGTCAAATTGCCAACGGTACGATGGAAGTGGAGGCGGCGGGCGTGTACACCTTAACCGGAACGACTGCGGCGGGATTAAGCGTGAATAGTGTGCTGGAGGTATCCGCGTGAAAATTCACCACATAGGACAAGCCCTGAAAGCGCAATCTTATCTTTTTTCAATCGTAATGTCCATTACAAACAGAATAACTTTAATAGATTTAATCGCCTCCTACCCTACCGGTAAGGGCCACGAGCCTGCGCTCATTTTCCTCGACAAACAGGGCCGGGAATACCGCCGTTTTACCTTCGATTCTTTAAAACAGCAATGTCATCAGGTCGCGCAAAACCTGCGGCTGTTTTCCGAAGAAAAGGAAATTGTCCTGCTGGCCATCGAGGATCAGGCTCAATTTGTCACCGGCTTCTTCGGATGCCTGTTGGCGGGCAAGATTCCGGCCCCGATGCCGTCCATCCAACTCCATAAAAACCGCCCGGGCTGGGGACGCGTGCTGGATATCCTCAAGGCCAATAAAGCGGGCGCTTTACTGGTCCCTGAAAGCCAGTACACCGAGGTAAGCAAACGCCTGAAGGAACAAGATGTCGATTTCGTCCGGGTGCATACGATTGAATCACTGGAAAATCCCGGTGGAAGCGACCGGCCGCTTCCGGGCGTTCAGGCCACCGACATCGCTTATATTCAATACACCTCCGGATCGACCTCCAATCCCAAAGGTATTGCCCTGACCCACAGCCAGGTACTGCATAACATCGCGAAAATGTACCGCGTTTTTAAGCGGGGCGAACCGGCCATCGTAGCGGGCTGGATCCCTTTTTACCACGACATGGGCCTGGTCGGCCACCTGCTGGCCATCCTGTACGAATCCGGTCTGGGTGTGTTTATGCAACCGGCCGCTTTTCTGGCCAATCCGGCCCTGTGGCTACAAACCATCCACGTATACCGGGCCAATAGCGGAGCCGCCCCCAACTTCGCTTACGAGTATTGTACCCGGAAAATAAGCATCGATGAAAACTGGGACCTCCGCCGCTGGAAAAATGCTTACGTAGGTTCTGAAACCGTTCAAACGGCGGTGTTGGACCGCTTCGCCGAAAAATTCGCGTCCGCAGGATTTGCCCGAAATTCCTTTAAACCAGTCTACGGCCTGGCCGAAACCACACTGCTGGCCGCCGGCGGGCATTTTGGACTGGATGAACTGGATGCGTTTCTGCTTGAGCGGCAAACAGGATCGCATTCGATCAGAACCTTGATCCCCTACAGCATCGATGCGGATACGCGCATCGAAATCCGTCACCCCGATACCGGCACCGTACTCGCCGAAGGACAGGAAGGAGAGATTTGTATCCAAAGCGACTCCAATTTTGCCGGTTATATCGATGAATTGGATGGCTGGTGCGGCAAAAAAAGCGTGCCGGTAAAAACAGGCGATCTGGGCCTTATCCGGAGTGATTTTTTATACCTCATCGGACGCAAAAAAGAAACGATTATTGTCAGAGGCGTCAACTATGCCGCCGAAGACCTGGAAGCCTGTGCGCGGATCGACCAGGCGCTGCTCCGGACGAATGATTACACGGTTTGCGTCCCTGTTTTTGCGGAGCAAGAGCTGTTTTACGTTTTTCAGGAAGTTCGTAAAGACCTTGCGGATGCCGATCTGGAGTCTGTTGCGGGCCTCATTCAGGCCAATTTGTCAGAGTGTTACGGGATTCAGGCGCACACCGTGGTGCTTGTTCCGTCCGGAATGCTGCCCAAAACCATGAATTTTAAAGTGGTCAGGAATCAATGCGCCGAGGTGTATGCAGCCGGAACCTTAAAAGTTTTGTACGCTACGAATTCAAACGGAAAATCAGAATCGCAGATGCGCGCTCCGGCGGACGACCCGGTGGTTATCGTCGGCATGGCCTGCCGTTTTCCCGGAGGAGCGGATACCCTGGAGCAATATTGGGACCTGTTGGAAAAAGGTGTGGATACCATCACCGAAGTCCCGGAAGATCGCTGGGATAATGCGGTCTTTTACGATAAGGACCCCGCAGTACCTGGTAAAACAAACACCAAATGGGCCGGTTTTATCGACCATATCGACCAGTTCGATCCTTCTCTGTTCGGGATTTCCTCGATTGAAGCGGCCGAAATCGACCCGCAACAACGCCTGGTGATGGAAACCTCCTGGCGGCTGATTGAAAACGTCGGCTGGAAAAAAGAGCGCTTAAAAGGCTCAGATACGGGCGTATTTATCGGTATTTCCACCAATGACTACCTGTATATGAAGATTAAACTCATCCCGGGCATGGAGAGTTTTAACGCTTATACGGGGCTTGGGAATGCGCACAGTATCGCCGCCAACCGGGTATCTTACTTTTATGACCTGAAAGGCCCCAGCATGGCCGTGGATACGGCTTGTTCTTCTTCCCTGACGGCCTTCCATTTAGGCGTTCAGGCCATCCGGAACGGCGATTGTGAGCAGGCCATGGTCGGCGGCGTGAATGCCCTGCTCACCCCGGGGCCCACCATTACCCTGTCGCAATTTGGCATGATGGCCCCCGACGGCCGCTGCAAAACCTTTGATGAAAGCGCCGACGGGTACGTCCGCTCGGAGGGATGCGGTTTGGTGATGTTGAAACGCAAGTCGCTCGCCGAAAGAGACGGCGACCGCATCTTAGCCACCGTTTTATCCACAGCCGCCGCCCAGGATGGTTTAAGCCCCGGTATTACGTACCCCAACGGCGCGGCGCAATACCGGCTGATAAAAAAGACGCTGGACAAAGCCGGGTTGAGCGGCCAGGAGGTGGGTTACGTAGAGACACACGGCACGGGAACCGTGTCCGGCGACCCCATTGAAATGGAGCAGATCAGAAAACTCTACGGCGCAGCGGGGCATACCGATTGTTACGTCGGTTCGGTAAAGGCCAATATCGGTCATTTGGAGGCGGCTGCCGGCATCGCCGGCGTGATCAAGGCGGTCTTGATGCTGCAAAAGAAAAGCATCCCGCCGCAGATTCATGTCACTACGTTACATCCCAACATACGCCTGGAGCATACCAGGCTCAAAATCGCCAAAACGCCCCTTCCCTGGCCCATGCCGGAAGGAGCCAGAAAAATTGCCGTCAGTTCTTTCGGGTTCGGCGGTTCGCTGGCCCATACGATCCTGGAAGAAGCGCCCGTTTCATCTTACAACACTTTTCCAAAGAACCATTTTATTTACCCTTTCCTGCTTTCCGGCTACTCCCCGGAAAACCTGACGGCACAGGCCAAACACTGGCAGGAGTGGCTGGAGGAGCATCCCAAAATCACCCTGCCGGATATATGCAGCACGGTCGCCCTGGGGCGCTCCGCCTTGCCCCACCGGAGCTACTTTTTGGTGGACGACAAGCAGCAGTTGCAGAAAAAACTGGCCGACTTTATCCAATTCGGCCGGCCGGCAAAACCTGTTCCGAAAGAAAGTAAGTTATGTTTTCTGTTTACGGGGCAAGGCGAGCATTACCTTTTTATGGGCAAAGAATTGTACCACCGCTTTCCCGTTTTTAAAACGGCCTTCGACCGCTGCGTCGACAGCCTGGAATACGAAGACCCCTCCTTTTCCCTGACAAAAGTGGCCCTGGAAGCGAAAGATTTTACGCTTTGGAAGGATCAATACCTGCAACCGATCCTGTTTGCCGTGCAATACGCGCTGGGAATCTTGTACCGGGAACTCGGGCTCCTGCCGGACGTGTTGCTGGGCCACAGCCTCGGAGAATACGCCGCCGCCTGCATGGCGGGCTGTATGGAGCCCGAAGACGCCATGAAAATACTGAAAAAACGCGGCGAACTGGTTGAAGCACTGCCCCGGCGCGGCGAGATGGCGACCATATTTGCATCTCCTGAGGAAATAGCAAAAATATTAGATCCGGAAGAAGCCCAGATAGCAGCCATTAACAGCCCTAAAAAAACGGTTATCTCCGGCAGCCAGGTGGAAGTCAAGCGGGTTTGCCTTCATTTTTCCGAAAAAGGCGTCGAGCACTATTACCTGAAAACCAATCAAGGCTATCACAGCCGGTTTATGGACCCCATGATGGACGAGTTCCGTGAATTCCTCAAGGCCTTCCATTTTAGGCCGCCCGGCGTAAAATGGCTTTCATCGCTTACGGGAGATTGGGTCGCAGAAGCCGTCGACGGCGAACACTGGGTTAATCACCTTCGACATACCGTTCGCTTTGCCGAAGCGGCCGGCCGGCTTCCGGTCGGGGAACAATTGTTTCATTTTGTAGAGATCGGTCCGGGCGGCAGCACCCTTGTAGCCGTGAATGATACCTTAGCCCTGGAAAACGCCCTCCTGCTCCGGTCCATCGCCCGAAAAAAAGGCGATCGCACGGAACTGTTTTATTTCTTGGATACCCTGGGCAAGCTCTTCGAAACGGGAAAAAACATCGACTGGGAGCCCGTCACCGGGAGCAAAAAATATCCGGCCGACATTCCCGGGCATCAGTTCGCGCGCAAAGTTTACCGGACCAAAGGACTCGACCCTCACAAGATGTCGGCGTTCGCCAATCAAAATCCGGAGGGGATGCTAAACGGCAAATTCACCGCTAAAGACAGCCGCAACGGCATTCCATCCGAAGCATCGGTCCCCAAGCTCCACTACCAAATGGAGTGGAACAAAGCCGGCGCCCTGCCCGATTTTACCCTGGAAGAAGAATTGACCAAAGACGTCAACTGGATCATTATCGGCAAATCTTGTCCTTTAATCCACGCCCTGATCAAGTTGATTCGGACGCATCAAAAGGCGGTGTATTGGCTGGGGCCGCGCGCCATTTCGCCAGGCGGAAAACCCGATATCATCCTGTCGGATTATCCGGATAAACCCGAACTCTTTAAAAAGTTAGACCGTGTCATCTACTCGAAAGCCAAACAGAAAATTGCCGAAAACAAGGTACTGTTCGTTTGCCCCGGCGGAGATTTTGACCCTGAACAGGATAATCCGGACAGCCTGAATAACGCCGTAAAACAAACCTTGGGCGTTTTTACAGCGCTCATACAGGCTTTAAAAGCCGGCGTAAGCTCGGGGCCGGTTTGGATTATTTCGGAAGACGCCCAAACCCTACTCCCACGGGACGCCGGCCAGCTTAATCTGAGCGTGGCGCCTATTTGGGGTTTCGCCAAAACCTTCTACCTGGAACATCCGGAATACAGGGGAGGCCTGATCGACGTGGACTCCAGGGAAAATGCGCAGCAGAACGCCGAAAACGTCGTCCGAAAACTCCTTAAACCCAAAGGTGAGCGCTGCATCCTGCTGCGGCAGGGAGAACAGTACATCGAGCAGATCAGGCCGACTCCGCCCGAAGCGGCGCCGGCGCCCCTGCAATTCCGCACGGACGGCGCCTACCTCATTACGGGCGGATTGGGCGGACTTGGCCTGGAATGCGCCGCCTGGCTGGCAGAAAAAGGCGCGCGTCACTTGATCCTGAGCAGCCGGAAACAATTGCCGGAGGCGGCTCAATGGGCTTCCTTACCGGACGAGCATCCGCATATCGAGATCATCCGGAAGCTACGTCCGCTTGTAGAGAAAGGCGTCCGAATTGAGCTGCATACCCACGATATACGGGATTTACCCGCGTTAGAAACCCTTTTCCGGCGCTTAGATGAAACCGGCGTTCCGCTGCGGGGCGTTTTGCACGCTGCCGGCGTAAACTGGTTTTCGAAAATTGTCGACCTGGACCGCGACGAATTGCTGGAAACGCTGCACATAAAAGTAGCGGCATCCTGGGCTCTGCACCGGTTGACGAAAGACCGGGACCTCGATTGTTTCATCCTGTTCTCCTCGGTATCCGCTTTGTGGGGATCCGTCGAACTGAGCCATTATACGGCCGCCAATTATTTCCTGGACATGTTGAGCCAATACCGATCTAACCGGGGCCTGCCGTCCTTATCGATCGATTGGGGTCCTTGGGACGAGGTAGGGATGAGCGCCGGAGAAAGCGTACAAACGGTCTTGCATAAAATGGGTTTCCAACTTATGCTGCCACCGGTAGCCCTGGCAGCGATGGAGCAAGCCCTGATCGCCAAAAGTTCGCTTTCGCTGATCGGACACATCAATTGGGCGAGTTTCAAACCGTTTATCAACTTTTCCCTGCGTCCTTCCCTGTTCGGCCGGGTGGCTGGTGAACAGCTGGCGGCCGTTTTCGATCCTTCAGAAGGATTAAGACAAATCCTGCAGGCGCCGCCCGATGAAGCCCGGAAGCTGATTGAAGAGGTGGTCAGAATGGAGCTGCGGCGGGTGATGCTCATCGAGTCGATGGATAAAATCGACGATCAGCATCGTTTTAATTTTCTCGGCATGGATTCGCTCACCGCTATTTCCTTCGTCGTGGAGATCGAGCAGTATTTCAACGTTAAACTGTCCAGTACCTTACCGTATAATTATCCGCATATCCGGGCGGTGACCGATTATCTATTTGAAACGGTTTATGCGAACCAAACTCCGTCCGATCACTTAGAGAACGGCGCAGATGTCGCTATTCCGCCGGAAAGCGCCAGCACGACCCCTGCAGCCATGCCGGAAAATGCCGGCGTGTGGTTACCGGTCCTGAAAAAAGCCGATGGTTTAACCTCGGCGACCCTGTACGTTTTTCCCTATGCCGGTTCCGGGGTGTCGGTTTACAGCCATTGGGGGCCTGAATTCCCCGATGACGTGGAAATCATTGGAATTCAAGCGCCGGGACGCGAAGACCGGGCGCAGGAAAAACCGTTTCAGTCGATGCCCGAGCTCATTCAGGCCATATCGGGCGTATTTGAGCCGCCCGCAGGCCCATACTATTTTTTCGGGCATAGCTGGGGCGGTTTGCTGGCCTACGCGTTTTACGCCGCTTTGAAAAAAGCCGGAAAACGGCTGCCGGAAAAACTCATTCTGGCGGGATGCGGCGCGCCCCTCCAGGCCTCGGAATACAGGATCCACTTGTTACCCGAAATGGAATTTGTCGAAGCAGTTATTCGTAATTTTGAACATGCCGGGAATATCACACAGAGACGACAGGCTATCCTCAATACCCAGGAGATGATCCGGGCCGATATTCAGGTCATGGAAACCTACGAACCGGACCAGACGACGATCGCCATCCCGCTCACCCTGATAGGCGGCCTGCAGGATAAGATCGCGCCGCCCGACCGCATTCGGGATTGGATTCAATTGGCGCAGCGCGACCTGGCGATTCATTTTTGCGATACGGGACACGATTTGATCCACGAATGCCGCGAAAAAACAATCAGGATTATCCGGCAAGCGCTAAGGGAAGACATGATGGTAAAAGTGGACGAAAATGGAGTGTTGAAGGAAAGGTAGAGTTGTGTCGGGGAAATAACACATAACGTCATTTTAAACACATAGGCCATATAGAACACATAGGCGTAGAGGACACATAAAACATCTAGTTTTTTTGATTTTCTATTTTTTCTATGTGTCCTATGTGCCTATGTGTTTAAAAAAACAAAAAAATCAAACAATGGGCGCCACTTCGGAAAAAAAAGCAGCAAAACCCTGGTACAGCGTTTGGGGCAACCGGTATATGGGCCATGAACCGCCTTTTTACGACAAAACCCAGTTGCCCTGGATAAAAACGCTGGAAGACAACTGGGAGATCATGCGGGATGAACTGCTGGCGCTGCTGGAAACCGAGCCGAATCGTTTGAAACCGTATTTTATCAATAAAACGATGTCTTTCCCGCCCGATCATTGGAAGATCATGGGGCTGTATTACTGGAATTTGATCATCCACGAGAATTGCCGCAAATGCCCGAAAACCGTGCAGTTATTAAAGTCGATCGGCGGCGTTACCTCTTTTTCCATCAGCGTGCTGGAGCCGGGCTCCAACATCAATCCGCATCAGGGCGATACGGATGCCATCATCCGCTGTCACGTGGGGCTGGTGGTTCCGGGAACCCTGCCTGATCTCGGTTTTCAGGTTGGCAGCGAAATCCGGGCCTGGGAAGAAGGAAAAGCGCTGCCTTTTTGCGATGCCATCACCCATACCGCCTGGAATCATACTAAAAAGAGAAGGGTTATTCTCAACCTGGATGTGATGCGGTCGGAATTTGTCAAAAAACAACACGGCATTTGCGCACACGTGCTGGCGTCTTCTTATTTGCAGATGTTGTACCCGCGTTTTCCATTTCTGGGCGAGAGTTCCGGGTATATCCGCAAACTGATTTATCACGTAGCCAGGTGTGTTATATGGATCTACCTGCCGCTACAGAGGATATTCGGGAAATAAGCCCGCCCAACTTTTATTTTTTCACTTCAAAACAAATCAACCATGTATCCAAATTATCAGTGTTTTAAAACTTTGGCAAGAGATGTTTATTGCAGTGCAGTGAAGTATGACAGCCATGCCGAAGGAAAAGCCTGGGTTACTCGAGCAATGGCTCATTTCAACATTCAAGGAAATCAGCTAAAAGAAAAACCATACACTCGCAACAATCAACCCGAAGGGGCCATTATTTATGCCTGATACGGTCTATCAATTAAAATGGAGCAGAAAAGAGGCGGACATTAAATCTTAACAGTAGCGTTTTTTATAATATTCAGTAGCCAGTCTTTTTCTCTGGGTACTTCTTCCTTCAATCTCGCGGCCGCCATCGGTACCCGCCAGACTTGGTATTGCGCCTTCTTTTTCCCGGTTATCTTTAAGTATTCTTGCAAATAATTATAAAACAGCCATTTTTTAGATGCTCCTGAAAACCCTTTTGTCCATGCAGGAAATTCGCCGTCGCGATATGGCGTGTGGATCAAAATCCACGCCCGGGCAACATCGCTGAGGGGGTTGCCTGCGTACGCGTCCGCCCAATCGATCAACATCAAACCATTGCGCGAAACGATCATATTCTCCACAGAAAAATCGCCATGACACAAACAGACTGGTCCATCGGATACCAGCTCCAGGCAATCCATGATTTTATTCCAGTACGGTTTCAACACCGAATACGAGGCCTGTATGGCGGATACTATATGCGCTTGTTGCGATCGTAATCCAGACAGTTTGTTTCCATGCACCAGGGCCTGAAGTCTGGCCATTTCAATACCGTAACGCCTTATCGTCCAAGGCCGATCCATCAGTTGATGCCTTAGATCGGGCCCTTCGACAAATTCGAAAACAATCCCCTGGCGATACCCGATTTCGACCGTTTCGTACACCCGGGCGCATGGAATGCCCGCTTCGAAAGCTGCCTGGCTGACGTTGATCTCATAATCCACCAACTCGGCGGATACCCAGCCGTTATATAACTTCAGGAACTTGCCGTCACCGAGGTCATAAACTTCGGAACGCAGTCCGGTTTTCAGCAATTTCATGGATGGTGGATGAAATGATTCATGGTATTTTTCCGGTAAAAGAACGAACAATAAGATCAATACTCCGGCACTTTTTGCATCGCTTTGGCATCTTCCAGATCATCGGTAATTTCCTTTATTTTATTTCTAATGTCCCCTTTATTAATATTGACCATTTTGACTTTAAGGCTGTTCAAATCCTTTGAAGCGTCGGCGGCGATTTGTTTTAAATCTTCAATCCGTTCATTGGCGTCGGCAACACGTTTTTTCCAGGGATCGCAGGCGTCGGCACCCGAGTCTACAACCGGCGGCGAGACAGGTTTTTTCGCAGTCGTCCGAAGTAAAAGGTAGGCGCTGCCTATATCAAATACGGCATTTTTTTCGGGCAGATCGGTTTTCAGGTTTTTGATTTTCTGCAAAAAACCGGTCAATTTGATTTCGGCATTCACAATATCATTTAACTGCTCTCCTTTCTCTATTTCATTCGTCTGGCCAGCCAATGCTTTATCCATCTCCCGTAAAACCGCTACGTGCATGTCTAAGGTATCGATGTAACGCGCCAGGGTTTCCCGGTCCTGACAAAATTGTCCCTGCGTAGAGTAGGCAGAGGGTGGAATTTTTACGCCTGCTACAAAAGCGGAAGAGATGACAATGGCGATGGCCAGCAAAAACACGCCCAGGAATTTCATAAAGGCGATCCGGCGTTCTTTTCGATTCAGCGGTTTCATAATTGTTGATGTTTTTTTGTTGAAGAAAAAATGTTTAACCGATCAGCACGGTAGCACAGCCACCCACCACTACCCCACCGTGGACCGTACCGTCGCCCTGCCGAACGGCGGGTAAACCGGACACGGCCACCGAGGAAGATCCACAGCTGATATGGTCGCAGGGACCGATGCAAATGGCGGTATCGTTTAAAATAGCGGCCGGAAGCCCCCCGATCAGGACGGAACTTTGGGATGAGATCAGCGGGCCGCCCACGTGGGGGACGTCGCTCGTTACGGCCGGGCAGGTATGGAAGTCGCCGGCACGCGCTGCTGGTTTGCTCATAAGCTCAGTTTGAAATTGTCTTTAGCATTGTTGCGGTTCTCCGGACTTGGTTTTAGCGGAATATCGTCTTCGTAAACGGTTTCGTAGCGTTTACGATGCCCATCGCGAATAAACCTGAGGTCGACGGCAATCTTAAAAATCCGGCGAAGGAAATCCTGGTACCGGTCCAATTGCAGCAGCAGGGGCGCTATGTTGTCATGATCGTATTCCAAATGAAGGGGCTCTTTAAACGAGGCGCTCAGTTCTCCCGGGGCGAATGGATCCTGAAAGGCCGGATTCAGGTGATTGCTCAGGTATTCGAGCAAGGCGTCCTCCTTTTGCGGCAGGAACCGCAGGCCGGCGTGAATGCCGCGGGCAAGGCGCTGCAAAAACCGGATCAGGTATACCGGAGGCTTTTCCCGGATCAACAAACGGTATTCATCCTGGTACTGGACGATCAAATTAATAATACTTTTTGCCCAGACCCGCGCGTCGATCTGCAAATCTTCTGCGTTCAGGCGGTCGAAACGGTCGTGGATTTTACCGGTATAATCGTCTAATTCTGTCAGAAAACCGGCCCAGGACTGGTATTTTTTCCACAACAACGCATGGGCGCTGGGGGCGGTGCAAGCCGGGATAAAATCAGGCATCAAGGCCCACCCGCCCGGCTTCTCCTGCAACTGACCGATCTTTAAGGTAAAATCGTTCGAGGCCACCAGGCCGGGCTGAGCCGGCGGGATGATGTCGAGCCGGCAGGCAAATTGGGTGAAGGGTTGCCGGGGCGGGGTCTCCGCCGGGTCGATTGCGCCGTAGGGCAGCGGGTTCCAGGGCTCGCAAATTAAGACCACATCGAGCGTTCCTGTGTAATTTTCCAGTCTGGAAAATCGCAGCGCATCCAGGATATGCAGGCGCAGCGGTTCTGTCCGATTGGGCACGATTTCTACCCGGAATCCCCCTTTGGTAATCGCCCGGCAACAATCGAGGATCAGAAATTCGGCATCGGTTTCCAGGTGGAAAGACGGATGTTTCGGGTCATCTGCCGGAAGTAAGCCGTATGCCCAGCTTGGTGTAGTTACGGCCAGAATGTCGCGCAAACGATCCTGTATGGCGTTTTCCTGCGCCAGAAAATGTTCCCGGCGGATTTTCATACCGTCAACCCAGTTGATGAACGGGTACTGCAAGGGTGGTTTCATTTTTTACAAGCGTTTGATGTGTGGAATGAAGTAAATAACAGGGCTCGCGATCCGGTATGAATTCAAGTACGCGCTCTACTTCGATGATCGCGTTTTTCTGTACCTTGTTTTCGAGCAAACTTTTATCGGGGTGCAGCATACGTTTGCCAAATCGCCCCTTGATAAAAAATATCCAGCGATAGGGTTTTTCATATTCGATATCGGACATAAACTGCACCGGGTCTTTGGGGAAATGATCGTTGTGCCAGTCCATGAAAAGTTGAAAACAATCGCCCAGGGCCCATTGGCCCGGAAAATCGCGGGCTGCCCGCAGCAACCTGGTATCTTTTTCCCGTCGCTTGGTTGAAAAGGACAAGGAGATATAAACCTGTCCTTCCAGCAGTGGAAGATCGCGGTAAGGATAGTAAATCCAGGTTTTCCATATCCGCTGCGGAATATCCACCCAGATGCAAAAAGCCAGATCAAGCAAATCGGGCAGCAGCAGAAAAGCCCAGGCCGTCAGGTTCCACCATTGCAGCGCCGGAAAACTCAGGAGCCGTCGCAACCCGAATAACTGGCCGAGCGAGATGGAGTGCATCATGCGGAAACCCAGCAGAAAACACAGGGAAGCCGTCAGCCAAAGCGCAAGGGTGAAGGCCAGACGGCTTTGCCGAAACCCTTTTTTATCCCAGACTAAGTACCGTTCGCGCGACCAACGCAGCAAACACCCGATGCTTAAAGCCAGCGAAACGAGGCCGATAAAGACCCATTGGCCGAAGAGCAGGCCGCCCCAGCCGACCTCGGCGTACAGCGGCACGCTGCGTTGGGTGAAGATGCCCGCAAGCAGCGCCGTGCCGGCAACCGCTGCGCCGTGCAGCATTCTTTTGTTGCGCAACATCGCGCCGATTCGAGAAATCCAGTGTAGCATAGTCGGAAATTTTTACTGTTTTCCGAATGAGTATTCGCTCCCGGGTTTCTTATCACTCTATGTTTAAAAAATGGTGTTGTAACCCAATAAACCGTGGCTGCTATCGGAATCGAGCAAAAAACACTCGTTTTCTTCCCTGATTTCGATCACGACAGTCACGTCCAGCCCCGCCGGCAGCAAGTAGGCGCACAACCATTCTATCAGCAGGGCATCGTTGCCGCCCCGAAAATACCCGGCTAAGCGCTGTGCCGGCCAATCGAACAAGCGCAGTCGAATACCGGGCAAACCCTCTTCCAAATGCTCGCCTAAAATAGCGTCGACGCCCAGGTGCATGGCGCCCAGTGGCGTCCCCAAAAGGCCACTGCACACTGGAATCGGCTCGGTATAAGCCAATTCTACCCGCCCGCCCAGCATAGCCTCGAACACCGAAGCGCTGAGGGGAATTTGCACGGTAATCTGGTGCAGTGCGGGCAGCACGTAACAGGCGAGCAGGGCCTGCCGCTCGCTCAGCCACCCGGGCAGTTCCCAGAATTCGGCCAGGGCCGTACCCTGCCCGCCCCCCATCCAGCCCAGGTAGTTGGCACTTTCCCAATGTTCCAGGGCTGTCCGGAGGCGGAAAAAGGACTGCTCGAAGGGCAGGAAAAAGCGCCGCGCATCGGCTTTTTCCTGATCTAAGCGTTCGAAATGCAATACAGTGTCGGCGGGCGTATCGTCGCGTTGCCATTCCCGCCGGGGATGCAGAAAGGCTTCGGGCAATGCTTCGTAAAAGCCTTCCCGGTTCAGGGTAAAATTCCAGACGGGCGTCGATTCGCCCGGCAGGTAGGCGGCTTCGAGCGATTCCACGTCCTGGGTGAGCGCCCGGCGCAGGAGTCCATGGGGTAAAAAAACGGCTGCTTCGGGATCGAGTTGCCCGGCAAGCGCCAGTTCCAGCGCGAGCGTTTCCGCCCGCAAGTCGGGTATGTGTTCCATGACGTACGAAGTGTTTACGCTTGCTTTATAAAAATGAGTAGCACCTATTTTCTAAGCATCAGACCGACAAACCCTTCACCGCCACGAACACCGGCAAGAGTCCCGCAGAACGTTCGTTGAGCGTATTTTCCATTTGATGCACGATGGAACGCCATTCTTCCCGCCCGATCTGCACACCGGCTGCCGGGGTGATCGACACCTCGATGCAGCGCAGTAGCCCTTGCCGGGCGCCCTGGCCGATCCGGTGCGCGGTTTGTACCGAGATGTCGGTCCACATCTCGCGCAGGAGACAACTTTGGGCAAAGGCCCGGATATCCTCCCGGCTCACCAAGCGTTCGCGCGACAGAACCGCCTGCCGGTACAAACTCAGGCGTTCCGAAGGAATGGGGCGGGCGCGACCGCCAATAGTGGCGGTCAGCAGGCAGGAAGGCATACGAAAGGCCGCATGGAGCGGAGCGCCGGCCGGCAAACCGTTGCCGAGATGTCCCGGAGTCGTCCAGAATTTGATTTGTACGGTTTCATCGGCCGTGAGGCCTCGGAAAGACAGGCAAGGCAGGCCTTCCCCGGCGCTGCGCAGGGGTCGGATCTTATCTTCCAAACTATTCATCTGCTGGCGCAAACTGTCGAGCGCGGCGCCGAGTTGTTCGCGATCGAATGCTGCAAAGGCCTGGTATTCATCGCGGATCACGTCGAGCGTATGGTCCAGAAGCGCGGGCGCCGCGCGGGCATCGAGGCGGGCTAGGCCGGCTGTGCGCACCGAGACCCGTAATTCGGCGTCGGATTCCGGGCCTTTGAACGGCCCCTGTGCGATGGGCGTTCCAGCCAGGGTGCCAACCGAGTCAAGTCCCAGGAAAGCTTCCTTCGCCGGTAGTTCCATGGGAACCACGGGCAGGTGAAACGGCACCGTACGCGTTGCGGTGTGCAACTGCCGGTTGAGCACCGGAAAGGGATTGACACCGAGCTCCGTATAAGCCAGCATATCGGGCGGAAATGCCTGCGGAAACGCCACTTCCAGCCCTACCATGGGTTCCCGCATCGCCCGCAGGTCTTCCTCCTGAAACCACGCTTCAAAGGCGCGGGGGTACAATTGCCGCAGCAGTGGAATCTTTTTAGTTCCGTTCAATTGCCCTTTGATGTTTACGACCTGGGGCGCGTAAAAACGGCATACCTCCTGTTCGATGCGGACTTTGGGGTCGAAAAAATCTTCCAGAACAGGCGACAAGGAGGGCGCAGCGACAGGCGCATTGTTTACGGTCCAGCCCATCTCGGTTTCCAGTTCTGTTTCCCCTCCCGAACGCCAGCGCGCCAGCGCAAGCAGCGGAAACAGCGCCGATTTACCGGTTTGGTTTTTCCAGTCGAAAAAGAAGCGCAGCCCGTTCAGGTCGTCCAAACCCCCGACACAGGACAGACCGATCCAAAGCACACGATCGGGCATCGGGGCGCCGCCGCTGTGTTCGAATATCAATTCCCGGCGGCCATGCTCCGCTTGAAAAACTTTGCCCCCCACGGCCAAAAAACGTAGATGTACGCCCAGCAAGGGAAACGCGCCAGCGGGGGTAAAGGTCATTTCGGTGCCGTTGTGGACCAATTGAAAGACATCTTTTTCAGAGACCGCGTATTCCGGCTCCGGCGGATTTGCCATCGCCACGGCGTGTGCGGGCAGGGGCAGCGTGAGCGCATCGGGCGTGAGTACTTCGGCCAGCCGCTCCATGACCCGGGCCCGCGAGGCTTCGACCTCCTGTCCGACCCGTTGGGATTCGCCAGCCACGGCGCCCAACATCATCCGGATAACCGGGTCCAGGGTGAATTCTTCCGGTACCTGTTCGCCCCAGCCCCAAAGCCGGGCGGCATTGCGCAGCAATTGCGCGTGGATTTTATCTCGATCGTGAAAGGCTGACATGGTTAAGCGTTTAGAGCGTTTGGAAGAGTTTAGAGGGTTTAGAAGGGTTAAAAGGGTTTAGAAGGGTTTAGAGGGTTTAGAGGGTTTAGAGGGTTTTGACCCGTCCTGAAAAAAGTTTACAGGTTAAAAGATCGTCCTGCTCCAGGTTTACAGGAAAAAAAAGCATCTTGAAGATAGAAAAATGATTTAGTATGGTTATAGATGATTAGGTTTGTAAAGATATTACCTTCATAAACAGTAAAGTTTTTTTGCTTGGTAAAATCGCGGGAGTCAGATTCGGTGATATTTTTTCTTATGTATTGAATGACATTAATCGCTTCTTTGTAAGTTTTATTTGAGGTTTGGAAGAGGCTGAAATCATTTTTTAATCGAGCATCGAGGCGCTGGATTGTGGCTAAAGCTCCTAATGTCTTTAGCGCCAACATATTTGATAAAGATATCTCTAAATCACTTTTATCATAATTGATAGAATTAAGTGCATCGACATAATAGCGGTATGCTACTTCATACTTGTCTTGGTTGTCATAATTAATTCCAATATTTAAAAGAGACGTTGCTGTAACTGGGTGCTTTATTCCATATATTTTATAGGCCAAATCAAGGCCTTTCTTTTCATAAATCGTAGCAGTCGAGTCATTTTTTAAAGATTGGTATGCGTTCCCTAAATTAATGTATAATGGACATAAATAAACATTTGCTCCGTCAAAATTTGCTGTCTCTAAAATATTTTTTGCTTTGTTAAAGTAATAAATTGCAGAGTCCGGCTCTAATTTATCATGAAAAATTGCCCCTATATTTATATAAGACATTGCAACTACCGGATGATTCTGCCCTAATATATTCAACCGTATGTTTGTAGATTTTCTTAAGTATTTAAGTGCTTCAGCATTATTTTCAGCCATGGAATAACATGTACCAATACTTGAATATGTTGAAGCTACTAGTAAATTATTTTCACTAAAAATGTTTAGCCTGATTTCTAATGACTTATAAAGAAATTCAAGCGCCAATGAAAAATTTCCAGTAAATGTGTAGCAATTGCCAATATTTTCATAAGACCATGAGACGTGCGAATGCTTTTTACCCAGCAACTTTATTCTAATATTTAAGGCTTTTTTATGGAAGTTAATCGCTTTAATATATTCCCCTTTTTGCTGGTAGCAAAATCCAAGGTTGTTGTATGAAATAGCAACATCCACATTTTGTTCCTGAAATATTTTCTGTCTTATTTCAAGAGAAAGCTGGTTATAATAAATCGCATTATCTATATCTTCATTATTACTGTAGCAATAACCTAAGTCATTATAACACTGCGCTACATCCTTATCATACTTTCCATGATACTTTAACCTAATTTTTAAAGATACATTGTGACATAAAATAGCGCTGTCAAATTCAGATAGTTGTGCATAAGCCCACCTAGCTCTTCATATGATTTTGCTATGCTTAAGTTTTCTACTCCAAATACCTTTTGCTTTATTTGAATGTATCTCTTGAATAAAGAAATGGAGGTGTCCAACTTATAGGTATACTTACATATCCTTCCAATATATTCTAAAACATCACTATACCCCTCGCTTATCTCTCCTATGGTTGCCAAGTAGATTTTCCCAGATGTGTCTAACTTTGCCAATGCTTCCTCATCCTTGTCATTATTTATCAATATTGTTGCCTCTTTAATTAGTCTACCCGCCCACACCGTATCCCGCATATCCTGCCCCTTCACCACCGCAACCCAAAAAAACAAAACCCAAAAAGTCAAAACCGTTTTCATCTTCCAATTTTTAGATAAGTACTTGATTCTGTGCAGGTAATACAACCGCCCCCGCCGGAGCAGTACCAAAAATAAGTTGCGAATGATGAACCGCGTAATTTTCCTGCTTAAAAATCACCCACAATACGAAAAGGTAAAATCCCCCATGCCGCAGGACGCAAAAAGAGCCCCCCATCGCCACACTTTTGGTACTTTGTGGCCTTCGTGGTGATTTGATAGTCAACGCAAAGTGGTTTTGAAGGAAGGCTGCGTGTAATTGCTTAGACGCGAAGCCTCTAAACCATCTAAACTTTCTAAACCACTCTAAACCAACTTGGCTTACCCCAACCCCCTTGGCACGACTTTTTGCCCTATACCAAACCAGACGCGCTGTCTATATTTGCCCCGGCAAATCACCGCACAAAATCATCCCTGCCATGCCCGCAAATAATTTCAACATAAAAGGCCTAAGCCCAGAACAAGTACAGGAAGCCCGGGAAAAATTCGGAAAAAACAGCCTAAACTATAAAAAAGAAAACGGATTCCTCGATGCCCTAAAAAGCTTGGCCAAAGAGCCGATGGTTATTTTGCTCCTGGCTGCATCCTTTATTTATTTTATCAGCGGAAAAATCGGAGACGGTATTT
>Ga0335394_10002755_pt1 | contig 19914 bp, 20 predicted proteins | sample MAT03_FD_205741 | JGI IMG/M metagenome (GOLD analysis project Ga0335394, IMG submission 205741) | Freshwater microbial communities from Lake Fryxell liftoff mats and glacier meltwater in Antarctica - MAT-03 (spades assembly) (version 2) ... | reverse complement strand
CACGCTCGGCGTGCGACAGCGCAGCGTCCAGGAGTCCGCTGCGGCGAGTGGACACTGCGGCCGCATCGAGCACGTCGGCCGCGTCTGCATCGGTTCCGACGATCGATGCTCCGAGGTGGAACGCCCGGACCTCGATCGGTACGCCCAGATCGGCGCACCTCCGATGAAGGCGCCTCCGGGCCACGAGCGGAAGGTGCTCGGCGAGGCCGGACCGCAGGAGCGGATGGCGGAAGACAACGGCGTCGCCATCACGACCGTCGACGCGAACGAGGTCGAGCCGCTCCCCGGTGATCAGTGCGCCGTCGGCGACATCCCGTGGGAAGAGCTCGTACAACAGCGCGGGCCGGGCCTTGGGCATCAGTGCGCATGCCGCCAGCACTTCGAGATCTGTTGCGTCGAGGCGGGCGAGGTTGACGTCGATGAGCGCTCGCAACGATGCAGGCAGCATCGCATCGACGATCGGTACTCCCGCCTGCACGAGTCGGCCCGTTTCGGTGATGTGGAGCGGGTTTCCAGTCGACAACGCGTGCAGGCGGACGAGGTCGATGTGGCCGAGATGCACGGCGAACCGGCTGGCGAGCAACTCGCGGGTCGCCCCGAGTGATAACGGCGTCGGCTCTATCACGATCAGATCTTCTGCATCGACGATCCGCACGAGGTCGATCGGCAGTTCGCCAGGGCGCGCTGTGGCGACGAACAGGGCCGGGTGATCGGCGAGCAGCCGGATGGTGAAGCTCAGCGCACCTGCGGTCGCGTGATCGAACCAGTGGAGGTCGTCGAGCATGACGACGAGCGGCCGGGACTCGGCGAGTGAGCGCAGAACGTCGCTCAGCGCCGACGCGACGAAGAGCGGGTCGACGCTCTCACCGGTCGCTCGTCCGGTAATCGCATCAAGGATGTCGACATGCAGGCCAGCGGAGCGGACAGGAGGCTCGGGATCGAGGCTTCGCAACAGTGTCGCAAGCCCCGACCAGCCGATGCCCGATTCGACCTCCGTCACCGACGCACCGATCACGTTCGCTCCACGGCCTGTCGCAGCGGTGCGGAAGTCGGCGACCAGGGCAGTCTTGCCGATCCCGGGTTCGCCACGAATCAGCGCCACCGTTCGACGACCGCCGATGGCGCGATCGAGCGCTCGTTCGAGTGTGTTCCGTTCCGACCTACGTCCGGCGAGCTCCACGCCTCCCCGATGCTAGGCGCGGCGCAACTCGCTCGCGCCCCGCGACGTAGGGTTCGCGTATGCCGAGTGACCTTGCCATGAAGACCATGAACACCATTCACCGCACCGTGTTGAAGCTGAGCTTCGGCAAGATCGGCTGGGATGCCGGTGGCATGCCCGTGCTCGAACTGACCACCGTGGGACGCAAGAGCGGCGAAGCCCGGTCGGTGATGCTCACTTCACCGGTGCAGGACGGCGACATGATCGTGATCGTGGCGTCGCGCGGCGGGGATGAACACCACCCCGCCTGGTTCCTGAACCTGCAGGCCAATCCCAACGTGAAGGTGAAGTGGAAGGGCGGCCCGACGCAGGCAATGCACGCGCGCATCGCCACCCCCGACGAACGCGCCGACCTGTGGCCGAAGGTGACTACCAAGTACAAGAACTACGCCGGCTACCAGGAGAAGACCGACCGCGAGATCCCGCTGGCGCTGCTGACACCAGTCGGCTGAGCGCGGTGGCACGCCACCGTCATCCGGTTCGCGTCGCTGCTGATCCGCGTTACGGTCGGCGCCATGGCCGAGACACGCGCATACATCGTCGAACCGGAGCTGGCCGAGTACATCGCCGCTCACTCAACCCGGCCCGACAGCGTGCAGCTGCAGTTGATGGCGGCCACCGAGGCGCGCACCGGAGGCGCCGCCCGCATGCAGATCGGCAACGACCAAGGTTCGTTCTTCGAGATGCTCACCCGCTCCATCGGCGTGCAGAACGCCATCGAGATCGGCACCTTCACCGGCTACTCCGCACTCAGCATCGCCCGTGGTCTTGCCGCCGGAGGGCAGCTCATCTGCTGCGACGTGAGCGAGGAATGGACCGCCATCGCCCGCGAGCACTGGCGGCTGGCGGGCGTGGCCGACCGTATCGACCTGCGCATCGCCCCTGCCCTCGAGACCTTGGCCGCACTACCGGCAGACCTGCGCTTCGAGCTGGCTTTCATCGACGCCGACAAGACCAACTACGCCAACTACTTCGAGGCACTGCTTCTGCGCATGGCCCCCGCCGGCGTGATCCTGGTGGACAACACGCTGTGGTCGCGCCAGGTGCTCGACGCCGAGGCCGCACACGCCGACACGGTGGCCCTGCGCGCGTTCAACCGCATGGTGGCCGACGACCCGCGCGTCCGCTGCGTCATCATTCCAATGGGCGACGGCGTCACCATGATCCAACAGGTCTGAGCGGCTCCGACTCGGCCAAGGCGACGCGTCAGCGCATTCCAGTCACCCGGTGGACGGCGACCGGACCGGCCATGCCCTTCAGTTCGATCGATCCTGCCGACCCGGTGAGCACAACGTCGGTGAGCGATACAACCTCCCGCTCGGCGGAAAGCACTTCGCCGCCAGCCTGACCGCATCCTCGGGTTCCGAGCGCTCGGCGAACGAGGTGAAGCCGCGCAGGTCGCAGAACAGCACGGTGATCTCTGCACGATGGCTCTGCAGCATCGAGGTGCCACCGGACCTGCGCCGCCACGCGGGCTTCGGCGTCGAGAACACTGCGTGACACTACTGGCCCGACGTCAACCTACGAACCCGGCGTATTGAGGCCGGCGGTTCTGCGCGCCGGGCATCAGCCGAACGTCCACGTCGTGGTCCAGGATGTGAGTGCGCGCAAGGACTGCTCGGTTGCGTTCGTAACAACCGCCCTCATGGGTGGCGTTCGGTCACCGATGTCACCATCGGCAAGCTAGTTGCAGTATGAGACGCAAGTCCGCCGTGGTCGGGACCCGTCACACTCACTTCCCCATTGCTGCAGGCTCAAGCGTTGAAAGGCCGCGGCGAGTGGACTGGACCTGACCTCGCAGGTATTCCGAGTGGCAAACGGGTCTGCCGCGGCTGCCGATGAACAAGTCTTGACACTGATGGGACCGAATGATTATCTGTCTGACCAGGCGAACCTATGGGGGCATCATGAATTTGACTCGAGTACGCCGCCCAGCAAGTGTGGCAAGCGGGCCGTTTCGGCCAGCCTTGGATTCGCACCTCGAGAAGCAGATGGACTTCGAGACCTTCTTCCGCACGGCTCCGCTACCGAACCCGACGCGGCCCTCGATCACAGGCGTCGTCTGCGGCGTGCGAGTCGACGAGATTGGCGCGCCGCTGATGCAGGAGATCCGTTACCTCGACAAGCTGATCAATGAGCCGGCCAAGCGGAAGGCAATGACGAAGGTCATCCGAGAGGGCTGACGCCGGCCCCGTCACACGTACCGCTGGATGCGGTCGCGCATGACGTGCTCGGGCTGGGCACCGACGATCGTCTCGGCGACCTCGCCAGCTCGAATGAAAAGGAGCATGGGGATACTCCGAGCCCTGTAGCGGGCCGCCGTCTTCGGTGCTTCGTCGACGTTGACCTTGACAACCTTCATCCGACCGGCAAACTCGCTCGCGAGGTTGGCAAGTGCCGGTGCAACCATCCGGCACGGCCCGCACCACGGAGCCCACAGGTCGACGAGCACCAGCCGCCCCGTGTCGATCGCAGCAGCGAACTCGGAGTCTCCGGCATCGACCAACCACGGCAGGTCGGCGCGGCACTTGGCACACACCGGATGGCCTGTCGCGACGACGGGCACTCGGTTCTTGGCACCACACGACGGACACACGCTCCCGGGAGCAGCCATGCGCTCACGCTATCGAAGCCGTGTGGCCTTCTTTCCCGATGCGAGCCGGTGGACCTGAGAGCGGCGAGGGCGGTTCAGCTGAACCGTTTTGGGTCAGGAAACTCTGCGACACCCTTTCCGTACTGTTCGACCATGGACACCACTTCTGCACCCCTTGTCGGTCACATCGCCGTCATCTCCGACGATCCGACCGCGTTGACCGCGTTGACCGCGTTGACCGCGCTGGCTGCGTTGGCCGATGTGCCGTTGGAGCGTTTGGAGGCCGAGCTGTGCACGTGGTCGGCCAACCTCGCTGCGGGCGAGTACCGCTGGTTCGCACTGCTCGCCGAGTTCGACCGCCGGCTGGGTTGGCAGCAATGGGAGTGTCACTCGTGCGTTGCCTGGATGTCATGGCAGCTCGGGCTCGATGCTCGCACCGCACGCGAAAAGCTCCGTGTCGCCCACACCCTGGCCATCTCGCCGCTGATCGCGGAACAGATGCGGCAGGGCCGCCTGTCGTACTCCAAGGTACGCGCCATCACCCGCATCGCCGAACCTGCCAACGAAGCCAGCCTGGTGGAGATCGCCCTCGCCGGCACCACCGCCCACGTCGAGCGAGTCGTCGCCGGCTACCGACGAGCCCTTCCGCCCGACGACGAGGCCAGCGACGACGTCCAGTGGGCAAAACGGGCGCTGCACGTGCGCCACAACGAAGACCGCACCATCACTCTGACTGTCACCATTCCTGCTGCCACCGCGATGGAAGTCCTCTCCGCCGTCGACCACCTGACAGCCCGAGCGGGCATCGAACCTGACGGTGAACGGCCGGGCCTGGCCGCCCGTCGCGCCGACGCGGTCGTCGCCATGGCGGGCGCAGCGCTGGCCGCCACCGACGACCAACTCACCACCAACCGCCCGCGCTACCTCGTACACCTCCACACGGGACACGAACAACAGGAGGCGCACGCCGAGGGACGCGACGGCGAGATGGTCGTGGGGGTCAGCGACGCCACCGCAGAGCGATTGTGCTGCGATGCCGACCACGAAACCGTCACGCACGGCGACGACAACAAGGGCAACGACAACGGTCGCGACGAGGTCGTTGCCGTGTCGGACCGCAGCAGCGTCATCCGCGGCCGGCTCCGTCGTCTCGTTCAGCTCCGCGACCGTGTCTGTCGAGTACCGGGCTGCAACCATCGCGCCCGTCGAGAGATCCATCACCTCCACCACCGCGGCCACGGTGGTACGAACCACATCGACAACCTGCTGCTGGTATGCGCCTACCACCACCATCGCCTGCACGAGGGTGGCTGGCACGCCCACCGGTCGCTCGACGGCACCATCGAGTTCACCCTCCCCAACGGACGCACGCTCCCTGCAACCCTCGTCGCGCCGCAGGGCAGCGCTGACGCCGTGCGCGCCCACGCCCGCGAAGCCAGCGACGGCCGATGCCAGTGGCAAGGCGACCGCCTCGACCTCGACTGGACCCTGATGACACTGTTCTCACACACCCCATGGCACGACCCCTGGCGAACCGCGTGGAAACAACAACACAACGGTTCAGCTGAACCGCCCTGGCCCGATGACGCAGTGGTTGGTCAAGCGACCGCAACACCGCAATCGACTGCGTTCAGCCCCTGACTACAGTGCCCACGCTCGCGATCCTGGACGGATGGTCGCTGGAGATACGCGAGCTGCTTGAATCGTGGTGTGGACATGAACCGTTTCGATGCGAGGGCCGCAACTTGGGATGACGACCCTGCCAAGGTCGAACGGGCTGACGCGGTCGCACGCAGTATCCGGGGGGCCGTCCCACTCGACCGGTCAATGCGGCTGCTCGAGTACGGCGCCGGCACTGGGTTGGTCACTCAGGCTCTGCGTGACTCGGTTGGTCCTGTCACACTGGCCGACACGTCGACGGGCATGCGTGAGGTCTTGCACGCCAAGATCGCCGCTGGTGCTCTCACCGACGCTCGGGTGTGGGACCTGGACCTGGCCACCCAGCCGGTCCCCGACGAGCACTTCGACCTCATCGTGTCGGTGCTGACCATGCACCACATCGAGAACATCGATGCTGTCCTGTCGGGCTTTGCCAAGCTGCTCCACGAGAACGGGGCACTGTGTGTGGTCGACCTCGACGAAGAAGACGGCTCCTTCCACGGCGTTGACTTCGAGGGCCACCGCGGCTTCCAGCGATCGGCCTTGGCTGCCGAACTCGCTGCCGCTGGCTTCACCGACGTGGTCTTCCAGGACTGCCACCACATCGTCCACGACGGTGTGAACTATCCGCTCTTCCTCGCCAGCTGCCGCCACGCTCGGGTTGACGATCGCCCGGAGGTGAAGCCATAGGTCTCTACCGAGAGCACTTGTTGCCCCGTCTCGTCGACCGTGCGTGCGGTACCGCCGACCTGCGGCACTGGCGCGAGCAAGTGACGGCAGGGCTGTTCGGCACCGTGGTCGAGATCGGGTTCGGATCCGGCCTCAACATGCCCGCCTACCCGCCCGAGGTGACGCTCGTCTACGCCGTCGAGCCCGCCGCAACGGCGCGCCGCCTCGCCGAACGACGAATCGCCGACTCCGTCATCCGCGTCGAGCACATCGGCCTCCGTGGCGAATCGATCCCGCTCGACGACGCCAGCTGCGACGGAGCCCTGTCGACCTTCACGCTGTGCACGATTGCCCACGTCGAACAAGCCCTGGCCGAGATCCGGAGAGTGCTTCGCCCGGGCGGTCGATTCCACTTCCTCGAACACGGTCTGTCGCCCGACCTGACGGTCGCACGCTGGCAGCACCGCCTGGAACCATTCCAGAAGCGTTTGGCCGACGGGTGCCACCTCACACGCCAGCCCGCCGACCTGGTGCGTGCCGCCGGCTTCACGATCGAGCGAGTCGAGTCGCGATACGCCGCCGGTCCGAAACCCTGGACCTGGCTCACCGAAGGCGCCGCCATCAAGCCGCGCTGACCCCGCGTCGGCCAGTCAATTCGTGAGGATCCACCGAAAGGAAAGCTACTGCTTCGGGACCTCAGCCATCTGTTGACCACAGCAAGTCTCCGCGTGGGGCATGTCTGCTGGGCAAGGGCACGGCTCCTCGTACACGAGTGTCGCCCCGCACTTCTCACACGTGTAACGGTCTCCGGCATTCCGAGACATACAGACCCCTCCTGGTTGGATTGCGTCTACCGCCACCCGACACGGCCCACCAAGCGGGGGCAATGAAGAAGTGCAGCGTCTTCAGCCAGAGTGTTCCAGCCCTCTTCGTGCGTCAAGGGCACAAGGTCACTACTCGGTCACTTGCGTGTGGCGGCCGTCGCCCTCTTCACTCACCCAGGAAGACGATGTCGCCGGCCATCGCATCGACGATCGCCTTCACTTCCGCGTACTCGACGTTGCTCTCACCGGTGCCTTCGATGATCACGGTCCACGTCGGCCCAAGGTCGACGATGTAGGTGATGCCGAGCGAGCCGGGCATCACCATCGCGGCGTCGGTCGCTCGGGTCTCCAGCCGCAGGGCGCGGAACCCGCCCGCTGTCAGGTCGGCTTCGGTGAGGATCTCGGCGAACGTGCCCTGCTCATATGGGGCGAGGGTGTCGGGGAAGCTGGCCGCCAGGTGAGTAAGGGTGATCGGGAAGTTCGCTTCGGAGTCATCTCCGATCACGAGCGGAACGCGATCGAAGGCGGAGCAGTTCAGGCACCTGTCTCCGGTCCGGCCACGTACCACCCCGCGTCACGCTGGGCCGGAATGTTGCATGCTCTGCGACATTTCGGCCCAGCGTGCTGGGACCGGGATGAAGTCTCGATTCGGGCGAATGACAGTGCGGAGCGGTCAGCCACCTGTCGCTGCCAGAGGAGGGTGCGCATCGTTCAGGCAGGCCTGGCGGTCTCAGCGCTCACACGTACTGCTGGATGCGGCTGCGCATGACGTGCTCGGGCTGGGCACCGACGATCGTCTCGACGACCTCACCAGCTCGAATGAACAGCAGCATGGGGATGCTCCGAGCTTCGTAGTGGGCGGCCGTCTTCGGTGCTTCGTCGACGTTGACCTTGACGACTTTCATGTGGCCGGCAAACTCATGGGCGAGATTGGCAAGTGCTGGTGCAACCATCCGGCATGGCCCGCACCACGGGGCCCACAGGTCGACGAGCACCAGCTGCCCCGTGTCGATCGCAGCAGCGAACTCGGAGTCTCCGGCATCGATCAGCCACGGCAGGTCGGCCCGGCACTTGGGACACACCGGATGACCTTTCGCCGCGACAGGCACTCGGTTCTTGGCACCACAGGAAGGACACGCAATCACAGGAGCAGCCATGCGATCACGCTATCGAAGCCGTGTTGGTCTTCTGTCGCTTCGAGCGAGTGGAACTGAGAGCGTCGAAGGCGGTTCAGCTGAACCGTTTTGGGTCACGGAAACACTCGTGCGTTGCCTGGATGTCATTGCAGCTCGGGCTCGGTGCGCGCACCGCCGGCGTCGACGTGTTCGTTGGCGTCGATGCCAGACGTGTTGGAGGATCAGGCGAGTGAGCCGAAGGCATCGGCTGCGTCCGGGTGCCCACCGACGAGGAGGAGATCATCGGCACCGAACACATGATCAGCGCGCGCCAATTGAAAGAGGCCGCCACCCGGCTTGATGCACACCACCGTCACGCCATACCGCTCGCTGACGCTGGCTTTGCGCAGCTCCAGACCGACGAGCGAGGCCGGCACACCCATCTCGACCAACGAGAAGCCCTCGTCGAGCGGAATGTAGTCACGCATACGATTCGTGACGAGATGTGCGACCCGCTTGCCCATTTCGTGTTCGGGCAGCACAACATGATGCACGCCGACTCGATGCAGGATACGGGCATGGTCAGAGGTGACGGCCTTCGCCCAGATGTTCGGAATGCCGAAATCCATCAGCACGAGCGCGGTGAGGATGGAGGCCTGAATGTCACCGCCGATGCCAAGCACCGCCTGGCGGAACTCGGCGGCGCCGATCTGGCGAAGCGCCGCTGCATTCGTGGTGTCACAGATCAGGGTCTGCCCGAGCGACGCCGCGTAGTGCTGGACTCGCGCTGCGTCCTGATCGACGCCGAGCACGTCGTGACCGAGTTCGGCCAGAGTCTCGGCGAGCGCGCCACCGAATCGTCCGAGCCCGATGACGAGCACCTCGTCGGTCTTGCGCCCCTCCCTCGGGCGACCGACCAAACGGGCCAGCCAACCACTTGTGACACCGCTGTCCTCAGCGAACCTGTCCTCAGCCGACAAGGGGTCTCCCTTCGGGGTATTCGTAGAGCCGTCGCCGATCGCGCAACACCAGGGCGGCCCCCAGTGTGGCCGGACCGACGCGGCCGAGGAACATGAGGGCGATCAGCGTGACCTCGCCGATGAGGCCCACTTGCGAGGTGATTCCCGTTGAGAGCCCCACGCTGCCGAAGGCGCTCAGCACCTCGAACAGTACTTTGTCGAGCAGCAGCGGGGTCGCCGCCAATATCACGGTCACCGCCGCCCCGCAGGCCGCGATGCTCACGAGCGTGATCGTGAGGGCTTGGCGCACCGCGGAGTCGGGGATGCGGCGACCGAACGCCGTCGGCCCCTGGTCGCCGCGGATCTCCGCCCAGCAGGCCAACACCAGTACTGCCAACGTTGTCACGCGGATGCCACCGCCCGTCGAGGCGGCGCCGCAGCCGATGAACATCAGCACGCCCGTGAAGAGGGTGGTGTCATTGCGCATAGCGCCATAGTCGAGCGTACTGAACCCCGCGCTACGCGGCGTGACGCCCTGGAAGGTGGACGCCAGCACTTTTTGCGGTACTGAGAGCGGCCCGAGCGTGCCGCCGTTGGTCCATTCGAACAACATGACCACAACGGGACCGAGAACCAGAAGGATCGCCGTGACGCTCAGCGTCAGTTTGGTGTGAACGGACCAGCGCCGCGGTCGGCGTTCACGGTGAAGTTCCCTCAGCACGGGAAACCCGAGGCTGGACACGACCATCGACACGATGAGGACGGAGTTCACCACGGGGTCGTTCACGAACTGCATGAGACTGTCTGCGTACAGAGAGAATCCGGCATGGTTGAACGCCATCACCGAATGGAACACGCCGTGCCACAACGCCTTCGGAGCGCTGTAGTCATAGGTCGTCGCAAATCGAACGGCAAGGACGAGGGCGGTCGCCAGCTCGACGACCAGGGCGATGGTCGCCACCGCCTTCAGAGTCGAGCGGACTTCGCCGGCCGTTATGCCGCTGGCCTCGCCGGTGGCGAGTGTCCGCGCCCGCAGACCGAGGCGACGCGATACCAGCAGTCCGACCATCGAGGCCATCGTCATGACGCCCAGCCCACCCACCTGGACCAGGACGGCAATGATGGTCTGCCCGAACAGCGAAAACTCCTTCCCGGTGTCGACGAGTCCGAGGCCCGTGACCGTCGTTGCCGAGGTGGCGGTGAACACGGCGGTGCGCCATCCAACACCGTCGCTACCACCTGCAGCGAGCGGCAGCGCCAACGCAATCGAGCCGAGCACCACGAGCGCGGAGAAGCCGACCGTGATGAGACGAGCGGGATGGCGGAGACTGAGGTCAGCTCGAAGGTTGCGCACACGCGAGCGGTTGCGTGAAAGAGGCAACTGGTCCACGTGCAACCTTACGTCGGCCCGGCGTCACTGCTCCTCGGATTCTGCGCGGGTACCAGAGCAGGCTCCCACGCCGAAATGGTCAGGTCACGTAAGATCTGGCATGATCCAGGTCATGGAGGTGTCGATCGAAGCTCGCGCCGCGTTGGAGCGGATGGAGCGTTCGTTGGTGTTGTCGCGTTGCAAGGTGGTGCAGGCAACGGCGTTGCTGGAGTTGGCCGATGGTCGAACGGCGCGCTCGACGGCCCCTCGATCGCTTCGCTAAATCAGCGACACACCATCGGAATCGAATGCTGTGATGCTGGCGCTGGTCGGGACCTTCTTTGTTGCAGCCGTGCTCTGCGCGGCTACCGGAGCGCGTTTGGGCTCTCGGGTCTTTGCCTTCGTCGCTGCGCCGATGGTTGCAACGGCCACGTGGCTTGCTCTTGAAAGTAGCGGCGTCCTCCACGGATCGCCCGTCTCTGAAACGCTTGACTGGGTTGGAGGGACGGGTGGTCTTACCCTTTCATTGAAGTTCCGGCTCGACGGGTTCGGCCTGCTCATGGCCGCCCTCGTGTCTGGAATCGGTCTGCTTGTCGCGGTCTACTCGGTCTCGTACTTTGCCGAGCCACACGAGCCGGACGAGCCACACGAGCCGGACGGCCACCTTTCACCCGTTCGTGAGGTTGGGGCTCACCCGAAAATAAATCTCGGCGTCTTCTCGGCGGCGCTGGTCGCGTTCGCCGGCTCGATGCTCGGGCTGGTCTTGGCCAATGACATCGTGACACTCTTCGTCTTTTGGGAACTCACCTCCATCACGTCGTTCTTCCTGATCGGCATCAACGATCACGACACAGCAGCTCGGCAGGCGGCGCTGCGTGCACTCCTGGTCACCGGCGGAGGCGGATTGGCCCTGCTCGCAGGTTTGGTGATGCTCTCGCAGCAGGCCGGCACCACCGAGATTTCGGGCATCCTGGCGGCTGAGCCACGGGGAACGGTCGTGAATGTTGCGATCGTCCTCGTCTTGCTGGGTGCACTGACGAAATCTGCGCAGTTCCCTTTCCACTTCTGGCTTCCGGGAGCGATGAAGGCGCCGACCCCGGTATCCGCCTACCTGCACTCGGCCACGATGGTCAAGGCCGGAATCGTTCTCATCGCCCGCTTTGCGCCGGCGTTCGCCTCCACGCCACCCTGGCGACCGATTGTCGTCGTCTGTGGGCTTGCATCGCTGATCTGGGGCGGCGGGCGGGCTTTGCGTCAAACCGACGCCAAGCTCGCACTTGCCCATGGCACGGTGAGCCAACTGGGCCTGCTGGTGGTGCTGGTGGGAGTCGGCATTCCAGCCGCAACATATGCAGGCATCGCAATGCTGCTTGCCCATGCCCTCTTCAAAGCCCCGTTGTTCCTGGCAGTCGGGGTGATCGATCACCAACTTCATACCCGGGAGTTTTCGCGTCTTGGCGGGTTGGCAAAGAAGTGGCCGCTGCTGGCCGCAGCATCGGGATGCGCAGCGCTGTCCATGGCGGGTTTACCCCCCATGCTCGGCTTCGCGACGAAGGAGAAGGCGCTTGCCGCGCTCGCCGATTCCGACGTTTCTTGGCGCTGGCCCGTCCTCGGAGTCATCGTCGTCGGCTCCGCGATGACGTTCGCGTACACCGCCCGGTGGTGGCTGCTCATCTTTGGCCGGCGCCAACATGAACATGTGCGCGATGTCGCCACTGGAGCGAAGCCATCCGCCGCGTTCGTGCTACCGATTGCGTTGCTCGGATTCGCTTCATTGGTGTTCGGTCTACTGAGCACTCCCGTCGGAAACATCGTGGCCAAGATGGCCGTCGGTCTCGATCCGAAGGCGGCCAAGAAGCTCAGCCTGTGGGCTGGCGTCAATACGGCGCTTGTCCTGACGGGGGTCGTGATTGTCGGTGGACTTGCCGTCATGAAGTTCATTGCCGTCGTCCAGCGGCGACGCGACGTCGGTCATCGAATCGGACTGTCCGGTGAGAAGGCTTTTGATCGGTCGTATTACGGAATGATCAGTGGTGCTCGAACGCTGACCGGCGCAGTGCAGTCGGGGTCGCTACCGACGTACGTCACCGTCACGGCGGGCGTGGTGTTGGCCGCACTGACGGCTGCGCTGGTGAGCGGCATGCGGCCGGATATGTCTGGTGTCGTCCTGGCCAATTCGCCGGCTCAGTTCGTTGTTGCGGTCCTGGCGTTCGGCATGGTCATCGGCGCTGCGGTCGTTCCCCGGCGATTCGCCGCAGTCATGCTCCTCGGCGGGGTTGGCTATGCGATGGCAGCGCTGTTCATGCTGCATGGCGCTCCGGATTTGGCGCTCACCCAGTTGCTGGTTGAAACGCTGTCGATCGTGGTGTTTCTCCTGGCCCTCCGCGATCTGCCGAGCTCGTTCGCCGCCCCACGACGCTCGCGTTCGAAGATGCTGCGACTGGCCGTCTGCGGCGCCGTCGGTATCGGCGTCACAGTGTTCGCCCTCACTGCGGGCACGCAGGGAGTCGGTGAGTCGCCGACAACCCAATACGAACAACTGTCCGAAAAAGCCGCAGGCGGCCGCAACATTGTCAATGTGATCCTCGTCGACTTCCGTGGCACCGACACGATGGGTGAAATCACGGTGCTCGCTCTCGCCGCGATCGGAGTCGCCAACCTTGCCGCAGCCGTCAGACGATCTCGACGGAACCAGATGGCACGTCCGGTCGATACCTTCGATCCGCCGAACGAGTTCCGCCGATCCTCATCGAGCGTGATCCTCGAGCAGGTCACGCACGCAGTGTTCCCGGTGATCTTGCTGCTGTCGCTCTTTCTCACCTTCCGAGGACACAATGCCCCCGGCGGCGGTTTCGCAGGTGGCCTGGTCGTCGGCGGGGGCCTGGCCATTCGCTACCTCGCCGGTGGCAACGCGGCCCTGGGCCGACTTGCGAAGGCACCGAGTACACACATCATCGGCTTGGGGCTGCTCATCAGCGTGGCGACCGCGCTGATTCCGCTGGCGGTGGGGAACTCGTTCCTCGAGTCAAGCATCTACAACCTCGATCTACCCGTACTGGGCAAGCTCAAAGTGGTGTCCGCGGCATTCTTCGACCTCGGCGTCTACGTCCTTGTCATCGGAGTGAGCCTTGCGGTTCTCACCCAACTCGGCGACCATCGCAGTGCGCCTGAGCTCACGACGCAGGACGCGTCATGAGCCTTGCACTCAGCATTCTGACGGGCCTTCTCTTCGCCAGTGGCCTGTATCTGATGACGCATCGCTCGCTCACCCGGATCATCATCGGTTTCGGACTGCTGGGTAATGGCGTGAACCTGCTCCTACTCATCACCGGTGGCCCTCCCGGGGAAGCGCCGATTCTCGGCCGAACGGGTGAACTCGCCGACTCTCTGCCACAAGCCCTCATTCTTACTTCGATCGTGATCGGCTTCGCCCTGGTGTCGTTCATGCTTGCCCTGGCATGGCGGAGTTGGACGATCGATGGCAGCGACGACGTCGAGGACGATGTGGAGGACCGGCGAGTTGCTCGTGCCGTACGTCGTGCCGAGTCCGACCGTCCACGTGACGAAGACCTCGAATCAATGGATCCACCGTCGCCACGGCAGTCGACCTCATGAGGGTGCTCCTCCCGCTCCCAGTCGCTGTCCCGCTCATAGGAATGGCCGCAAGTCTGCTGGCATTCCGCCACCGACGGGCGCAGCGTGCGATCTCCTCGGTCGCTCTGGTCATCACGTTGCTGGCATCGATTGCCATCCTGGTGAACGTCACTCGAGTCGGCACGGCGGCCACCAATCTTGGCGGATGGCCGGCCGACATCAGCATCGTGCTGGTCGCCGATCGTCTCGCAGCGCTCATGCTCCTCCTCGGGGTGGCGATGACATCGCTGGTGTTGGTCTTTGCGTTCGGCCAGGGCGGGACCGACGAGGCCTCGCCGTTCTACCATCCGGCCTACCTCGCGCTGGCCGCCGGCATTTCGCTGGCGTTTCTCAGTGGCGACCTCTTCAACCTGTTCGTTGCCTTCGAGTTGCTACTGATGGCCAGCTACGTGCTCGTCACGCTCGAAGGTAACGACGAACAGATCCGCTCGGGCACAACGTACGTCGTGCTCAACATCATCGAGTCGGTGTTGCTGCTCAGCGCTGTCGGCTTCATCTTCGCGGCCACCGGAACCGTGAGCATGGCCGAGTTGGCGAGCCGGCTGGCCGAGTTGCCCGAAGGGCTTCGGGTCGGCCTCAACCTGCTGCTCCTGCTTGCGTTCGGGATGAAGGCCGCCGTCTTCCCGTTGTTCTTCTGGCTCCCCGACTCCTACCCAACAGCGCCCAGCCCGGTGGCGGCGATCTTCGCCGGGCTCCTCACGAAGATCGGTGTGTACGCCATGATTCGCACCGAGACGCTGCTCTTTCCCGGCGGGCAGCAAACCCTCCTGCTCGTCATTGCGGGATTCACGATGATCGTCGGCGTCCTCGGTGCGATCGCTCAGGCAGACATGAAGCGAATCATCAGCTTTCACATCATCAGCCAGATTGGCTACATGGTCATGGGGCTCGCAATCGGTGGCCCGGCTGCACTTGCCGCCACGGTGTTCTACATGCTGCATCACATCCCGACCAAGACCTCGCTTTTTCTCGTCGAGGGCATCATCGAACGACGCACCGGCACGTCCAACTTGGACCGGGTCAGCGGGTTGCTGCATCGATCCGGGCCGTTTGCGCTGCTCTTTCTGATCCCGGCGCTCAGCCTTGCCGGCATCCCTCCCTTTTCTGGATTCGTGGGAAAGTTCGCGCTCGTGACCGCAGGGTTCGAGGCGAAACAATGGGCAATCGTCGGCGTAAGTCTGCTCGCCAGCCTCCTCACACTCGTGTCGATGACGAAGATCTGGGTCGGGGCATTCTGGGGCAAGGTCGAGCCTGCGGTGCCCGTTGGCCAGCCCGTCGGGATCTTGCGGTCGAACAAGCTCATGTCGGCTGCCACGATCGCTGTGGTGGGGTCGTCGGTATGCATCGCGGTATTCGCGGGTCCGCTCTACTCGTTCTGCGAATCGGCCGCTCGTGAGCTCGTGGATCCGTCGGCGTACGTGCGGGCGGTGTTCGGTCGATGAACGTGCCTCGTGGGGTCGCCGTCGCCTGCTACGTCGCCTGGTTGGCGATGTGGGCCGATATCAGCGTTCCGAACATTCTCAGCGGAATCGTCGCGGTGGCTGTCGTGCTCTGGGTGTCCAGCGCCCTGCCAACGTCGACGATTCGGCATCGGCTTCATCCCGTCGCAATCGCCCGCCTGTTCGGGCATTTCGTCCGGTTGCTGGTGCTCTCCAATTTTACGTTGGTGAAGACAACGCTGCATCCCACCCCGACAGCGCTGCGATCAGCGATCGTCGCCGCTCCGCTGAGCCAGCGGTCGCCCCTGGTCTCGACGATCGTGGCGAACTTCATCTCGCTCACGCCCGGCACCCTCACCCTCGACGTTCGACTCGATGAGCCCGATGAGCCCGTGCTCTATCTGCACGTACTCGGGTTCACCGACGTCGAAGCCGCACGGGCCGACGTCGCCCAAGTCGAACGTTGGGTCCTCGCTGCGGTCACCCCACGCACGCGCATCAATACTGCTGATGGGCCACACGGGGCAACGGTCGAAGGGGCCATACCGTGAACGTCGTCACCATTGTCTGCATCGCCGTTTCGTTCTTCAGCGCCAGTCTGTGCATCACGAGGGCGTTGCGCGGGCCCACGATGCCGGATCGAGCGATCGCTCTCGACGCGCTTGTCGTCGTCCTCGTCAACGGGCTCGGGATCATGGTGGTGCGCGACGGCGACGGTCTGCTCGTCGACGCCATCCTGGTGATCTGTCTGCTTGGATTCGTCGCCACCCTGGCCGTGTCTCGCTTTACGGAATCGCGGGGTTCGTCGTGATCGCTGATGTCGCGTCCGCCGTGCTGATCGTGCTCGGAACCCTCCTCACGTTGGTTGCGGCCCTTGGTCTTGTTCGCCTTCCCGACTTCTTCGCTCGTGGTCATGCAGCGACCAAGGCCGCCACCCTCGGGCTTGCCCTCACGTTGAGCGGCGCGGCGATTCAGATGTCGAACCGCGGCGATGTAGCCAAGCTTGCGCTTGCGGTGATCGCCCAGTTCCTCACTGCGCCGGTGGCCAGCCATCTTCTCGGACGCACGGCCCATCGAACCGGAATCGCACTCAGTGAGCACACCGTTCTCGACGAGCTCGTCGATGAACCAGATCCGACTTTTGTCGCAAAGGACCTGAAATGACAGTCGTAACGTTCATCGCTGGACTTGTCCTCCTCGTCGCCGGAGCCGAGTTGCTCGTTCGTGGTGCCGCCAAGTTGGCACTGCGCTTCGGGGTGTCATCGCTGGTCGTCGGCCTGACCGTTGTCGCCTTCGGCACCAGCGCTCCGGAGCTGGCTGTGTCCATCGATTCGGCCCGGCGTGGGGCCGTCGACATCGCCGTCGGGAACGTGGTCGGCTCGAGCATCTTCAACGTGCTGTTCATTCTCGGGCTGTGCGCCGTCGTGGTGCCATTGGTGATCAGTCGGCAGATCATCCGCCAAGAGGTACCCATCATGATCGGCGCGAGCATCTTGCTTGTCGTGCTGGCCAGGGATGGTTCGATCGGTCGGTTCGACGCCGCTCTCTTCACCGTTCTCGTGATCGCCTACACGACGATGCTGGTCGTGCAGAGTCGTCGGGCCATCTCATCGGGCAAGGTCGAAACCGAGGCGGCATCGTCCACCGACCTCGAAGCCGAAGGCATCTCACTCACGAGTACCTGGGACGAAAAGGTCGCGGCACAGATCGGTCTCATCATCGGCGGACTGGCACTGCTCATCCTGGGTTCGCGCTGGCTGGTCAGTTCGGCCACGGCTTTCGCTGAATCGTTGGGCGTGTCCGACGTGGTCGTCGGCCTCACGATCGTCGCCGCCGGCACCTCGATGCCCGAAGTCGCCACTTCAGTGATGGCGACGATTCGAGGGCATCGAGAAATCGCCGTCGGCAACGTGATCGGATCCAACATCTTCAACATCCTCATGGTCTTGGGCGTGTCCGGTCTCGTTGCGCCGAGACCGTTGGCGGTGGCAGCGTCGATTCAGCGTTTCGACCTGTGGGTGATGCTTGCCGTGGCTGTCGCCTGCCTTCCGATCTTCTTCACCGGGACGCGCATTGCTCGCTGGGAAGGCGGGCTGTTCGTTGGTTACTACGTGGCGTACACGGTGTATCTGATTCTCGATTCGCAGGACCACGACGCCCTTCCGACGTACTCCACGGTGATGATGCTCTTCGTGGTGCCCATCACCGTGGTCACGATCGGCATCGTTGTCGCCCGAGCGTTGAAGGACTCCCGTCGGCCCGGAGCGCTCGCGCCTCGATCGTAGCGAGGGCGGTTCAGCTGAACCGCCCTCGGCCAATGCGTGTGAGGCGTGATCGTCACCACCGTGCGGGTATGGATGATGCTGACCGGTCGCTGATGTTGGGCTTCCACACAGGTGGCCCGATGATTTCGAACGACGGGAAGTGGCGCAGCAGCCGGGGCAGGGCAAGGCGGATCTCCAGTCGTGCGAGCGCAGCACCGAGGCAAAAGTGATGACCGTGTCCGAACGTCAGGTGCGGGTTCGGGGTGCGGTCGAGCACGAGCCGGTTGGCGTCTGAGAAGACCCGCGGGTCGCGATTCGCGGCCAGGATCGCCATGAACACAGTTTGTCCCGCCTCGAACGTCGAGCCGTCGCGCTCGTGGGTCTCGGCGACAGTCCGCATCATCGCCTTCGCCGACGCCTCGAACCGGAGGAGCTCCTCGACCGCTCTGTCGAGGTCGGCACCCTCGAGCTCGACGAATCGGCGTCGGGCGTCGGGATCGCTACAGAGCGCGAGGATCGCCGAGCTGAGCAACGAGGCAGTCGTGTCGTGACCGGCGAAGAGCAGTAGCGAACATGCACCGATGATCTCGGCCGTGGTCAGCCCATCGTCGTGATCTTCCCGAGCGAGGAGCAGCGACAACAGGTTGTCCTCAGGCTCGGCCCGGTACCGATCCAACAGCGGACGCAACCGTTCGTCGAACTCCTCGCCGGCCTCCCGGGCCAGTTCCTCGTAGTCGGGTCGGTTGACCGCACCGAACACCACCACCCCGAACTTCTCCGACCAACCCGCGAGCCAGTCTCGCCCGCCGACCGGCACCCCGAACAACTCGGCGATCACCGCCGCTGGGAGCGGATGCGCAAATCTGCCGACGAGGTCGCCCTCGGCTGTGTCGCCCATGTCGTCGAGAAGGCCATCGACCAGCGCCGCGACCCGGTGGTCGAGACCTTGCACCGCCCGAGGTGTGAACGAGCGCGCGAGCGGCGACCGCAGCCGCGTGTGCTCAGGCGGTTCGTGAAAGAGCATCCAGCCGTCGAGCAGATCGATCGCCTTGGCCAACGCCGCAGCACGGCGTTCAGTCAGACGGCTCCGGAACTGCCCCATCCTCTCGGTCGACAGCCGACGATCACGGAACGCCGCGTCGAGCTCGGGGTGGCCCATCACGATCCACGCACGATGGCGATCGCTCCACTGGATCGGAGCTTCATCGCGCAGCTCTCCGAGGAACCGGTGAGGGTCGTCGATGGCGTCCGCAGACAGCATGTCGATCCGACTCATCGCAGCACCGACGGCGACATCCGCAGACCTCCATCGATGCGCAGGTCGGCACCGTTGATCATCGGGTTGGTGATGACGTGTTCGCACAACCGGGCGAACTCCGCCGGCCGCCCGAAACGCGGCGGGAACGGCGTCGCGGCTGCCATCTGCTCGGCGTACTCCGCCGGCATGGTCGAGACCATCGGGGTGTCGAACGAGCCCGGGGAGATCGACACGGTCCGAATTCCCCATGGGGCAAGGTCGCGGGCCAGGGGCAGTGTCATCGCCGCGACGCCCCCCTTCGACGCCGAATAGGCAACGCCACCATCGACTCCGTCGGTCGCCGCGATCGAGGACGTCATGACGAGCACGCCACGTTCGCCGTCGGCGCCTCTGGGTTCGAGTGACCGCATCTCCCATGCCGCAAGCCTGACCAGGTTGAAGACCCCGATCAGGTTCACCGCAACCACTCGCTCGAATGCGTCGAGCGGGTGCGGGCCGCTTCGGCCGATCAACTTGCGCCCGGCGCCGACGCCGGCGCACGCGACCGCCACCCGCGGTGGCCCGATCTCGGCGCGGAGCGCCTCGAACGCCGCCTCCATCGACGCTGCCGATGCGACATCACACTCGACGAACGCTCCCCCGAGCTTGCTCGCGAGCCAGGTGCCACGCTCGACGTCGAGATCGAGGATGCCGACCCTGGCTCCAGCATCAGCCAGACACTCAGCCGTCGCCGCGCCAAGACCCGATGCGCCACCACTGATGTAGACCGGTGTTCCGTCCAAGTCCATCGAATCACTCCTCTCTGGCCACAACCAACTTCGACTCCCTGTCAGTGTTGAAAGATCAACAGGGCTGACACCGAGCTTGTCAGACTCGGCGACCCGTGCATGCG
>Ga0335394_10002738_pt1 | contig 19957 bp, 18 predicted proteins | sample MAT03_FD_205741 | JGI IMG/M metagenome (GOLD analysis project Ga0335394, IMG submission 205741) | Freshwater microbial communities from Lake Fryxell liftoff mats and glacier meltwater in Antarctica - MAT-03 (spades assembly) (version 2) ... | reverse complement strand
TCATTGCCACCGCCGGAAATAATCAGGTCATCGCCACCGCGACCAGAGATGACATCATTGCCCCCAAAAGTGAGGATAATATCAGCTTGTTCGGTGCCGTTCAACCGGTTATCACCAGAAGTACCAATCACATCAAGACCCCTCGTGGGGTTTGGAACTGAAGATACTGGGGTCGTTGGATTAGTTACCTGAGTCATTTACACTCCTCCTAAAAGATGAATCATTTTTCTACAATACACTTTTCCCTCCAAAGGGATTCAGTAATTGAAACCGGACATCGGCTGAGACCCTAATTTACCCGGCTGCTATAAGCTGTCATGTAATTTAAATTGTCAGCAGGGAGCCGCTGGTCGCGAGTTGAATCCTGTATTCGTTGAGCTGGAAATATCGGTTGTTTCCTGCCTTGGACTCTCGACTTGAACTCCCTCCTCTAACATGAAAATATTCCAGTTAAACGTTTGTGAGTTTACCATACCGAGCTTGGGTGCGGCTAGTCATTTTTAAAATAATAGCCGGGAAACAGACATAAACCATTTTTAATCGGAGTATGCTCTCTAGATAGAGAAATCGCACCGAGGGCTGTTGGTACTGTCGATCGCCCCAAAGTTCGATCGCCCGCAATGGGGCTGTCACCGAGTTGCGATTTTTGAGTAGACTCTGGTTGACCAGACTTTTGGGTTCCGCCAATAGTTCCCAAGAAATCAAAATTTTTTAGCTGGCTTAGAAGAAAGCCCGCGCATACAGCAACCCGCCTTCAATCAAACACAGTTCCCCAACACACTCCCGGAGACTGTTGAGGCTCATCACCTTGATTTTTCAACCGATATCCTCGCCCTCAACCCCAGATTTTCCGAAAAACACCCGGTTTCTCAACCCAAATAAGTCATTTCAGCATTGAGCCGCATCCATCCCGACAATCAGACAATGCAGCGCTTGTGTGATGAAGTTGGGATGAAGGGCCCGCCGATCGAGTTCTGACGCTTCTGTCAAAGCTGAGAATAAGCTGCTGCGCATCGAGATTGTCTGTTGGTTCGGGATACAGTGTCAAACAGAGAAATCTTTGAGCAGCAGCCAGCGACTCTTGAGAGTGTTTTTGATAGAATAATGATTAAATTTTTATATAATTAGACTGGAAAATCTAATTTAACAATATTGATTTTTTAGCAAATACTTGATTCCTAATTGTTAACGTCGAGCGGCTCATTAACAATTAGCAATTTCCCGGAAATTTGGTTCGGCATTCATAGACAAGCTGTACTATTTCCCCGATCGGTGTGCTTGTAGTTGCGCCGTTGACCCGTTAGAATTGCTTTGGCTGTCGTAGCTGTAGATGTGAGCGTCGCTCTCGAAAATGTGACTGATAGAAGTAGCTGCATAGTAGCTCAAGGCTAGCAGCGACACTAGATTAAGAATTCGATAAATTGGCTTCTCAGACATTTCGTTCATTTTCACTCCCACTTTTTGTGTAAATAGCAAAGTTGGATACAGTGACGGCACTCTTTTTGAGAAGTTCCCGAACCAGCAGTACAGCTAAAACATCCCAGAGATCGCACGGTCGCCTCCTGATGCCCGATCGCATCAAACAATTCCTGCTTAAGATTTGAAAGAATTTTTGTTGCTATTTCATATTGCAGTATCTGCATTTAATTGTCTATCTAACTGCGGTAAGAGTTAGGCAATTTTGGCAATATCGAACTCTACAATTGCCTGACCAATAGCGGCTACAGTTTGAGAATATTGAGCCGTAATTGCTTATAGGGTAAAGATTCTAGCTGTTTGTAAACAGTAGGCAAGGGTTCTCCCGAATTCCATTAATGGTGCGCAGTGGCCGGAAGCAATAAAAATATTAAGTTGGTCAGCGGAACGCTGAAATATGTCTGAAGTTATACTTGTGCCAGCAACAGACCATGTTATATTGGATAGTGAGTTGTGCGATTCGTTTAGCTAGCAAATAACTTTTGACTTAAAAAATATTGCGGTTGGTCTCCGACAATCAGGGTCTGACAATTTTGACAGCGTGGCAGCGTTAAATCACGATATGACAGCATAAAAGTGTCAAAAAGCAGAAGGCAGAATTTGACAGTGGTAAAAAAATAATGTTTGGGGATTCCAGATTTTTTATTTGATTCTACCTTCTACCTGCACCTCGTTGTTGCCATAAAAGCAAGTTGATTTACTCGCTGCGATCGGCGATTCACAAGGGATAATTCATGACGAGCTAACCGACTGTGTTTGAGTCAGTCACTCCCACAAATTATTAGAGCTATTGCTCGGATTTAGCTGCTTGCACAACCGACTTTCTGCTGGTAATTTGCAAAAAGGATAGGGGCAGAACAATAGGCCAAACCAGAGGGCCGATTACTAAGGCTATCCAAGAGATTAAGTCTTTTTTAGATGTCGCAGTATCGTTCCAAAAACGTTTGAACCAAACAAGAAAAACGATTAAGGCAATCGAAAAGTAGCCAATTATCATCATTTTTTACCTGCCTTCCTATAGATGGGATAAAACCATTTATGATTATTGTATCTCAGGGTGCGGTTCGCCGATCGCAACTTTCTGGCCCTCGGCTGCAAGTGTCGTCAAGCGTAGCTATCCAGTAGGGAATCGCCCAAAGCTTCACAAGTCTCCCAATCCAGAGTCTGCGATGTCAAGTAGACACACCGATCTAACAGTGGCGCGCCGCGCTCAAAGTCTTGCATTCAGGACTTTTCGAGGTTTCATCAAACTTTTAGACCACCACCGCCATCACAGCAAATGCGATCGAGATATCTCATTATATGTGATTTCACTCACGTATACTAGCAGACTTCGATCGCAAGTCGAGCTCAGAAAGATCACACAGCTTAGCCGACGGCAATCACCCTACTCTGTTCTCAAATGCTCGATATTAGAGTAGTTGAGTTCAACGAGATTTCATGCCAGCTCTGACTTTAAAATCCGATCGCGCGATCGCTGAACTATTCTATCAAATCACCCATTCAGGCAATCTGACTCGCACTGAAAGTCACGGACTGCGGGCACTCTGCGAAAGCGCTCTGGGCCAAGACGACCGAGATGCCGTCAACCGCCTGCTTCACGCCATCCGCCGCGGATGGGTCAGGATTTCCGATTAGTCCCCTCAGACAGCAAGTTGAGACCGGTATTTCTACTTTCTCTCCTCCAAAACTTTGCCAGCAATCAGATTTTGGTGAGTGTGCCCCTCCATTAACCCTCTGACAAAATATCCTGCTGCGATCGTTTCAATCGAACCCGGTTTCTCGAAGAAGCCGGGATTTTTGATCTGAAGCAGTCAGCAGTAATATCAATTCCGGTTACACCCGTACCGAAATTGTTGACAGTTGACAGTTGACTGTTGACTGTTTGAAAAATACCGATGCAACCGCAAACGATCTAATTAAATAGATATACGGAAAAAAAATTACATCAAGACACTCAGTAAATATAGCCAAATCCGAGTTCTTAAATACAGTTAGAGTTTTACGTTTAATTAAGTCGATCGATATTAATTACCAGTTATTATAATTTATTTGTCAATAAATGTTATTTTATTTATTACGTTCTATTAACAAGAACTACAGATATCGTAGTTGCCAAAATTCAGGAATATAGACGGAGCTTGTCTTTCGAGTTGCAGAGCGATCGAGCAAATATCCGATATCCAAGTCAGGCTGACACAAATCACCAATTAAGAGCGAATCGATCACATTTAATCTCGTTGTTAAATCACATAAACCTTCAGAAAATCAGTCAATACTGTTAAAAGTGAGTTCAGTAAAAAATAAATGATGACACAAACGCTTTTACCTCAATTTACTATTGCAGAGTTAGTCTTTCAGGTATATCACTCCGGTCTGCTGACCCCCACTCACAGACAACAGCTCAAAACAGCACTCTTAGATGACTGCCTTACCGAAGAAGATCAAACAGCCATCAACCGCTTGCTCCACGCCGTTCGGCGGGGCTGGCTGAAAGTAGTAGATTAGACTGTACACCAATATTTTTTGCCACTCCTCTTTCAAATACACTGCATCACCTGAAGGCAAAATTAAATCTCCTCAGCCAATAGATTCAGGAATTAGGTTAAATGTAGGGTGCGCCACCAGCACCCTGCGGTTTTAAATTCTGTTTTACCAGCTTATTTAATCAGAAATGTTACCGTCAGGCATCATCGCTTCTCTCAAATTCGCCTCCTTCAAACTTGTCCCCCGCAAAGAAGCTTGATGCAAGTTTGCTCCCCGGAGATTTGCTCCCTTAAGGGAAACTCCACTCAAATCGGCTAGGTGAAGATTTGCACAGCTCAAGTTAACTCCGCTCAAATCGGCTCCCTTCAAATCCGCTTTTTCGAGATTTGCTTCCGTCAAATTTGCCCAACTCAGATTTGCTTGAGTTAAGTTAGCATTGCTCAAGTCAGCTTGTGTTAGGTTGGCATCGGTTAGATTTGCTTGAGTAAGGTTGATTCCGCAAAGTTTGACTTCGGTCAAGTTGGCACCTTGCAAGTTAGCGTTTACTGCATAAACTTGCATCAAAATTGCCCGCTGAAGATTGGCATCTCTGATGTCTGCACCCCTGAGACTTGCCCCGGTTAAATCGGCTCCGCTGAGCACGGCACTCCGCAAGATGGCTCCGCTTAAATTCGCTCCCACAGCCTCGCATTCGCCGAAATTAGCGGACATGAGGTTAGCTTGGGAGAGGTTGGCTTGGCTGATATCTGCTTGATAGAGATTGGCTCTGTAGAGCGTGATGCCGATCGAATTTGCACCTTTTAAATTAGCCCCAGTCAGGTCAATATCGCGCAAATTTGTCCTTGAAATATTGATCCCAGCCAGGTCTACGGTACGAAAAACCCGTTCTCCGGCTGCATACCGTCTGAGAAGTTCATCTGCATTCATGTCATTTTCCCCAAAATATTGAATAATATCATTGATATTTCAATAATATTAGGCATGAGCGACCTTTACGTTTCTTGGTCAGAGTACCATCGCAAAATTGAGGATTTGGCTGTAAAAATTGATGAATCTCAATGGAAATTCGATCGCATTGTCTGTCTGGCGAGGGGAGGGCTGCGCGTCGGCGATACTCTGTCGCGGATTTTCGACAAACCCTTGGCGATTTTAGCGGCCTCGTCCTATGGTGGGGCGGAGGGAAAAGTCCGGCGGGCGATCGAGTTTGCGCCTAATTTGACAATGGTGGGCGATAATTTGGGCAGCCAGATTCTGCTAGTTGACGATTTGGTAGATTCGGGAATTAGTTTGGAGCAAGGTATCGCTTGGCTGAATAGTCGTTACGATTCGGATATTCAGGAAATTCGGACGGCTGTGCTTTGGTACAAGGCTTGTTCTGTTGCTAAGCCCGATTATTATGTAGATTATTTGCCGGATAATCCTTGGATTCATCAACCTTTTGAAGTGTACGAAAAGTTGAGTGCGGCTGATTTGGCGGCGAAAGTGGGGAGTTAGTGAAACCCGCTGCTACGAGTCTTTGGTTTGTAGTTGCTCTTTTACCCAAGCTCTAAATGCTCTGAGTGTCGGGCTTCTGCCTTCAGTTTTGCTGCGATCGACATATTGAGGAATTACATCAACAATGGGAAAGTCGGGGAAATTTTGGCTGGTATCAGACTCAATATATTTTCCATCTTGAAGCAGATAGATTTTCAGGATTCGCCCGTCATATCTCCAAAGTTCCGGCACTTTCAAAGCTTGATAGCTGCTCAAACTGGTTGGTGAGGAGTTGTCAATCTCGATCGCCAAATCGGGAGGCGGATCTACTGTTAAATCTATTCTATCCTTACCTCGAATAGCAGCTTCGTTCTGAATATAGAAACAATCATCAGGTTCTACGCCGCTTTGCATCTCTTTGCTTTTGAAGGTAGTGGAGCCTAAAACATCACAATCAATATTAAGTTCTTCCAGCAGCACGTTGACAAAGTATCCAATCAATGATTTAGCTTTTTCGTGTTTTGGTAGTGGCATCCTGATTTCCAGTGTTTCTTGGTAATAAGTAAGTCGCAGTGCGTAACCTTCCCCTAACTCCTCTAGGATAGCTTCGTACATTTCCCAGCTAACGTTTTGTAACTTTATTTTATTGCCGGGTGGGATAATTAGTTGATTTAGCTCAAATACTGTTGGTTTGGTTTCTGTTTGCATCGGTTGCTTCCAAGAATGGGACTCATAGCTCTATTTTATCAAGGGATTGAAGGATTAACTGGTTGCTAGACAAAATAGAAGACGGCGGTTGAAACCGCGCCTACAAAAACGAAGAAGACGGCGGTTGAAACCGCGCCTACAAAAATGAAGAAGACGGCGGTTGAAACCGCGCCTACAAAAACGAAGTCCGCCTCCGCGGACTGAAGAAAATAAATGAAGAAAATAACGCAATTTTCACCGCCCATTCTTCAACCCGCGCACCATCCGGGTTTTGTTTGTATAGACGCGGTTTCAACCGCCGTCTGCATCTAAGAATTAGCGAACCGAAAGAATCCGTTAGCGAAGCCCTCGAAGAGGATCGCCCAATTCGACACTTCCAGCCAAAACTTCCAGCCGCGCCCACTGATCCGCAGCCAAGATATCCTCTAAACCAGGACTTTCACAGTTATCAGCTTGATGTTTGTCGCACACATTCTCAATCAACTTCGGAATATCCAAAAACTGAATTTTCTCATCCAAAAATAGCGCTACCGCCTGTTCATTGGCCGCATTCAGCACCGCAGGCATCGAACCCCCCGCACGTCCCGCCGCATAGGCCAACTGCATACAAGGATACTTTTCGTGGTCTGGTTCTCGGAAAGTCAAATCACCAGATTTTACCAAATCTAGCCGCGGCCAATCTGTATGAATTCGCTCCGGCCAAGACAAAGCATAAAGCAGCGGCAATCGCATATCCGGCCAGCCCAATTGTGCCAAAACTGACGTATCTTGCAGCTCAATTAATGAGTGAATTATGCTCTGGGGATGGATGACAATATCAATGTCGTCATAATCCATCCCGAACAAGTAATGAGCCTCAATTACTTCTAATCCTTTATTCATCAAAGTAGCAGAATCAATGGTGATTTTCTGCCCCATCGACCAATTCGGATGTTTCAAGGCATCGGCGACTGTTACTCCTGCTAATTTGTCGATCGGCAAATCTCGAAAAGAACCACCCGAAGCTGTGAGAATAATTCGGCGTAAACCTCCATCTGGTATACCTTGGAGGCATTGAAAAATTGCCGAATGTTCCGAGTCTGCCGGCAATACTTTAACCCCGTATTTTTCGATTAAGGGGTTGACAACGGGGCCACCTGCGATTAATGTTTCTTTATTGGCTAAGGCAATATCTTTGCCTGCTTTGATGGCGGCAATTGTTGGCAGCAAACCAGCACAGCCAACTATGCCCGTGACGACGGCTTCAGCGTCGCCGTATTTGGCAACTTCGACAACGCCTGACTCACCAACAAGTAAAATAGGTTGAGGGTCGATATCTGCGATCGCCTCTTGTAATTCTTGTAGTTTATCTTCGTCGCAAATCGCGACAATTTCCGGTTTAAACTGGCGAATTTGCTGTGCTAGCAACGTGACATTTCGTCCGGCGGTTAACCCGACAATCCGAAATTGTTCCGGGTATTGAGCTACAATATCCAGAGTCTGAGTGCCGATGGAGCCTGTGGAGCCGAGAAGAGTTATTGCTTTCACAATTGTTTAATATTTTGTGGGATATTCTAATATTACGATTAGTGGAACTCAAATTAGCGGTTAACTATTGCGTGGCAAGCACATTCGAGGGAATCATATTTTGAGTCGTCAGCTAGTGCCAGATTTCATGGAGAATGGGAAAAATTTTGCTGATGACCGTGAGGAGATCGGCGTTGGAATCGCGGATAATATAGAAGAAGGTCGATCGCACTTACCGTCGAGTTTGGTTTGGGCGATCGCGATTGCTGCTACAATTTTCTTTGCGTGTAGCAGTTTACGGCACGCTTTATTCCAATCCACAGCCTTCGATTTGGGGATTTTTGACCAAGCAATTTACTTACTCAGTCAAAACCAAACGCCGTTTTCCTCTTTGATGGGGATTCATATTTTGGGAGATCACGCAGCGGTAATCTATTATCCGCTGGCTTTGCTGTACAAAATTTACCCAGATGTGCATTGGCTGCTATTGGTACAAGCAGTTGCTTTATCGCTAGGGGCTTTGCCTAGCTGGAGTTTAGCGCGTTTGGCCGGCTTAAATCAAGTGCAATCTCGTGCGATCGCATTTATTTATTTGCTCTATCCGGTGGTATTCAACATCAACTTATTTGATTTTCACCCGGAAGTAATCGCTTTACCCGCACTGTTAGCAGCAATTTTGGCAGCGCGCCTAAATAAACTGGTGTGGTTTTGTACCGCCATTCTGTTGGTATTGAGTTGCAAGGCTGTTTTGTCCATAACCGTTGCTGCCATTGGCTTATGGCTGTTTGTTTGCGAAAAAAAGCAACGGTTTGGGGCGATCGCACTTTTGCTTGGTGTAGCATGGTTTTTGATAGCCTCCCAGAAAATCATCCCCTACTTTAGCGGTAGCGAAGTCGCCGGAGTCGGGCGTTACAGCTACTTAGGCAAATCCGTCCTAGAAATCATCATCAACCTCATATTAAAACCCCAGTTAGTATTAGGAAAAATTCTTTCCTTCGACACACTCAAATACTTATTTATCCTCACCTTACCCGTGATTTGGCTACTACTGCCATTCTCCCGCAAAATCAACCTCAAATATTTAACAGCGCTAATTCCCGCCATCCCTACCTTAATCATCAATATCCTCTCCGACTTGCCATTTCAACGCAGCTTAGCCTATCAATATTCAGTGCCAATTGTGCCATTCTTAATCTTAACAATCATCGCCAAAGCAGCAGCAATAAAAAACGCAGATCAAGCTACATCGCTAAATTCAGAAAATATTCAATCACCTAAAACCGCAAATCTACAATTTAAAAACATCCAAATCCCGCAACTGTGGCTAGGAATGCAATTACCCAAAGAAATGATAATTTGGTCATTAATAATTTTCCTATTGCTGGGAGAATCTAAAGACTTTATCCTGTACGCAAATAGACTAGATACCTGGCAACCCACACGAGAAGCAATCGCCCAAGTTCAACCCCAAAGTAGTATTTTAACAGATAATAGACTTGCCCCTCACTTTGCCCACCGCCCCATAGTAAAATTGCTTTCACAAATTGCACCCCAAACAAATTTAGCTGAATTTAAATACATATTATTAAACCTGCGGCATCCCTGGCCCGATACAGAAAAAATTGGTAACACCTTAGCAACTCAACTTAAAAACAATCCCACTTTTCAATTAACTTATCAAAAAAACGAAGTTCTACTATTTAAACGCATCGCCGATTAAACGAATAAAATGCTAACTTTACAATCTCCAAAATCCCATCCAGTATTTTTAATGATTGTCGTGACAACGATAGTCTTATTTACCGCCAGCAGCGCGCGCCACGCTTTGTTTCATTCCACTGCATACGACTTAGCCATTTTTGACCAAGCAATTTACTTGATTTCTCAAAATCAAACCCCATTTTCATCATTAATGGGAATTAATATTTTAGGTGATCATACGGCGTTTATTTTCTATCCGCTAGCTTTACTTTACAAAATATATCCCGATGTGCACTGGTTGTTATTCGTGCAAGCTTTTGCCCTAGCTTTAGGTGCTTGGCCTAGTTGGAGTTTAGCACGTCAAGCGGGATTAAATGAACCAAGGGCGATCGCACTTGCAGCAGTCTATCTACTTTATCCCGTAGTATTTAACGTCAATCTGTTCGACTTCCACCCAGAAGTAATTGCCTTACCCGCAATTTTAGCAGCAATCCTAGCCGCCAGACTCAATAAAACATTGTGGTTTTGTGCAGCCATCCTCTTAATTTTAAGCTGCAAAGCCGTGCTATCTTTGACAGTTTTGATGATGGGTGTTTGGCTATTTTTCTTTGAAAAAAACCGCAAGTGCGGACTCATCGCTATATTTCTCGGTGCAGCTTGGTTTTTGATAGCCACTCAAGCAATCGTACCATATTTTAATCAAGGCAAACAACACGCAGGTGTCGGGCGATATCAATATTTAGGAAACTCGGTTTTGGAAATTGCGATAAATTTAATTGTCAAACCTCATCTAGTAGCAAGCCGAATTTTTTCGACTGATACTTTGGGATATTTGATTTTGTTATTTTTGCCTGTAATCTGGTGGATTTCCCCGCGCCAACTGTCGCCATTAATTAGTGCTTTACCCATGCTATTCATGAATATTCTCTCTGATATTGAAGCTCAGCGAGATTTGATTCATCAATATTCTGTGCCGATATTTCCGTTTTTATTAACTGCGGTAATTTCCACGGTAGCAGATAGACAGAAAAGAGGCAAGAATTTTTGGAAAAATGCAGGTAACTATGTGTGGAATCGCCGCAACTGGATGCCGCGAATTTGGCAGCCAGTATCGAAACATATTTCTATTAAATCTGTCAAACATATCTGGATGCGCCGACTTTCGATTCGCCGCAGTTGGATGTGGGGAAAATTGCTATTTACCAATTTGTCAAAATTGTTGATTTTATGGTCGCTTTTGAGTTTCTTGATTTTAGCAAAGTATGGGTATTTTGGGACAATTTATTTAGAGTCTCTTGATACTTGGCAAGCGACGCGACAGGCAATTAACAGAGTGCAAACTAAAGGTAATGTTTTAACAGATAATTCCCTAGCAACTCATCTCGCTCACCGTTCAACAATTAAATTGCTGCACCAAGTTGCCAACGGACAAAGTTTAAATGAATTTGAGTATGTATTGCTAAATCTTCGCCATCCTTGGCACGATACTGCTGATACTGCTGTGAGTGTAGCCGCTCAACTTAAACAATCTCCTGAGTTTAAGATAAGCTATCAGCAAGATGATGTTTGGTTATTTCAGAAAATCCGCCCAAAAATAGGTAGCAATGAATAAATTAAACTATTTTAAACATCTAAAACCTTATCCGGTAATTTGGCAAATCGCCCTTTTCGCCCTAATATTTTTTCTATGCAGCAGTGCACGCCATACCCTGTTTGAATCCAACGCCTTTGAACTCGGAATTTACGACCAAGTAGCGTACTTAATCAGTCAAGGACAAACGCCGTTTTCCTCATTTCTCGAAATTCACCACATGGGAAATCACGCTGCTGGGGTGATGTATCCCGTGGCTTTGCTTTACAAAATATATCCCGATGTTCATTGGCTGTTGTTAGTGCAAGCCGTAGCCCTAGCATCCGGTGCTTTGCCAGTTTGGAGTTTGGCCAGTCAAGCTGGATTAAAGAATAGTATAGCTTGGGCGATCGCCTGTATCTACCTTTTCTACCCCCTAGTCTTCAATGTCAACCTCTTCGACTTCCACCCAGAAGTAATTGCCTTACCCGCACTCCTAGCAGCAATCCTAGCCGCGCGGCTGAATAAAACCCTGTGGTTTTGCGCTGCCATCGTCTTAGTTTTGAGCTGCAAAGCCGTGTTATCTTTAACTGTAGCCGCGATGGGATTGTGGCTGTTGTGTTTCGACAAAAAACGCAATTGCGGACTGATAGCTTTATTTCTCGGCGTGGGTTGGTTCCTGGTAGTTACTCAGGGAGTTATACCGTATTTCAATCAGGGAAGAGAACACGCGGGAATCGGGCGATATCAATATTTAGGAAACTCGGTTTTAGAAATAGCTGTTAATTTAATCTTGAAACCAAATCTAATTTTAGGGCGGATTTTTTCTGGTGATACTTTTGAATATTTAGCATTATTGATATTGCCTGTAATTTGGTGGCTTTCGCCGCGCCACTTGACACCTTTAATTAGTGCGGTGCCGATGTTGGCGATGAATATTCTTTCGGATATCCCCGCTCAGCGAGATTTGATTCATCAATATTCTGTGCCGATATTGCCATTTTTGTTGATTGCCGTAATTTCCAGTTTAGCAGACAGGAATCAGCCCAAAGAAACAACAATCTTTGATAAGTTGCGACTTCCTAATTATCCATTACCTAGATTGATTGTAATTTGGTCATTGATTGGTTTCTTAGCTTTAGCGAAATACGGCTATTTCTGGACTATTTATGTAGATTCCCTCGATACCTTGCCGGCTAGCAGAGAAGCAATTGCCCTTGTTGAAACAAAAGGCAGTGTGTTAACAACTTCTCACATGGCTCCGCACTTAACGCACCGCCCTGTAGTACGCTTAACTCAGGCTCAGACGCCTCCTGCAAATCTCGCAGAATTTGAGTATGTCTTGCTGAATCTGAGGTATCCTGGCTGGATGAGCGATCGAGCTTTTGTACAAAACCTCATAACTCAACTCAGAAATAACCCTCAATTTCAACTAAAATATCAGCGAGATGACATATATCTATTTGCTAAAAATCTACGCTCATCGTAGGGTGCGCAATGCGCACCATCCGCTCATAGATAATGCGCACTTTACGCTTAGTCAACCGGTGCGCACTGCGCACCCTACAAATTCAACCGGTGCGCACTGCGCACCTACAAATTTAACTTTTGTGGGGTGGGCTTTGAGCAGCGCCCAAAATATACAATTTAAATGTGGAACAGCTTATTAATCTTCCACTTTCAAAGCCCTTCTTGCCAACTTCACGTAAGTTTTCACAGTTTCATAAGGCATTTCCAAATCAGCAGCAATATCAAACAAAGATTCCCCCAATTCCCGGCGCGCCAAAATCGTCGCCCAAGTTTCAGCAATTTCAGCAGCGCGACTCCCGCCCGTACGCTTTCTGTGCGCCATAAACTTCTCTGTCAATTCATCTATTCGCGCCGCCAATATACTTTGGATCGACACTTCCGGTAGCACTTCTGTCAACCACTGCGATCGCGTTTGTCCCAATCCAAAAGTTGTTTTGTGGCCCGTGCCGCAGTAAGGCGCTAATCGCCCCAAGGCATAAAATAATTGTACAAAATCTGGGCGTAATGTGGCCGATCGCCCGATCGCAAATTCCACAGCCCCAGTGAATCCCGTTACCATACCTTTTTTACCTGCTGCTACCTTTTGCGATTCCAATTTGTGGCGGCTGATCATTACATTTTCATCAATCCAATTCAAAAAATCGGCTTGATCAAAACTCACCCCCGAAAAGTTATTCCAGCGGCGCAAATAGCTGTGAAAAACATTTTCTGGAACTGGTAGAGGGAAGTGATGCCCTTTCCTGCGAAAGCTTGTAGGACTCACAAAACTAAGTTTTATGTTTGGTGATAATGACGGTTCTGCTGTTAGTAATTGCTGGTAAGTTGTGGGAGCAAAAGCAATATCCCAAGAGCGAATTAGCAGTGAAGCATTTCGCAAATCTATCTCTTGGGGCAAATTTTGCAACCACTGACTCAGCCATTGCACTACTGGCTTTGAAAGTCCTGTGACGTACCAGCGATAAATTCGATCGCCCAAAAGCTGAAATTCTTTGCCACTTGCGGGCAAATCACCTTCCAATCCCGAGATAGTAAAGGCTTTTTCTGACTGCTCGTCGTGCAGAAGTTGCGATAAATCGGGGTCACTTTGCTGCACTTGACCTAAAAACCAAGCGTGCAAACCTATAGCATACTGTGCGTACAGATAGCTAGCAGCGCGCGCGGGGGTCAATTCAAACACTAATCCGACTAACTCGGTGTCAGCCGGCCAAATCAGCCCAGAGTCAGCAGATTTTTTGCGGTGGGTGGGGTGCGGGGAAATTGCCATGAGATGCCAGAAACAGGGACAGCACCACGCTATTTTATCCGATTTTTATCCCCGTTGGGGGATGATTTTTGAGGGCGGGCGATCGCCCAAATCTTTGGGCTGCTCCAAAAACCGGGTGTGTCGCCAGTTTCCCGAACCGGGAGGGAGAGAGAAAAATCATTAAAAAATCTACAACCTAAAACCCAATTTTTGTCAAGGTTTTGCTCTTTGTAACTAAACAGAAATATACAAGTGTTTAAAATCACATTCTGTGGTACAATTATTAAAAGCTCGTAGCATCCTCAACTCCGATCCTAAACTATGAACACAACAGAAAAATCAAAACTCTCCAACCAAAAAACTTTGGAGGCGATGAAGAATTTCTCCGAAACCTACGCCAAGCGCACCGGAACTTACTTTTGTTCCGAGCTTTCTGTCACTGCTGTAGTAATTGAAGGACTAGCAAAGAACAAAGACGAACTAGGCGCTCCCTTATGCCCTTGTCGCCACTACGAAGATAAAGAAGCCGAAGTAAAAGCCGCCTACTGGAACTGTCCCTGCATTCCTATGCGCGAGCGCAAAGAGTGTCACTGTATGTTATTTCTGACCCCAGATAACGATTTTGCTGGAACTAATCAGGAAATTGGCATGGATCAGCTCCAAGCTGTCAGAGAGACCATGTAATCGGTTAAGTAGGCGGTCGTGAATTGGCAGAAGTTTTGAAAACAGATCGTTATTGTTCCGATTTTTAAGACTTAGCTATTAACAAAAACCGATCGCCGCCTACTCAAACACGCATCCCCATCGAAAATTCCCAATCTCCAATCGAATGATAGAGGAAATGCCGATCGAGTTTTGGCACGGTATCGAACAATTTAACAGCCAAGATTTTTACGCTTGTCACGATACTTTAGAGGCTTTGTGGATGGAAGCGGGCGAGCCGGAAAAAAGGTTTTATCAGGGAATATTGCAAATTGCCGTTGCGCTCTATCACTTAAGCAATCAAAACTGGCGCGGTGCAGCAATCTTGCTGGGAGAAGGAATCAATCGGCTCAGTTATTATCAGCCGAGTTATGCCGGAATTGCCGTTGAAGATTTACTGGGACAAAGTGCTAAACTTTTGAGCGCTTTGCAGCAAGCAGGCCCGGAAAAAGTAGCAGAATTTCTGCCACTGTTCGCAGGTACAGAAGTTGCAGGCTTGCATTTGCCATATATTCTAAAAGTAGAACCAACTTAAATATCATAAAACTTGCACAATAAATTCTTGGACAGGCTTTTATCTCATTATTTTGTTTGTAGTCAATAAGGACTGAAGTCCGAACGATCAAACGGCAGGCAGAGGACTGAAGTCCGAACGATCAAACTGTAAATCAGCCAAACACGTCGTGAAAATGGCTGTTGTCTTGCTAGGATAAGTGGTTGACGCTATCGGGCAGGTCGATCGACCTCCTGAGCATTTTTCACGGCCGTTAAGATAAAATATCTAACCGATCGGGTGTGGTGGATCTAATTTCCCTAGATAAAAATCAGGGGTGAGATAATGCCCTTCATCAATTTCAAAAATTTTGAGGTTTGTAAGCTATGATGCCCTCCGCTAAACTACTCAATTCCCGAATCTTCAAAGGATTATCGCTGCTTTTGCCCCTGACTCTGGCTGGCGCTCTAGCCTCTCCCACCTACCCGCAAGCCGCGCCGCCCCGCACTCTTTCCGTGCGATCGGACATTCAGGAAGCCGACTCCAAAACCGGCATCGTGACAGCCCGCGGCAACGTCCAAATCAACTATCCAGCCCGCCAAATGCAAGCCACCGCAGCTCAAGCACAATACTTCAGCCGCGAGCGCCGGATTATTCTCAGTGGCGACGTTTATGTATTGCAGCAGGGAAACAGCCTGCGCGGCGAAACCATCACATACTTGATTGACGAAGGCAGGTTTATTGCGCTCCCAGACAAGCCAGGACAGGTAGAATCCGTCTATCTCGTGGCGCCGGAACAAGATTCAGCCGCTCAAAGTGCGATCGGCTCCCCATCTCCCCCAGTAAGTCCTCAGCCCGCTGCTAAACCGCCGGCACGTCTAACAACTCCCAACTAAAAGCTGCTGGTAGCAGCGAAATTTCGCGTCGGCAAAAACATACTACTTGGGATAGATGCGAAATTTCCTCGTTTTCAAAATAAGAAGTTTGAGTGTGTAGGATATAGACTTGAGGCTCGATCGCCCAAACCCACAGTCTCAAATTTAGCTGGTAGAAGTTGCCGAGGGCGAAAATGAAAATTGTACTCGAAAATATTCACAAATCCTACGGAAAACGTCATGTCGTCAGTCGCGTCAACCTTTCTGTAGCTCAAGGAGAAATCGTAGGACTCCTCGGCCCCAACGGTGCCGGAAAAACCACAACATTTTACATAGCAACCGGATTAGAAAAACCCAATCAAGGGACTGTTTGGCTCAACGATTTAGACATCACTAAATTGCCCATGCACAAACGAGCACATTTGGGAATTGGCTACCTCGCTCAAGAAGCCAGCATTTTCCAAAACATGAGCGTGCGTGACAACATTTTGTTAGTCCTAGAACAAACTCAAGTGCCACGCTGGGAATGGAAAAATCGAGTCGATTTCCTGTTGCAAGAATTTCGCTTAGAAAAAATAGCATCTAGTTTGGGAATTCAAATATCGGGGGGAGAAAGGCGCCGAACTGAACTGGCGAGAGCCTTAGCCGCAGGGCGAGACGGGCCGATGTTCCTATTTTTAGACGAACCATTTGCCGGGGTAGATCCGATCGCCGTTGACGAAATTCAAACGATAATTGCCAAATTGCGCGATCGGCAAATCGGCATCCTGATCACGGATCACAACGTCCGAGAAACCCTCGAAATTACCGATCGAGCCTACATCATGCGAGACGGCCAAATATTAGCATCCGGCGCAGAAGAAGAACTTTACAGCAACCCTTTAGTACGCCAATATTACTTGGGGGACAGCTTCGTGCGATAGTCTGTTAAAAGCATTCGGTATTCGGCAAAATTTTAAATTTTAGATTAAGGAGGAATCAGCGACAACGCGCAACTATGAAAATAGCAATGTCCAAAACTTTCAACCCCCTCAACTGGCTGCCGAGAATTTCGGTAATGGACTGGTATATTACCAAAGAACTAATCGGCCCATTTTTATTTGGAGTCGGACTCTTTACATCCGTCGCCGTCACAGTTGGAGCCTTATTTGAATTAGTCCGCAGAGTCACAGAATCCGGCCTCCCCTACGGTGCAGCCCTAGAAATTTTTCTGCTGCAAATTCCCTACTTTGTAGTATTGGCTTTCCCGATGTCAATGCTGCTAGCAACCTTAATGGCCTACAGCCGAATGTCCAGCGACAGCGAACTAATCGCCCTCCGCAGTTGCGGAGTTAGCGTTTACCGACTGGTAATGCCGGCCGTGATTATGAGTTTAATTGTTGCCGGCTTCACCTTTGCTTTGCAAGAGTTAGTCGTACCCGCCGCCAGCTACAGAGCTACTTTAACTTTAGACAGAGCCCTGAAGCGGGAAAAACCCACATTTCAAGATAGAAATATTATCTACACAGAATTTCGCAAACCAGAAAAAGGCGGCGACGAAACCCTGGCCCGCTTTTTTTATGCAGAACAGTTTGACGGCCAGCAAATGAAAGGTTTAACAATTATTGATCGCTCCACCCCAGGTCTCAATCAAATCGTTTCTTCAGAATCAGCTACTTGGAATCCTTCAGAAAATACCTGGGATTTTTTCAACGGAACCGCTTATATAGTAGCTCCAGACGGCTCTTACCGCAATATAGTTAGATTTCAACATCAACAGTTGAAACTCCCGCGCACGCCTTTAGATTTAGCTGCTAGAGCGCGGGATTTCAAAGAGATGAATATTGCCCAAGCTCAGGAGCGTTTGGATATTATTAAAAATAGCGGCGACGAACCGCAAATTCGCAAATTAAAGGTGCGAATTCAAGAAAAATATGCTTTTCCTTTCGTCTGTATGGTATTTGGTTTAGTGGGAGCAGCTTTGGGAACTCAACCGCGCCGCTCCGGCCGGGGTACGAGTTTTGGGATTAGCGTAGTTGTAATTTTCACTTACTACGTCTTTGGTTTCATCACCAGTTCAATGGGCGTAAAAGCTGTTTTGACTCCGATTATATCGGCTTGGCTGCCAATAATGTTTGGCTTTGGAATCGGCGGATTATTGTTGGTGCGAGCCGCAGCTAGGTAATTTATATCAAATGGGGCATTTGCCAAACAGGGCATTGCTAACGAGTAACAAATAACCAGTAACCAATAACCAATAACCAATAACCAATAACCAATAACCAATAACCAATAACCAATAACCAATAACCAATAACCAATAACCAATAACCAATAACCAATAACCAATGACTTCAAGGATTGCCAAAAGTATTGATTTCGCCACCACCAAGATAGCGTCCCGGAGTCAATGATCGGGGTGTAGAAAAAGATTGTGGTTGAGCCGGCGCACCCTGATTGATATTTTGGGGAACAGCTCCAAAGTTAGGCTGAATCGGCAAATTAAGCTGACTGCGTTGAGCTGGTTGAAACTGAGAATTTGCTGAATTGGGAGATACTTGAGGGCTAATTATCCTGCTTCCGCCAATCCCATTGGCAAAAGGGGACTGCCCGACATTGGGAAGTAGCTGTATGGGCGTTGGTGCGATGACTGGAATTGCCCCTGATGCAGCTTCGGGTGTCAAGCCGGAACCGGATAAATTAGTTTGGTAGGGATTTTTTGGCAAAGCTACAGTCGCAGGGCGTGCATTAATTTCGGGGAGGCTTGGTACTCTGGAATTTAACCCGGAAAATGCTTCAGGGGCTGTAGCTGCTGGGTTTAAGAACTGTTGAGATTCGTTGATAATTGTATTTGTGGGAGCCGAAAGTGAAGGGAGTGCTGCCGGAACATTCGCAGGATTTGCTCTCCCTTGAGCTGTGGCGGCTGTTGGGAATAAATTTGCTGAATTTGCGGGAGGCTGAGTGGAAGCAGGTCGATCGACCAATTTAGCTGAGGAATCAGTTTTCTGAGCCGTCGCCGTTGCCGAAGTGTTAGCAGCGACGTATTTTTTCATGGCTGCTTGCAGCGGACTCAAAGGCAAAGGATTTTCGTTTTGTTTGGCTGAATTAGCACTATTCGAGGGCTGCGATGAAGTTGCTGTCGCTGTACTGCCATACTCGCCGATCGTTTTTGTCCCAGAATTCAATCCGCTATCGCCAGATAAACTGGTAGCTGATGACGTGTCTGAACTTGGCAAGCTGGAATTTTCTGGGTTATTGTTTGCACCAGAGACAACAGGATTTGCTAAGTTTGGTAATGGCAAAAATCTGTTGCTTGCCACCTGCTTCGGGGCTGAAGATGGCTGGCGAGTTTCTGAGCTGCGAGCGCGAATTTCGTCGAATAAACCTTGGTCTTTAACTACTGATGAATTTAAGAAGTTTTGTTCAGGATTAGAACGATTGAACTGATTGACTAACGCTGGTGAACTGTCGATTTCAGCGGCAATGGCGGTATCTTCAGCAGACAGCCCCGGCAGTGAATCGGGATTGTTTGAGGTTACTACTTCTTCGCCATCTATGCTCAACCTTTCTGGGTGTACGGTGACTTCCCAGATAAATACCCCCCCCGCGCACAGCACGGCTAACGGAGCCCAAACCGCTGGTTGGGCCCAGTGGCGCAAACGCGCTATTAGGTAGCGGACAGATGTAGGTAATCCTTTAAAACTTGACATAGTTTTGCTTTCATCCGATCGTGTGGACTTCAAACTATTTTTCTTAGTTTACCAAAAACCTGGGTAAAAGCCCCGTCCTTCGCTCGACGGCTTTAATTCGCCAATACAAGGTAAAGATTTATCATGTTTATACGCACAAAATTCTATAAACGTGATAAGTTAGTTCCATGATAGCACTAGAGTACAAGTTGAAAGGCAAAGCACAGCAATATCGGATCATCGACGACATGATCCGAACTGCTCAGTTTGTCCGAAACAAAGCTCTTAGATACTGGATCGACAATCAAGGAGTTAAGCTAGTTGACCTCTACAAACAATGTGCCATCATGGCAAAAGAGTTTGAGTGGGCAGGAAAACTTAACTCGATGGCGCGTCAGGCTTCGGCTGAACGTGCCATTTTTGCTGTTCAACGTTTCTTCGCCAATTGTCAAGCGAAGAAGCCTGGAAAGAAAGGATACCCGCAATTCAAAAAATACACTCGCTCAGTAGAATACAAGACATCAG
>Ga0335394_10002737_pt1 | contig 19958 bp, 13 predicted proteins | sample MAT03_FD_205741 | JGI IMG/M metagenome (GOLD analysis project Ga0335394, IMG submission 205741) | Freshwater microbial communities from Lake Fryxell liftoff mats and glacier meltwater in Antarctica - MAT-03 (spades assembly) (version 2) ... | reverse complement strand
GGACTATCTTCACCCTTTCACCCGCGGTGAAATTTTCCGAGTAGAGTTTCTTCCAAGTGCCGTCGTATTGGAAGAACTTGGTCCCTTGTGTGGGAAGGATCGAGAACCGTTTGAGGCGATCGTCGTGTGGCAGGTGGGGCAGCACTTGTTTGTCAACTGTGGCCAATCCCCCGGAGATGACCGCCACATTGACGAACCCGAGCAACTCGCCCAGGCGTGCCGCCATCTCGACATTAATCGGCGACTTACTTTCCGCGAGAGTGCCATCGAGATCGAAGACAATCAGTTTTTCGACATCCCCACGCCTGCAAATTCATTAAGATTCTGGACTTACGCTTACCATCATGTCAGTCGTTACGAATGCCTGTCAGCTACCTCTCGTGTCGTCTCAAGCTTGCAACATCACTGGATTCTTGCTTTCGTTGCGAATCATTATTTTACAAGTTACGCAGTTGGAGGATTTTGGTTTTGCACGAGCGCATTGCGATGGGTTACTTTGATCGACATGAACGTTCCCCGTATCGATGACGAAGCCTATCCATTGCCAATCCCGTGGTCGTATCGGCGCTGGAAGCCGTCCGGATGCAGCGGTGGTCGTACCGAAGGCCGTCGCACGATGCCTTCACGCGATTTCTCCATCGCCACGATCCCGATTCCGCGACTCTCTGCAACGAGGTCGCTCTGCTACTCACTCGCACGGGCGGATGGGGTCGTCGAGATGTTGGGCTGCGAGCACGAGGCTCCGAGTGGGGTATGGTCTGCTGAGATAACATCCCAAGAACGCTTAAAGCACCACCGCACCTCGCGGTCGACAAGCGTTCGCCGTCAACCCACCGTTCCTCATTCAGGCGTGTGCGAGACATGCAAATGTTAAGAATCCTTCGCATGAACCCGATTTCTTTGTTCTGAATATTGACACGCGTAACAAAATTACTTTATTAGCTCAAACATGAGCTTTCGGTGGCAATCCCATTTGTACCGTTTACCCGAGGTCGCCCGTGCCTAGCCCATCCGAAGTCCCATTCGCCCGCTCGTCCGGGTTTGAGTCTGCAGGCGGGTTCGAGTCCGTGCCGCCGGTCAAGCCATCGCCCGATAGCCCGCCGTCGGATGTGCAGAAGGCCCGGGCCGCCGACCTGTTCTTGCGCGGGGCGCTGACGCCGGACCAGTTGGCCCGGGCGAAGGCCAGTCGGGGCGGGTTCGAGGCGGTCGTCGGCAAGTCGAACTTCCTCCCGGCCGCATTTCTCGAGGTCGGGGCGGCAAGCGGCCGGGCGACGTGCCAGGTCCGCACGTCCGGCGTCGACTACCGCGGTCGGTCCGGGTCATGGACCGGGACCGGGTTTTTGCTCGGGCCGAACGTCTTGGTAACGAACAACCACGTCCTGAACAATGCGGACGTTGCGGCCGCCGGGTCCGCAGTGTTCGACTACCAGGCCGGGCCGGACGGCCGGCCGCTCGCCCCGAGGTCGTTCGTCCTGCGCCCGGACCGCCTCTTTTTCACCAGCCCCGCGGTCGGCGGCCTCGACTACACGTTCTGCTGGGTGGATGGCGACCTCGGGCGCGGTTTTGGGACTGTCCGCGTCGACCGGGCCGCGTTTACCGTCGCGGAAGGCGAGTTCGCGAACATCATCAGCCACCCAAACGGTCGGCTGAAAGAAGTTAGCTTACAGCAAAACGAAATCCAGTGGCAGGACGACGTCGTCGTACACTACACGTCCGACACCGAGCCGGGTAGCTCCGGGGCAGCGGTGTGCAACAACGGCTGGTCTCTCATCGCCTTGCACCACGCGAGCAAGCCCTCGAACGTCCCGGGGTTCGCAGTCTTGAACGAGGGGATCAAGCTGTCCGCGATCGCCGCCGACCTGGAGCGGCAGGCGCGTGCCGGGTCGGCGATCGCCGCCGAAGTGCTGGCTCTCTTCGGCGGGTCGGACGAGCGGCTCGGGTTCTTCGGCGGGCTCGGTCGGCCAGCCACGACCGGAGGCGGGCTGGAGGCTGTCGTCGACAGCTTCCAAGGGACGGAGCGTGACCTGGACGTCGGGTTCTGGAACGTCGAGTGGCTCTCGGATCGGTACGAGACGAAGACCCCGGCCGTCGCCCGGGTGGTCCGCGACCTAAACCTGGACGTGTGGTGCCTGGAGGAGTCGAGTCCGAACGCCGCCGCCGCCCTCGTCGTCGAACTGAAGAACACTTACGGCCTCGACTACGGCCAACTTGCCGCGGAACCCGGCGCCCCGGACAGCAAGCAGAGTTGCACTGTGATGTGGGATAAATCGACAGCCGATGTCGTCCCGGAGCCATGGGGCGAGCCGGTCGAGACGTGGCTGAAGGCGAAGTCGACGGACTTCGCCGACCTCGGGCTCGGCGGGTTCGAGGCCGTCCATGGGAATATCTTCGACCGCTACCCGGCGCTGTTCCGAGTGACGAGCAAGCAGCCCGGGCCGGGAGGATCGCCGATCCGCTTCTTCCTCGTCCCACTCCACCTGAAGGCGAAGTCCGAGGGAAGTCTGCGGCGGCGAATGGCGTCGAAGATCCTTGCAGAGGCGGTCGCCCGGAAGGCGGCGGACGGGGACCTGACGGACTTCGTCGTCGGCGGGGACGCGAACGCCCCGCTCGCGTCCGGGGACTTCGCGAACATGACCGACTCGGGACTCGTGGCGGCGAGCGCGGCCGATGCCGAAGGCGGGGCGTTCTCGTACATCAAGGGGCCGAAGTCACTCATCGACCACGTGTTCCTATCGCCGAACCTCTTAGCTGACACCACGGCCGACTTCTTCGTAGTGGCGGTCGACAAGACGCTCCCCGGGTATGTGGCGAACGTGAGCGACCACCGGCCGGTGCTCGTCCGGCTGAGCCTCGGCGACGGGGCGGTGCCGGAGGCGGGGTTCGAGAACGCGAAAGCTAACGCGTCGGCGGCGCTCGACGAGTTGAGGGGGCGGCTGGCCGGGCTGGACCTCGAAGCCGAGGGCGGGTTCGAGGCCCGGCGTCGGCCGCGCAGCGGTGGTGGCGGCCCAAGTCTGGCAGGCCGGATCGGGTACGACCCCGCATTCTTGGGCGGAGGGGCGACAGTCCCTCTTCCTGTGCCGGCAGCAGGGCCGGACGCGGACCCGGTGGTGGTGGACGCCCGGAAGTCCGGGGTTGAACGGTTCGCACTCGCATACACGCACTTCTCGGTGGTGATGAATGGCCGGCGGCGGATGCCGTTCTACTCGGCGGTGAACATCGACGGCACGAAGTTGCGGCGGTTCGCCCGCGGGGACAGTTGGTTCCTCGACCCGCGGATCGGGGCCGACGAGCAGACCGGGAACAGCGTGTACGCGAACAATGACCTGGACCGCGGGCACATGACCCGCCGGCTCGACCCGGTGTGGGGGCCGGACGGGGTGGCGAAGCAGGCGGACGCGGACACGTTCTGCTTCACGAACGCCTGCCCGCAGCACAAGGATCTGAATCAGAAGGAGTGGCTGAAGCTCGAGGATTACGTGCTCGACAACGCCGGGACGCACGACTTGAAGGTGTGCGTGCTCACCGGCCCGGTGTTCGCGGCGACCGACCCGCCGTACCGCGGGGTCAAGCTGCCGCAGCAGTTTTGGAAAGTGGTAGCAATCCGCCGGGTGGACACCGGCAAGCTGTCGGTGACCGGCTACCTGCTGAGCCAAGCCGACCTAGTGAGTGGGTTCGAATTCGTGTTCGGGAAGTTCAAGACGTACCAGGTACGGGTAAGTAGGATCGCCGCGCTGACCGGCCTGGACTTCGGTACCCTGCCTGCGGCCGACCCCCTCGCCCGCGGCGGGTTTGAAGCGGCCAGCCTGAACGCCATCGAAGTGACCGGTCCGGAAAGCCTAGTATTGTAACCCCAACCGAACCCGCTCACCCCAGAGTACGCCCATGCCCATGCTCGGCACCGACTTCAAAGTCACCCGCGAGGCCATCCTCGACGCCTACTCGGAAGACGACTTGCGGATCACCCTCCGCGAGATGATGGATGTGAAGTTCGACAACGTGGTCAAGCCCGGCTCGCTCACCACCCGCGTGTTCGACCTGTTGGAGTGGGCCGAACAGCACGGCCGCGAGGCGGAACTCATCCGGGCGACCGCCGCCACCCGCCCGCGGAACACCAAGCTCCAGGAGGTGTACGCCCAGTACGGCCTGGCGGTGCCGGTGGAGCTGATGCGCGCCGGGGCGGTGGGCACCGCCGGGCAGACCGGGTTCGAGAAGACGGTGCGGGACCACATCCCGTTCGCCGACATCAGCCTGTGGCGGGAGAAGATCGCGGCGATCGAGGGGCGGGTGTGCCAGATCACCTTCCGCGGGGCGGCCCAGGGCACCGGATTCCTGGTCGGCCCGCAGGTCGTACTCACCAACTACCATGTGATGGAGGCGGTGCTCACCGGCCAGCGGCCGGCCGCCGAGGTGGAGTGCGTGTTCGACTTTAAGAAACTGGCCGACGGTTCGACCAGCCGGACCCCGGTCGCCCTGCACGTCACCGACTGGAACGTGGACTTCAGCCAGTACACCGCCGGCGAGAAGGCGGGGAACCCCGACCAGGGGGTTCCGACGACGGATGAACTGGATTACGCTCTGGTGCGGCTGGCCGACCCGGTCGGGGCGAAGCCGTGGGCGACGAACCCCGGCGGGGGCGCGGCCAACCGGGGGTGGGTGTCGCTGCCGGCCGCCCCGCCCGACCTCACCTCCCCGATGGGGCTGATCATCGCCCAGCACCCGAACGGCTGGCCGATGAAGTTGGGCATCGATACCACCGCCATCAACAAGGCGGTCCAGCCGCCGCTGTGGTTGAACGCGAACGGCACGCGGGTGCGGTACGCCACCAACACCGAGGGCGGGTCGAGCGGGTCGCCGGTGTTCGACCTGAACTGGCACCTGATCGCCCTCCACCATTACGGCGACCCCGCCCAAGGGCACCCGGCGGAGTGGAACCAGGGCGTGCCGATCGGCCTGATACGCGACCGCCTGGCCCGACTGAACAAGGCCGCCGCCCTCGGCGGCTGACCCCACCCGACTCATCCGGAGCCCCCATGCCCCCCACTGCCACCGACGCCGAGGCGAAGCTCACCACCCGCGCCCGCACCGCTCTGGTCGCCGGCTTCGAGCGGGACGACCTGCGGATGCTGGTGAGCGACCACTTCGACGTGAAGCTGAACTGGGTCGTGAACGACGACCGGAAGTTCGAGACGGTGGTGTTCGACCTGATCGGGTGGGCCGAGCAGAACGGCCAGCTCCTGCAACTGCTGACGGCCGCCGCCGCCCGGCGGGAGCATCGGAAGGACCTCGCCGACCTGCGGGACGATTACGCGGCCGCCGCCCTCGGCGGCCCGGTCGTCCCCCCGGCCGATCTGGAGGCGGTGACGCACGCGGTCATCCGGTTCAACGAGCGGTTCGCCGAGGGGCGGCGGCGGCTGGCCGTGCTTGAGGCGAACAAGACCCTGCACGACATCCTGCACCAGCTCCAGGAGAACCAGCCGGAGGTGGAGCGGCTGGTGGCCGCCGCCGCTGCGGCGGGGTACGACCCGCTGGACGCGGCGGACGTGACGCACTCGCTGCGGAAGTGGGCGCAGCGGGCGGACGCCTACGTGCCGCCCGCGCCGACCGCCGACCGCCGGCGGCGGTGGGTGGCGAAGTTCGCCGACGCGGTGGAGGTGGTGTGCGGCCGGCTCAACGGCGGCCCGCCGCCGCCCCACCTGGATCGGGCGGTGGCCCTGCTCGCCCACCTGCCGGCCGACCAGCAGCCGGACCTGAACGAGCGGCTGGGGGCGTCGGCGGACGGGTTGGACGTGGTGTCGCTGAGCGAGCCGCTGGCCGCCGTGCGGGCGGCCGTCGGGATGACCGACGCCCACGGGCTGGTGGAGCGGCTGGTGGCATTCCAGGGTGCGTGCGGGGACATGAAGCGGCTCAACGCCCAGCACCAGCTCTGCCAGCAGGCGGACGACGCCCTGCGGGAGGCGGACGGGCTGCCGCGGCCGACCGCCGGCTCTCTCGCCCAGTGGCCGCAGGTGACCGAGTGGCTGAACGAGTTAGCCGCCGCCCGTTCAGGCGACACCTACGCCGGGTTGGTGGTGCAGACCGCCGCCCGGTTCGCCGCCGCCCCGCCGGAGAGGGCGGAGAAACTGCTGATCGACCTCCGTCAGCGGTTCGGCAAGTTGTTTTTCGGTCTCGACTCGGAGTTGCTCGACGCCACTGATCGGGTGATCCGATCGGCCGAGGTGTTGGACGCACGCCTCTCAAGGTACATGCCATGACCGCCGACCGCTTCGCCTCCCTGCCCGAGTTGCAAACCCGGCACGCCGAACTGGTGCGGGAGGTCGGCCGCGACGTGCTGCACACCAACGTCCCGGACCGGGTGGCCGAGTTCGTCGCCCGCGCCGTCGGCACCGGGGCGGTGCTGGAAGCGAAGGACGACCGCGCCGCCGCCCAGGGGCTGATCGGCTACTGGACGGCCCGGCTGACCACCGCCAGCCGGGAGGCTGACCGGTCGGCGTCCGCCGGCGGCGGGCCGGCCGTGGCCAACCCGTTCGACGCCATCGACACCCTGCTGGAAGACTTCGACCCTGGCACGCTCACGGCCGCCGTCGCCGCCGCCGACGAGTGGCGCGCGGGTCTGAATGACGAGGACGCCGCCTTGATGCGGTGGGTACTCGTGCGGCTGGTGCGGGTGCAGGAAGACGGGGTGGTTGCTCCCATTCCGGTGACCCGCCTATCGCTGCACGACCTGGACGACACCGGAACGCGGCTGGCGGGGCTGCTCGACCGGCTGCAAGCCCTCGGCGTCGTCCGCCTGAGCGTGCGGCCGAACGGGGTGGAGGAGGTGAGCCTGCGGAGCGACACGTTCGTGGAGCGGTGGGCGTACCTGAAAGGGCTGATCGCGCAGCGGGTGGAACTCCGGCGGCTGGCGGCGGTGTGGAACGAGACACGGGCCCAAGCCGCCGCCCGGCCGGGCGGGTTCTGGCGCTGGGTCCGTCGCCAACTGGTCAGTATCGGCAAGCGGATCGACGCCGGGTCGGAGGGGGTCATCCGGCTGTTCGGCGGGAGGAGGCACTTCGCCTCGGACCCGACGGCCGACCTGCCCGACGTGGACTTCTATCGCGACCGCACCCCTGCCGAGATCGGCTACCTGTTCCACCGCCGCGCGCTGGCGAAGGAGGGGCAGGAGTGGTTCCGGGTAGTGAAGGGGCTGGTACTCATGGGGGTGCTGGTCGCGGTGGTGGTGCTGCTGAAGCGTCAGGCGGACTTGAATGAATTCCGTCGCCAGAGAGAGGATGCCAAAACCCAACAGGAAAAGAAGGTGGCGCAGGTGAAAGTGGAGGCGAGCCGAAACGAGATCGTCAAGCGGCAGGCGAGGCAGCGGCTGAAGGAGCACATCGTCTTGGTGCGGCTGCTCGCCCAGCACCGGCAGTTTGACAACCCACGCGACTACCCCCGTGCGGAGGTAGCCAAGTGGCGGATCGAGGCACCGGTAGTGGGCAGCCCGGAAGACCTGAAAGACTTGCAGGAGGACTGGCACAAGATCGGAGTGCAGACCAAGCCGCACCCCAGCTCACCGGGCGACGCCGTCTGCGCCGAGTGTTCGCAGGAGCCGCTGGCGGTGGCGAAACTGCTCCGCGAGAAGTTGCTGGAACCGCGATTGAACCCGGGCGGAGATCAGTACGACCCGGACACACTCGCCTACCGCAACGCCCTCATCCGCGAGTGGTACGAGGCCGCCGACAAGCTGGCGAACGCTATCGGCGACGTGTTCGACCCGCCGTCCGACGGGCCGCCGCATACGCTCATCGGCGCGGCTGGTTACATGGACGAGTTCTGGGTGCTGTACTTCGGGGAGATGGTGATCGTGGAGAGCAGCGACGTGGCGGACGCGATGGTGGACTTCGGGGAGGCGCTAAAGGACGTGGACAAGGTGTTCGCCGACGAGATGGACCGGCGGCTGGAGGGGATGGGGGCGAAGAAGGCGGGGAAGAAGCCGGAGTGGAACGTCGTGACCAACTCGTATTTGTGGACGAGCGCGGACAAGCCCGACGAACTGGCGACGAAGCGGGGGGACTTTCTCCAGCGGCGGATCGTCAACCTCAAGTCCGCCTTTACTGATAAGCAGAAGAAGGTGGTGGCCGACGCCATCCAGACGGTCCGCAACCGGCAGGCCGACCTGCACACCGTCCTCCGGCGGGAGTTGGAGCAACTCCCGAACACCGTTCCCCCCCCTTCAGTGGAGAAGAAGTGATGCCCACCGTTCGTCCGGCCGGTTGCTGCTCAAACTCGCCCCGGATGCCGCCGCGACTCGTGCCCCTGGCTAGTTCGAGTTAGCTGCCGACGTCGCCGGCCAAGCGCGATGGGAGGCCACCGCCACGATCCCGTCCCCCACCCACCCGTGGGACGAAGCCCACTGCGCTGTCCAAGACCCCACCCGCGTCGGGTTAGAGGCTGCCGCTGGCCCCACCCACGCCGAACCCGATCTGCTCCAGCGGATGCGCTATTCCTTCCCGCCGGACGGCGACGAGCCAATCGCGGGCTGACTCTCCCTCCATAGAAATCTCGAACCCATGCCCAGGAGTCCAATCATGTTCATCGGCAACCACCCCGGCCGCCTTTTGGTCGAGCGCCGTCGGCCCGGATTCGAGTCGGCTGGCGCGGTCGCCGGCGACTGGTCCGCCGTCCCGCGTTCACCCCGGCCAGCTGCCCACCCATGGGACGAAGCGCACCGGGCCGTCCATGACCCGGCCGGTTTCGAAGCGATTGGCGGCCCGCCAGCCTACGCGGAACCGGATTTCGTTCAGGTGTTCCCGTTCCCCCGTAGCGATAGCGGCGGGTTCGAGTCCGGCGGGACCGGGCCGTGCGATGACCGTGGGGCGGACGATTTCTGGCCGCTTGCCGAACCGCGCCACGGTTGGCACCTGGACGCCAACCACTCCCAGCTCGGGGCGGCCCGCGGCCGCGTCTCGGAGGCCGACGCACGGCGAGTCCGCGTCGCCCACCTAGACACCGGGTACGATCCGGACCACCCGTCCCGGCCGGCCCACCTGCGCCCGGACCTGGGCCGGAACTTCGCCGGCGGCGACCCGACCGACAGCACAGACCCCGGTCGACACTCTTTGACCGGCCAGCCCGGGCACGGGACGGCCACACTGGCGCTGCTCGCGGGGAACCGCGTCGCCGTCTCGAGCACCGGGTTCGACGACTTCCTCGGCGGGTGCCCATTCGCCGAGGTCGTGCCGATCCGGGTCGCCGACTCGGTGGTTCACTTCCAGACCTCAAGTATGGCGGCCGGGCTGAACCACGCGGCGGACATCGGCGCGTGGGTCGTATCGATCAGTATGGGCGGGATGCCGGCCCGGGCGTGGGCTGCAGCCGTGAACCGGTGCTACGAAGCAGGGGTCGCGGTGTTCGCCGCCGCCGGGAACCGGTTTGGCCCTTCCCCGCCGTGGACGACCGTCTGGCCGGCCCGGTTCGGCCGAGTGACGGCCGTGTGCGGCGTCACGGCCGACGGCACCCCGTACTACAAGCCGGGCTTGCACCGGCACATGCAGGGGTGCTTCGGCCCGTCCGGCAAGATGCAGACCGCCTTGGCCGCCTACACCCCGAACACGCCGTGGGCGATGATGGGGTGCGGCAGCGGCGTCGGGTTCGGCGGCGGCACGTCGTCCGCGACTCCGCAGGCGGCCGCAGCCGCGGCCCTCTGGCTGGCCAGCAACCCGGCACCAGCCGGGACCGCCCCGTGGCAGCGTGTCGAAGCGGTCCGGAACGCCCTGTTCGCCGCAGCTGATCGGTCCCACCCGGAGGCCGGCACCTATTTCGGCCGCGGTGTGTTGAAGGCCGACGCCGCCCTTTCCATGCCGTTCCGGACCGACCTTCCGCCGGCACCTGTGGACGACGTGCGGTTCCCGTGGGTGCGCATGGTCGGCGGGTTCGAGTCAGCCGCGGATGGGACCGAGGAGATGTACGAGGTCGAGGCGCTCCAGGTGTTCCTACAGTCCCCGGCCCTACAGGAGTTGGCCGGCGGTGCGGACCCGCTCGCCGACCAACTGCCGACTGCCGACCGCCGCCGCCTGGTCGATGCGATGGGGGAGTCGCCGCGCATCTCCGAAGCCCTGCGAGCGCACTTGAGCCGTCTGGCCCCGGTGCTGTCGTGATCGAAATCCTTCCCGACGGGACGCGGCAAAGTTTTCCCTGTCCGTATTGCCGAGGGGCTACGTTCAACGCTGCCTTGACCAGCCTGAGTCCTGTGAAAGTCGAGAACTCACGACCGTAGAGCATCCGTTAATCGAAAAGGGCATGGTCAAACGGACATGCCGTTTGACCTTTCGAGTTATTTCGGTGACAGAAGACCTTCGTTGCGGATGCGGGTCAATTCTTCGTGACTGATGAGCCATTCCGCGTGAGATCCAGTTCGGCAAACGAGCGGTGAAGGAAGAGTGGGAAGCTCGCCTGCTCACCGAGGAACCGCTCGAATGTCTTGCTGAGCGGTTCGCCGTTCCAGCCATCGTGGTAGAAGTTCGCCCGCGTCGTGCAAGCGAGTCGTGAACTCCGCGCCCTCGACGCTCGCCTTGCCGGCCGCGCCGAATCGGTAACCCCGTTGGTCGCTGCGACGGAGGCATTTTTGCTGGCGTTGCCGACCGAAGATCGGCTTGGCGGCCAGGAACGGTTGCATACGATGCGGGCGCGAACGTCAATTCGACGGCAGAAGCCATCGCTCGCGACGAGTGGTCGGCAGTTGATTTCGATGCCAACGCCCTGCGGAAAATCCTGGCAGAGTACTCGAGCCGGAACGAGCCAGACGGAAGCAAGCCGCGAGCCACGAAAAACGCTGCTTGACGCCAATCATCACGTGAGCGGACGGTACGAAAGGTCTTCCGGATTCGCGCGAGTGTTTGGGAGTTGCAGATGGGGACGGCACGGTCTGCGGTCGGCATTGCGTCGTGCATCCAGTGCAGATCGGCAGAGGAATCTCAAATCCACTTTTGAGATCCCTCTGCCGCATTGAAGACGCATTGATCCCACGAATTCCCGATCTTCTCCAGTTCTCGAGTCACGCAAAACAGAATGTGTTGGATCAAGAACGACCCACGAGCGGCTTGATGGCCATTCGCCCAGTGTAGTCGATGCGGTGAAGCAGGAGCGGAATTTGGTGTTCGTGCAAGTATTCATCGGCGGCTTGTCGGCAGCCTTGGCACCGCCGGGGGCCAATCGAGGATACAGATGAACCAGTTCCTAGCGGGTGGATTCGTACCAATCGGTATCCAGGCGTAACAGCAAAAATGTGTCCGAGCGAACGGAAGGAAGGGTCTGTTTGACGGTTCCCACTATGTAATGGAATAAGTGGCTGGGATAGCCCGTGGAACGCAGAGCGTGTTGAACTTCATCGAGGGGTTTACTTCAACGAGGGCGACGGGACTCGAACCCGCAATCTCCGGATCGAAAGTTCGTTGTGCTGATTTAGCCAACTCACTCGAAAATCAGCGTTTTCAGCCATTTTTCAAGCCATTACTGCAAAACTGAAAGACTGGAAAAGTTCACGACATTTCACAAGATTTCACGGCGTTACTATGCGATCAATGCGGAACGGCAGAGCGCCCTTCACTTGGCGGGTTGATTAGTTGTCGGAACGCCATTTCGATCAAGGTGTACCACTCGAACACGATGGATTCGTTGCTCGGCTGACGTGGTACAGCGGGCAACGGTCGTAGCCCTTGGCCAACGATTGCACGCCGACTGCTTCGACATGAAAGCGATTCGCATTTGCCATCGTCAGTAGCGCCGCGAACGGCTCGCTCGCATAGACACAACCTTGCATCGTTGCTGGCTCGATTCGGGCGGCTCGGTTTACGTGCTGACCGTAATAGGCCACCTGCTGATCGCGAAAGTAATCCTTCAGTTCAAACACAGGCCCCGCGTGCAAGCCGACGCGAAACGTCACCGTGTCCCCCAGGCCGAACGCTGCCCACTCCGGCTGACTCACCTGACGTGGCTCCACGAGTTCCAGGGCGAACGCCGTCGCCGCGGAGACCTCGTCGAACACCGCGTATACGGCATCGCCCCAAGTGTTCAAGTACGTGGCGGTTTGACCCACCGAGGACGCAAACAATCGTTTCAAATAGTCGGTGAAAGCCAAGAGAAAATCGGCCTGTCGCCATTCTTCGATGGTGCTGAATCCGGCCAAGTCCGCGAATAGCATCATCTTCACTCGGCGAGGGATTACACTGGTGGCAACCGGTGTCGCCGGTTTCTCGGCCATCGCGGGAATCGGCTCATTCACCGTGTCCCGGATCGCTCGCAACGGGATTTCATGCACTGCATACTCGGCCTCATTCCAGGCAACTCCGAATGATGTGGCACCTCCGGGCAGTCCGGGCAGTAAACGATCGATCAGCAACAATGCTTGTGGCACCGACGCTCGTTGTTTTGCTCGCATGACGGCCAGTCCCTGCAAAACATGATTCGAGAAGTCGTATAAATCGTTGCTTCCCAGATACGGTTCGCGGGTCGTGTATTGAACGTTCGCCTCCGGCACGGCGTGGATGACCTCGTCGAAGTCCTTCCGCCAGCGAGACCAGTGCCGAGCTTCTTGGCCGAAATTGACGCTGGTGCGGAGGAAGTCGTGTACGGCGTGCGGCAACACGATGTGCAACTCGGCCTTCCGAGCCAGCATCGCCTTCGCGAAGAGAATGTCGCCACCACAGGCCAGGGAGCAGTAGCCCACTTTGGCATTCAGCGCTTCGAGTTTGGCATTGATCGCGGCGGAAACGGCGTCTCTGAGTTTGGGTGTATTGGGAAACCGAACGGGATGTCCCTTCGCCAGTCGATCGGGTGAGTCGACCATATGGCCGCTAAACACAATCACACTTCCCAGATGGGTATCGAGAAACGACACATCGGCAGTGAGGCCGGCTATGCGGAGCCGTTCGATGTTGCCCCGGATCGACACCAAATCACCCAGGCGATTGGCGGCCTCGGCCGCGTGGACGGCCTGCAGATACTCTTGTGTCGCTTGGTCGTGTCGGCCCAGTAGGAGATACGCTTCGCCGTAGCTCGCCGGATGCCAGACGGCGTCGCCGTTGGCGATCGTGTCGAGCCGACGAATCACTTCCGTCGCCAGCGACTGTGAGCGTTCCGAGTCCTCGGCGATTCGCCACAGGGTCGCGGCGTTAATGAGTGGGAACGTACCGCGATCACTCGATTCGGCCGCTCCCGGTAGTTCAGCGGCTTGTTGATAGACCTCGGCCGCCGGAGCCACGAGTTTGGGATCGCTCCGCGAGAGATCCTTGAGGATGCCGCCTTGGAGGGCCAAAATGTCCACCCGCAGCGACAGGGGGATGGTCGCATCCGTGCGGGCGGCAGGTAACAATGGTTTGAGTAGCGTCTCGGCAAATCGGGGGTTGCCCCCGCGTTTGGCGGCGGCCGCTCGTTCGTACTTCAGGGTGATGTCTGTTGGGAAGGCACTCAGGCCGTCGTTGGCGACCTCGTACGCTCGAGTGGGACGGCCTTGTTTTGTCAGGATGTTGGTGAAGCGCTGAAAGACCGCCAACTCGCGGAGGTGCAATTTGTGGTGGCTATCGGAACACTCTTCGAGCAGTTCCTCGGCGTTCGTGTCCTTGTCTTTCAAACGAGTCAGGATGTCGTCGGCGGTCATCTATCACCTGGAGTTAGCGGCAGCGTACTTGCGTTCGAGTGTGTTCACCACGGCAGCATAGTTATTCGCCTTCAACTCGGCGAAGCCGATGGTGGTAAGATCGGCTGCGAAGAGATTCAGCATGTCGCTCAACTTCGATGGCGTGCGGGCGATTGGTTGCGTCCAGCGCAAAATCTGGGCGATCTGCTCTTTGGTGTGGGAATCCAGATAGTCGCCATGTGTCTCGACATACTGCGTGAAGTGCTGTTCACAGGTTCGCACATGTTGCGCGATGGCATGCTGCGGTGAAATTGTGCCGGTATCGGCGGCAGCGTTCGAGAAGCGGCCGAAATCTTTCAGTAATGATCCCTTCGATTCCCAGAAGCTGAAGAATTCGGTGAGGCACCAGAGCTTCCGCAAATACTGTTCGGCGATCACTGGCAACAAAAACGGCACGGCTCGCACTTGCTGACAGAACGTCGAAATGCGATCGCCGTCTTGCAAATGCTCCTGATCCCAAATCACGTGCCAATCCTTCTTCCGCAACACGGGAACTAAGCCAATGACGAACGCAGTTGATGCCGGTTCGTGGGAATACGAGATGAACACTCGCTTCAAGTAAACAATGTTCAGCCGCTGTTCCGGCTTGTCGTCTCGGTCCACTATCGTTGGCATATCCGCTGCTTCATCCCACGCGATCTCCGGCGGTTGGCCGCACGGCACCTTCTGCAAGACCTCGACGAGCGTCTGGAGCAGCTTCGCGGCATCGCCGTGGATCGCTTCCATGCGGATGCTGTTGCCGGTGGTGCGGATGAGCAATTCGCTCTGGGTAGTGGCATCGCGGAAGTGGCAGCCGTAACGCCAGTAGTCGGCCCGGTCGCCGGCTTGCTTTCCGATCTTCGCCAGGAAGCTGCGAGCAATGCCATCGTGTAGCAGGCGGAACGTCGCCGTCACGCCAGCATCAATATTCTTCGGCCACGAGGCGAAATCCTTGGCGGGACCATTCTCCCAGCGGGGCAGCAAGTCCGGGGCAATGTAGCGGCCTTCGTACTCACTCTTCGTTTCCTTCTCCGTGCGGAAGCAGATGCCGCATTGCTCCATAAAACTCAGGTACATTCGCTGATCTTCGATCACTTCGTTTCGCCAGAAGTAGCGGTGCAGATCGCTACGGCGGAACTTGCCATGTTTGTCGCGAATCTCCTGTTGGAACTCCTCGTGCCGCGTGAACACTGTGTACACTTTGTCCAACACCCACGTCTGATCGACGATGATGCGATCGCTGAAGATGCCCTTGCGATAGAAGATCACGCCCATTAGGTTCAAGGCATCTCGCAACACCTCGGCATTGTTGCCGCAGTCGTGTTGCTCGCACAATTCCACGAACTCTTCTTGCGCCAGGAGCGGCTGGGTTTTATCGTTCTGCATCCGTCGGATGGCTTGCCGCACATCGTCCCACGTCTTCGGGAACGGCGGTTGCGGATGCGCGTTCAGCAAATCCTTGATGGCCTTCTTTAACCGTGGCATCAGGAAATCGAGGCAGTCGTTGGCTTTGGAACTGGAGTGAATGATCTGCGTGAGTTGCGGGAACTGCTTGGCCGGTGGCCGATCCTTTGGCTCCGGGAGTTCGCCGTCTTTGTCGCATTGGCTCTGGATGAACATCACCGGACTTTTGACGACACCCTTGGACCCGGCTTCCTGTCGCAGGTAGTCGAACCAGTATGGCAGCAGGCGGTTCTGCATCGTGAAGCCGCCTTCGAGAATCGTATCCTCGTTCTCGGTGCCTTTCGCGTACAGCAGCAGATAGATGGCCGGTTCGCGGATGAACAGGGCGTGCGTGCCGTGATAGATGTCTTGCCCGCCGAAATCCCAAATGCTCAGCGTCACGGGGTGAGGCAAGCCCCAAAAATCGGGAGCCGGATACGACGCGATTTTGACGCCGTGTGTCGTGATGCCGGAAACGGAGTCGTAGTCTCGACCCATCATCCGCCCGACCAGCTTGGTTTTCCCCGCTCGCCCATTGCCCAATACGAAGACTTTGATCTCGGCATCAGGCTTCGGATCGTTACCAAGGGCGGCATAATATTGACGGACGGATTCGAGAGAGTTGTCAGAATTAGAATTGCCGCACACGGCCGGATGCAAATCGGCAAATCGCGACTGGTAAACTTTAAGTTCTTGCAAGTTTGGCAACTCGTGGAGCGAGCCAAACTTGGGTGCCCTAGAATAGTTCAAGTCCAGTGTGGTGAGGTTGGTGAGCGACTGAAGCGGACCCACGTCCGACAACTGCCTGCAACTATCTAGGTCCAGTGTGGTGAGGTTGGTGAGCGACTGCAGCAGACCCACGTCCGATACGTTCGTGCTACCCAGGTTCAGCATGGTGAGTTTGGTGAGCGACTTAAGCGGACCCACGTCCGACAGGTTCGTGCCACCCAGGTTCAGTGTGGTGAGGTTGGTGAGCGACTGGAGCGGACCCACGTCCGACAACTGACGCCACCAACTCAGGTTCAGTGTGGTGAGGTTGGTGAGCGACTGAAGCGGACCCACGTCCGACAACTGATTGCACTTACCCAGGTTCAGTCTGGTGAGGTTGGTGAGCGACTGGAGCGGACCTACGTCCGATACGTTCGTGCCACCCAGGTCCAGTGTGGTGAGGTTGGTGAGCGACTGCAGCGGACCCACGTCCGACAACTGCTTGCAACCACGCAGGTACAGTGTGGTGAGGTTGGTGAGCGACTGCAGCGGACCCACGTCCGACAACTGCTCGCAATAACGCAGGCTCAGTGTGGTGAGGTTGGTGAGCGACTGGAGCGGACCCACGTTCGACAACCGCTTGCACCAACTCAGGTTCAGTGTGGTGAGGTGTAAACCTTCGCCGAAGCCGTCCTGACGGATGGTTTTCCTCGCTGATGTGAGAGTTCGTAGTCTATCTCGGTCATGGACCGACTCACTCTCGAACTACCGACCGATTCTTACGCAACCCCGTTCGCGGAGTGGCAGCGTCAGGTCGCGCAGCTCACGGCCGAGGTCGCGCAGCTCACAGCCGAGGTCGCGACACTCCGCCGCGACAATCTCGAACTCCGTTACCACTTCGGAGTCTACAAAAGCCTCCACGCTCGCGCTGTCGAACGCCTCGAAATCCTGAAACGCGAAAACCAGGAACTGCTCGGACACAATCGCCGACTCCAATCGCGACAGTTCGGTACTCTGCGACATCACGGTAATAGCTTATGTTGAGGCCTGGATCCGGCAACCGAAACCTGCCACTCACCGAAGTGTACTGTTCGTACTCCGGAAATCTGCCGTCTAGGTAGTCCGAGAACGAGCACAGGACCGAGCGGCAGTCTTGCTCGTGCCCAAAAAGTTGTTCAGTGTCGGGGTCGCCGATCTGGATGTCCAGGGTCGACTCCCGGCTCAGTTTCAGGATCTCCTTTAACCGGAACTTGAAGATCGCGGTGAGCTTCTCCTTGGCAGCGGTGAGTACTTCCGGTGTCGGATTTTCTGAGAGGGTGAACGCGATCACTCGGCGTTCCGGGATGTCGAAGGGCAGTTTGTCAATGGCCCCGTAGTGCTCGTTGCACACCGGCAAGATGTGATCCCACCCGCATGCTTTCACCGCGTATCCCAGCTCGATGGCGACGTTCGGGTTTGGGGTCGGTCGCGATGGATCGCCGGAGTTAATGATCGAGACGTCGGCCACGAAGGCGGAGCAGTTGTCGATCTTTTCCAAGATGGCATCCAGAATGACCGGCGAGCCGGTGACGCCCCGCGTGTCGCGATCAAGGCTCGGGTCAACATCGACTTCGTCGTCCCGACCGAGTTGCTGGATTGCCTTGTGCAAGCAGCCTTCGATCAGGTTGCGGGTCGTCCTTGCGGGGAGATCAGACTCCCAAGAGTAAAACACGGTGGCCTTGGTGAGATCCTCAGACATGGGCGATCCTCCCAGTCGGCTCACCCGTGGGCGAGCGTTGCGACGTGACGCCGATGACGCGGCTCTCGCCGAGGATAGCGTGCATTACAACTCTCCCTGATAAGCCCGCTGGACGAGAGAGTTGAACAGAGTCTGCGTATCCACTGAACTACAGGTCTGATGGCCCATCAGATTGGCATGTTGCTCCCATGCAGCGAGAAATCGCTGTTGCTCTTTGATCGGGGGTATGGGGACGAGAAATTCGCGAATGTTGGTAAGACTCAGACCCGGCTTCGTTTGGCCGTATTGGGCCTTCGCGATTTGCCGTTGTCCCCCATCGGAAAGCGACAGAAACATGGAGCAGTAACGTGGCAACAGCGACGACTTTAGCCGAGCGATTGCGACGTGCTGGCTGACGTAGGCCTCACCGAAAGACTCGGGGATGAACGCGACACGCCCGATTCGGGATCCCGTGATTGTGACCAGAACATCTCCGTCTCGCACCCGTGTCCGATCCGCCTCGGTACCCGAAGGAGGGTTCACGTACACGATGTCATCCGAACCGATCCGGTTCATCTGTACGTCGAGGGACCGAAGGAATCGTTTCCCAGACTTCACATAGTGCTCCGCCCACCCGCGAGAGCCGCTGGTCAAGAACTCTAGATGCTGGTCGAGTTGTTCTGCCTCGTATTTGTTTCCCGCACGACCGAACATCTCGGTAAAGATTGCTGGCAACAAGCTGTCCGCGAGGCTGAGCACTTCACAGCGTTTCCGCCGGATCGCGTCGGCCTTGTCGAGGATGTCGGCGATTCGTTTCTGCTCCGGTAGCGGTGGCAGGGGAATCTCGAACCGCTCGAAGAAGTTCGTTGGAACCCGTTGTTGCCCGGCCGTGCCGGTCATGTTTCGAGAAGCCTCATGCCGGAAGAATGGTGTCCAAACCATGTGAAACAGGTAACGTGGCTCAAGCCCCGCATTCGGTCGCAGAACATGAAACTCAGTGGAACCGAAGGCGATACCGTGTGTCAAGTTGTGGACGTATGCAGCCTTCCCGTTCTCCATGCACGGCGTGATCTTGGCAACCAGCACGTCGCCGTTTTCAAAGTAGGTGTACCCCTTCAGAACCTCTCCCAGTTTGCGGGAGCCATTCAGGGAAATGCGACCATCTTCGCCCAGGTTCGCCATCGGGACGAAATCCACGTCCTGATCCCTCTGTGCCGCGAGCGACGCAGGGAGGCGGGGATTTATCGAACAGACTTCGGCAATGGAAACTCGCTTCATCCGAGCATCGCCTCCAATTCTTCGAGGTCGCTGACGATCTCGGCTTCCAGCTTCTTGAGGCGAGCCAGGATCTTCTTCGGCTGGTCGTACTTCACCTCCTCGTGAACGACCTCCTTGTACCGATTCAGCGAGAGGTCGTACTTGTTCTCGACGATCTCGGCCTTGGGCACGAAGAACGCCTGGCCCTTACGATCCGAGTCCTTCTTCGGGTTTCGTTTGGCCCAGCGGGCACGCACGTCCGGCAGGTCGCTCTCCGCGACGGGGTCGCGTTTGTCGTCCAGCGAAAAGCCGTCGGCCTGCACGTCGTAGAACCAGACGTCGGTCGTCTGGCCGCCCTTGGTGAAGAGCAGAATCGCCGTGCTCACCCCGGCGTAGGGCTTGAACACACCCGCGGGGAGTTTCACCACGGCTTCGAGCTGATTGTCCTCAACGAGGAGCTTCCGAGCCGCGACGTGCCCGCCGGAGGAGCCGAAGAGGACGCCGTCCGGCACGATGACGGCACATCGCCCGCCCGTCTTAAGCATCCGCAGCATCAGGATCAGGAACAGGAGTTCGGTCTTCCGCGTCTTCACCGTCGCGGTGAGGGACGGGTGGACGTCCTGCTCGTCGAGGCTCCCCTTGAACTATAGTGGACCCCGGAAACCGGACCGCGGGTAGAACTCCCTTGTTGGGGGTTTGGATCGCGGTCGTCACAGGGGCGTGTGAATGAGCAAAAGCCCACGGGTGCATACGGCGGAGTTCAAGGCGCGGGCAGCGTTGGCGGCATGCAAGGGGGATCGCACGCTGAGCGAGATTGCGGCCCAGTACCAGGTGCATGTCAAGCTGGTACAGGGTTGGAAAAAGCAGATGCTCGAAGGGGCGGCGACGGTCTTTTCGAGGACTGACAAGCCAGTGTCATCGAAGGAGGCCGAAGCGAAGCAGACCGAGTTGTTCGAGCAGATCGGTCGGCTGAAGATGGAACTCGAGTGGTTGAAAAAAAGTCGGCGGCCTTCCTGTGACGGGAAAGCGTCAGCAGGTCGAGTCGGGTCATGCGGAGCTGAGCATTCGGCGGCAGTGCGAGTTGTTGGGGTTGGCTCGTTCGAGTTGGTACTTCGAGCCGGTGGCGGTGTCGGCGTCGGACTTGGCGTTGATGGATCGGCTGGATCGTTGGCACACGGAGCATCC
>Ga0335394_10002736_pt1 | contig 19962 bp, 19 predicted proteins | sample MAT03_FD_205741 | JGI IMG/M metagenome (GOLD analysis project Ga0335394, IMG submission 205741) | Freshwater microbial communities from Lake Fryxell liftoff mats and glacier meltwater in Antarctica - MAT-03 (spades assembly) (version 2) ... | reverse complement strand
ATATTTTTCCAGTTGTAGAAATTGAATATTATATTCTTAGCTATTTGGATCCTCTTATTGATTTTCCCAAACTATCATTAGTTAACAAATATTATTCTGATTTTGTTGTCAATGATAAACTATTTACAGCATTAAAACAATTTTATTTGATGGAAAAAATAAAAAATAAAAAATTAACAGAAGAAGAAAATAATTTTGTATCATGTTGTGTTACTAATAAATTATTAGTGGCAAAATATTTGTATCAAAAAAATAAAATCAATATTCATGCTGCTGATGAATATGCATTTAGATGGGCTTGCTCAAATGGACATTCGGAAATTGCCAAATGGTTATATTTATTAGGTAATGAAATAAATTCTCCCATTGATATTCATGTCAAGAATGAATTTGCATTTAGATCTGCTTGCTCAAATGGACATTCGGAAATTGCCAAATGGTTATATTTATTAGGTGACGAAATAGGTTCTCCTATTAATATTCATGCTGATGATGAATATGCATTTAGATGGACTTGTGAAAATGGTTATTTGGAAATTACCAAATGGCTACAAATATTGGGTGACGAAACAGATTCTCCTATTGATATTCATGCTTATAATGAATATGCATTTGGACATGCTTGCGAAAATGGACATTTGGAAATCGCAAAATGGTTATATCTATTAGGTAATGAAACGGGTTCTCCCATTGATATTCATGTTTGGAATGAATATGCATTTAGAAATGCTTGTGTAAAAGGACATTTGGAAATTGCCAAATGGTTATATCTATTATGTAATGAAACAAAATCTCCCATTAATATTCATGTTAAGAATGAATCTGCATTTAGATGGGCTTGCATGAATGGACATTTGGAAATTGCCAAATGGTTATATCTATTAGGTAATGAAACAAGTTCTCCCATTAATATTCATGCTTATAATGAATATGCATTTAGAAGGACCTGCGATAATGGATATTTGCAAATTGCCAAATGGTTATATCTATTAGGAAATGAAACAAGTTCTCCCATTAATATTAATGTTAATGATAAATATATATTTAGATGTGGTTATTCGGAAATTGTTAATTGGCTACATTCTTTATGATAATTATAAAATTATAATTATGATAAAAATTGAATTATTAATCATTAATTTGTCACGTTGTCAATATAATATAATTAATATCCATTATGGATATAAATAGTTATATTTTTCCAGTTGTAGAAATTGAATATTATATTCTTAGCTATTTGGATCCTCTTATTGATTTTCCCAAACTATCATTAGTTAACAAATATTATTCTGATTTTGTTGTCAATGATAAACTAGTTGCAGCATTAAAACAATTTTATTTGATAGAAAAAATCAAAAATAAAAAATTAACAAAAGAAGAAAATAATTTTGTATCAGCATGTACTAATAATAATTTGTTAGTGGCAAAATATTTGTATCAAAAAAATAAAATCAATATTCATGCTGATAATGAATCTGCATTTAGATGTGCTTGCGAAAATGGACATTTGGTAAGAGAATAGGAACGTTTCGTTCCTATTCTCAACCTGCTCGTAGTTATGTTGCGAAGCAACACAACTAGAGACAAGGAAATTACCAAATGGTTACGTCTGTTAGGTAATGAAATAGATTCTCCTATTGATATTCATGCTGATAATGAAGGAGCATTTAGATCTGGCCATTCGGAAATTATTGATTGGTTACATTCTTTATGATAATTATAAAAATTATAATTATCACGAAAATTGAATATTCTATTCTTAACTATTTGGATCCACTTATAGATTTTCCGAATTTATAGCATTGGATCAATTTTATTTGATAGAAAATCAAAAATAAAAAATTAACAAAAGATAAAAATAATTTTGTATCAGTATGTATTATAATAATTTATTAGCGGCAAAATATTTGTACCAAAAATATAAAATCAATATTCACTGATAATAATTATTAATTTTAATTAAAATATTAAAACTAATAACAAATAACAATAAAAATTGAAATTTAGATATATACATTATGCCAATAATTATTATACGATAATATACACTCACTATCTATAATGAGCTTATTCCTACGAATAATTTTTTTTGTTTTATTTCTAATTTTTGTCTATGGATATCCCGAATATCCTAAGAATTCCATAATAGATGTGAAGAATTCTATGCAAAGGTTGGAAAAATATATGACGGGTCTGGAAAATTCTTTATCAGATTTAGAGAATTCGATACTAAAACTAAAAGATTCCAAGGATTCTTCACAACAACAAATTATGTTACAATTGGAAAAATCAATGTGGAAGTTAGGAAATTCGATAGGCGAGCTAGATAGTTCATTATGCGATCTAGATAATTCTATGGACGAACTAGATAAATCAATGCGGGAGCTGGAGAACCATTTAGATAGACTGGAAGATTATTTGGAAGAACAAAATATGCCCATATCCGAGAGAGCATCCACTGCTAACAGTGAACAAGGCATAACTGGCACAATTAATATTTCTGATTTTGATAAGTGCATAAATATTTCGAATACCAAATGTACGGGTTTTGAAAATTGTGTAAATCAAACATGTACGTTGTGGAATTCAATAAAAGATGAAGCACTTTATATATTATCATTTGATAGTTTAGCGTGTGATTATCAATTCAATATTGAAGTCAATGATTTAACCCCAGTAGTTATTACGGGTATGAATACAACAAGTTGTGATTGGGCGATTGGTCCGTATGTTTGTTCATCATACCAATGCATTTTGGATTCAATATGCCTAATTCAAAAATTAGGACACAAATCACTTATCGAATTTCCAACATTCCCGACTGTCTGCAATTATTGATGCAAAAAAATATATTAACATTATTAACATATTTTTTTGAGCACATAAAAAACAACAATTTACATATAATACATCAATAAATGGAAATAGTTCGTTAAAAAAATTACATAGAATAATTAAGATTTTAATATTACTTTATATATATATAAATGATGCAATCGTATACTATCGTTCTTATTATTATTATTATCATTCTTCTCTTATTTTTACTTTCATGTAGTAGTAACAAACCACAAATAAAAGTAGATAATATTGATACTTTTGTTACTAGTAGACGTGGTCCGGTTAGAGGATATCCAACATCAAGATTATATAGGCCAGCAGGACACTCAATTACACGCTCATATCCTACGAGTAGACTGACAAGAGCATCACGCGAATTTTTTGATACAAACAATGTTAGTGAACGATCAGACATGCCTAATAATAAAATGATTGAAGGTGTTTTCATACCAAGTGGGACAAATTGTTTAACGTCATTGCCTGGCAAACTAATTTTATCCGAACCAAATGTTGGTCCAACACCATTAACACCATTAACACCAGTTGCCCCTGTTGCGCCATTTTTGTCATCAAACGACAATAATTATTTAACCACATACATGCCAAAATCATCTAGTTCAGCAACCACAGCCACTTCTTATGTACCAACGACTCATACACTCTATGCTCCCGGACAATCTACTAACGAATCAGTTATTGCGGAACATTTTTGTAATGTAGGACTAAATGAACCAAATTATATTTTTGATAAAGTAAAACCCTATGACCATGATTATGTTAGACATAGTAAAGCAAAGGATTATAATGATCAAATGTCATTTAAACGATATGAATTACTCGAATCCCAATAATAATAATTTTTAATTTTTTTTATTGTCCAGAAATGAAAATATTGATAATTCGGAATATAATAAAAATTTGATAATTTTTTGGCAAATTTATATAAACAGTTCATAATAAAAACCAATATAATTATGTCCATACTTCTCAACGAAAAACAACAATTGGCTATTACCAAAATATCAAATTTCGTTTCTCAAGATACCGATAAAATGTTTTATCTAATGGGTTACGCTGGTACAGGTAAAACATTTTTAATTGGAAAGATTATTAAAAAATTTTTAGCAACAAATACAATGGATCATATATTTGTATGTGCCCCAACACACCAGGCACTTAAAGTAATAGAATCATATCTCAAAGCAAATTTATCACCAGTGGAACAAATAAATTTTATACCAAAAATTAGTTTTATGACCATACATAAATTATTAGAATTCAAACCAGTAATTATGGCAGAGGATGGATCAAAAATATTTAAATCAACAAAAGAATCAAAATTTTTAAAACAAATGGAGGATAAATTAGTGGTAATTGATGAATGTTCAATGATAGCAAAAGAAATGATTGGCGATCTTAAAAAATATACCGAGTTGTATCCAATTAAAGTTATTTATATGGGTGATCAAAAACAATTACCTCCTCCAGGAGAACCAGAAAGTTTGTTATTTACGACAATTCCCCCAAAATATAAACACTATATACTATTGGACCAAGTTATGAGAACTAACTCGACAGATATTAAAGATGTTTGTACAATCATAAGAAAATGGAACCAAAAAGAATCTTTACCAAAACTTTTATTGCCAATTCACAACAGAAAAAATTCCAAAAAAACATTTAGACTTTTCCATAAAAAGAAGAACCATTTGGAATCATCATGGTTCAAATATTTTATTAAAAAATTGGATGCATCAGATATTCCAATTATATTAACCTGGAGAAAAGAAACATCCAATACGTACAATACATTGATCAGAAAACATGTCCATAAATCAAATAATTTGAATAATTATATTATTGGTGACTATGCAATGTTTAATAATTTTTATACATCAGTTGAAGATGGATCCAGTTTTTACACGGCCGATATGATTAAAATTATTGATATTGAAACAGAAGAAAAACTATTATACGATTGGTCAAAAATGATTATCTCCTTGTCTCCAAAGGAGCAGCTTGTGCTGGAAACTTCGTTCCCAGGCATTACCGATCCAAAAAATATTATTGATAAAGCAATTAATACAATGCTAAACAAAATTTCAAAACAAAATAATAAATTCAGAATTGATACATTCACTGTAGAACGAATTCATAGTGATATTACTTCAATTGTTAAAGGAAAAACTTATACAGTCAAAACAATACATCGTGATGATTTAGATAATTATCAAAAAATGCTAAATTTTACTAAGGAACATATCGAATTCTTTTTTAAAAAATACAAAACGGAAAAAATAATATCTAACATGTGGGATATTTATCACAAAAAACTCATTGAGCCATATGCGGCGCTAAATTTTGGTTATAGCATCACCACTCATAAAGCACAAGGATCAACGTTTAGTACTGTAATTGTGGATGTCCAGGATATTAGTGAAAATCCAAATATCAATGAACTCCAAAAAGCACTTTATACCGCCGCAGGAAGAGCTGCTAATGAATTAGGATTTTTATTAGGTTAATCATATTAAACTTCAACAATCCGTAATTTTTTCGTTTTTTTGATTCAATTAATTTTAGAATTGCATTTATTTGTTCTGTAGTATTGCACATAGAACAATAAATGTTGCTTAATAATCTCTTAATAAATCTTAAATGTTCAATATTATTACAATTATTAATAAAATTTTTAATTAATTTATTTGTATTATTATCAATAAGATTATCATTATGACACAGATTTAATAAAAATAGCGATTCTTCTACCAAAAGATTCAGTTTACCAGAATATTCAGTAAAACCTGTTATCATTTTTTGGACAGAAGACAAATTATGATATTGTGCTTGTTTTTCACTAGATGCAACCAAATATGTGATCCGTTTATTTTTAATTTTAAAACGATCGATTGATCTAAATATTGTGGAACCCCAATGGTTCGTGGTTAAACCATTTTTAACAGCGAATTTAATATTGTCAATATTAGCAGTATCAAATGTGGATCTTGGTCTCATTGATATATAAAATACTGCTCGTCAACTATTATCTTTGGTATCCGGATATTTAGCCGAATGTATTGTTCGAGAATCCCAAAAAATAACAGATCCTTTTTTAGCATAAATTGGTATTTGGTAATTATTTTTGAAAATGGATTTTAGTTTAGTAACTTCCGAATCCGTAAATTTATGCCAATTACTTGTAGTACCAATTGAAAAATCCTGAATCATTTTTTTATGAATTTTATGTGATCGTGGTGTACAAACAAAAGCTGATTTAGTATTTGTTGCCACAAATTGTGATTGGTAACACATAAAATCGGAACAAATTGTTTGGTCAATGTGGGCCCAGTCTTTAGATTTTTTAGGAGAATTAACAACGGGAAAAACCGATGCACCATCTATTGATACTAATAAATCATCTTCATTTAGTACTTTTTGGAAAATTGGATAAAATTTCTCTCGGAGTTCCCAGAATTTTGGAGCATGTGAAACAATACTATGATACATTTGGGATTCGATGGTGCAATTTTTGCTCAGCAAAAATGCACATCGACGCCAAATGTTCGTGAGAGTAACATTTACAATGCTAACATTGTAAATGATACCTCACGACATGCCATAACGAGGTCCAATTGGTAAATTGCGTGTAATCCAAGTATTAGGATCATTTGTTAAACCGCTGTTGAGATTTATCATCCATTCTTTGACAGATAAAAAAACTTCATCAGCATATTCGTCATCAAAATAGTTCTCCAAAACAGCAACACCATAGTTTTCTAAAATTAATCTTATTTTTGATATATCATTAGTATAAAATTTAGTATTGTCCATTAATATAATTTATTCATTGTTATATTTTTATAATAATGAATAAGTGTTGTATTGATCAAATTTTTTCTTTACAAAAAGCATATTTATTTATTGCGTAAACAAAAAATTATTTATTTCTTCTTCTTTTATTATTTCTGATTGTATCATTTTAGTATTAAAATTATTTCGAAAACAATATGTTTTGCTTAATAGGCGAATAATAATTTTTAAAATATTTATATCTGTTACCTGATCTATAAATTTGATGGTCGGTTCTTTTTCAATATTATTAATTTCATCAAGTTTATATAACAAATCTTTAGCCATTTCTTTTTTTAAAATAATTTTTTGATCATTTATTTTTTTAAGTTTGATTATTTTATCTACATCTTCTACCGTGAAACCATCTTTTAATATATTTTTTAATTTATTTTTACAATTATTTGATTTAGTTTTATTATTTTCTGTTTGATGTTTTGCTTCAATAACTAAATTACGATTATTATAAAAATGTTTTTTTAAATGAGCTATTAAATTTTTTTTTGAAGCTACATCTATTCTATTTCTTGGATTTATTTTTTTGTTTAAATCATCTAATGTATTTTTAATTGTATTATTATCATGATCCGATAAAAAATCTTTAATTTCGTTATATATTTTAAGCAAATCCTTTTCTTTTGATTCAAATAAAATTTCCATAATGACATCAATTCGTTCTGTTAACCAGCTATCACCATCAAAAATAATACCATAACCATTGTGTTCATCCGTATATCCAACATTATGATGATTTATTTTAACCGAATCCGGATTTACTTTTACGATAATCATTTCCATTGGATTTTCGTCACTAGAAAAAATTGCTATCTTTTCGGGCGTGGTTAAACAATCAATACCATCTTTTCCAAATGGAAACAAATTATATTGTTTTATTGTAATATTATTATAATTACCCGTTGTAATCACTTGTGTTCCATTTTTATTTTTGTTTTTATTATTTTTAATATTTATTTCCATGGTATTATTTGCGCAAGTTTTTGTATGTCTATCAATTACATCAATTCTATTAGATGTTGTATCGCAGTATTTACATTTATAAATTTTAATTTTTTTATCAATGTTTTTTGTGACTGTACAAGGTGTTTTTCTTGCTAAATGTCTATCATAATCACCATGGCGAATAAATTTTTTAGAGCATTTATTGCATTGATATTCAACCATTATATTACCATATGTTATTTTTTCTTTAAATTTTTCTATTTGTAATAGAAAATGAACAGCTTCGAACTGTGATGTAAAGTGATGCAAAAGACTACGGAAAAATGAACAGATTCAAAACTGTGATGTAATGTGATGCAAAAGACTACAGAAAAATGAACAGTCTCAAAACTGTGATGTAATTCCGCGCGGGAATTTATAGTTTGACAAATAATTGAAACATAAAGTTTGTGCATAATAAAAATTCAATATGATTAAATTCGGTGTGCCAATAAATAGTAATTTTTAATTTATTTGTTAATTGAAAAAATTTTATTGGAAACTTTTGGAAACATTAAAAAAAATGTGTATTATTTTATTAGTATCAAAAATGATATTAATAAATGAAAATCACATAATTATTAACCGAAACATAGCAGCTGCTATTAATTTAATTTTACGTTCCAATACAATAATTTATTAATAAAACTATGAACATATCATTTTTATCCTGGTTTCTAATGTTTTTTCCAATTCTTTGAACATTTTGTATAAGTATCGGAATTTTAGTTTATCGAAAAAATCAAAAATAAATTGATTATCCAGTTTATCTGTCCAAATAGTGGATTTATCCTTCTGCACTCGACATTTTTGTGAAATAAAACCGTATGTCATTCTTTTTATCAGAATCATGATACTAGTTTTGAAATGATTTACTTTAATTAATTTATCTATTTCTGTTAGAGGATCTGTAGTGGTGAGATTAGTGGATACTTGAGCGAAAATATCAATCATTTTGAGAATACCATTAGGACGTCTAACAAAATAGTTATTAACTACATCCACTTCTTCCTTACATTTTGTTCGTAAATAAGTGATACTATTGTTTTCCAGATAAACAAATTGCGTCAATTCTGTTAGAACATGTTTATATAGGGTAATCGTAGCTTTCTTAGCGGGTATTGTATTGAAGTCCTTCGCAGCAACATTGATCATTTTATAATATAGAATTTTCAAGTAGAAAACATCATACGCGGCATATTTGCTCTGACTGCGGGGCATTTTATGAATATTCCAGACGATATCATGTGGTGCCGGCATGGATTGTAACAGTTCGGTTAATTTATATTGTTGTTCCTTGGATACTACATTAAAATAATAAATTGCAGAACGATCTGGATCTTCATCATAAATAGAACATCGATTGTCCGATGATTCTTCTTTATTTAATTTGTAATACTCGCACAAAAATCTGGTATCAATGAGGGTTTTAGTGAAGCGAATAATTTTACTTGGATCATTTTCGAGCATGTGATTGTATAAATACGGAATATCCAATGAATCAGATCCATGCAAAATTTTTTTGATGCTACTATTACAAATAATTAAATTAATAAAATTTTTAAACATGACCGCTTCTAATTCATTTGGACTGACCATCATAATGATACTTTGGAGTGCGACATCATGTTCAAAATTTAATTGTGCTAATTGAATTTTTTTATTTGTGTATTCAAAATCTACACCAACATAAAAATGTCTATTAAATAAAGATTCCAATGCATACAAAAGTATAAATGCATGAAAATAAATATTCTGTTCATTTTTGATGCTCAAGTTAACATAATACATCAAATCTTTTTTGAGTATGTGCATTTCTTCTTTGCCATTTAGACTGAAATAATAGTTTCCTTCCGAACTTAGCATATCATAAACAATATTATGCAATGACAAAATGATAAAACTTGATTTTACTAGAGCATCCGATTCGTCAGTTATTTGTTGTTGTAATTGATCAAAATTAGTTTCGTAGTTAATGTCTATATTTTTTCTAGTATCCTGTTTTTTGATAGCGACATATGTTTTGACAATAACATTATTATTTTCGTGCATATATGCCGCTATTTTCGTCCATTTGTCTGTCGGTAGCATATCCATTTGATAAAATTCTAGAATTTTTTGGTAAAATAGTTGTAGGTTAGTAACTATATTATCCAGTGATGTCATATGTGGTTATATACTATAACAAAATATTTATTGGCAATAAAAATTTTGTTATCTCGGAGGCAAGGCAATATTATGTGAATAATTTTTTCTCATTATAATTATTAATTCTTTGTTGTATTCTGGTAATTTGTAATCTTTTATGGATATCTTTTTCGTCGATTGACATCAGTTCATCCATATTAAACCATTTACATGTTCTAATATATCTGGTTTCGTATGGTATATGAATATCCTCTGCTTTTGGTAAATCTTCTTCTGGAATATATGGTACATTGACAAAATAACTAATATATGTTTCTTTTGAACTAATATGTATTGGTAAAACAAATTCGGTAATTTTATCAGTATAATATTTTTGGGAAATGGTAATTATTTTTTTTAGAATTTTAACCGTGGCATCATCATAAAATAAATCATTGTTATCCTTCAATAAATTATAATACATATCATATTTTTTATTAATTTCGTTACTGTTTTCTTTCAAATAAAATAAACAACTTGTTTCCTCGCTAAATTCTCTTGTGGCAGTTTCCGCGGTACTGGTATCTGTTTCCATTTTTTTACCACCAAAATCATTCCAACCAGAATCTTTTTTTCTTATTGGATTTTTTGATTTTTGTAAAAGAAATAAAAGTTTTCCGTCACGAATGGAATAAGGAATAATTCCAGCGGATTTACAATTATTAATTGCATCATATGGTTTAAAATCATTATTCCGCATATCCCATCTAATATTTTCAGAATAATTTTTTTTCCTCATGTTTTTAAACAAGGAATGATCAATTGGGGATACGGAATAATTTTTTTTCTCGATCATTTTTTCTGAATATCCACTCCAACTTTTACTCATTATTTTATTATTACCCCTTGTGGGATTACTGTCAGTACCCATGGATTTTAGTTTTTTAATTGGTATACTTAATGTTTTTTTATTTTTTCCATCACCATCAATTAATTTTATTGGTGAGGATATGAAAGAACTGAATGGTTCTATGAGTGAATTCATCATTGTGTTTTCATTGTTAACGTCTTCCATCGTAGTATCAATTTATGATATTTTATGTTGAAAATAAATATTTAAATCAAATAGTATTATTGATGTAAATATATTGATATTCATTTTCGTATATCTCAATAAATTTTTTAATACAAATATCAGTTAGTATTAAAAATGGATAAACTATATATTGTTCTGCTTTTCTGCTTTGCTAAAGACTTTAAGATATAAAAATTTACCAATAATATTATGTAATATACAATCAGTATGTATGAATCTAATTCCGCCAAAAAATTAAAAATTATTGTTACCGGAACAAATAATGTGGAAGAATTTGGCAATATGTTAAATGAAAATATATTGACATCCATTAAAATATGCCAAAATTTTACTCTACATACACACATTGCTACAGATAATGACATTTCATTAAATGATTCCAATTTTATATTTTATGTTACCACAATAGATAATTTAACTGATTCTACTTTAACAGAAAATATAATCAAAATGTCAAGCTCATTAACTGATCCAATAAACCATTTATTTATTATAGTTAATGGATGTGATAATATGGAATTCGATGATGATGGAGATCTTGTTTTTTCGGATGATACTGAAAATGATCTTTATCAAAAATTTGATGAACAATTATCCAAATCGATAAATGACAAACTTTTTCATGTATGTAGAATATCAATGTCACAAACTAACATATGGAATACCATATCCAATGATAGTTCTATAATAAATTTAACTGAATCACAAATAAATGAGTTAGCGCCAACATTAATCAAAAAATCATCAAAAATGTCATTGATTGATAAAAAAAGAGAAATAAAAGTGGCTCTCAAAAAAATAAACATTGATGATAAAATAGCAGAAACTGGCTATACAGAACTTTTTGATAATGTTTACCAATATTTTAAATTGGTGTACCAAAAAAAGATTGTATGCCAAAATTATTTATCTATTTTTGACAAAATTAATCTTGGATTAAAAACCGCGGAAATAGATAACATTAATAATATTTTAAAAGAAATTTACGAAATTTCATTTTTAAAAACAGAAATGCATGATGATTTAATAGATAAAATAGATTCTATTCTATTGACAAAATTAAAGAATTTTTGTGATAAATACAAAAATAATATTGTTATTGAACCAAACCAAACTGGCGCAATAGATGCATACGCATATCATAACTTTTTAGTAATATTTATGGATATCGCCAAAGGATATAATTTATCTAATATTATGGAAATTATTAAAAGGGAAATATCAATTGTCAACAACCTAATAATAGATTATCATAACAAAGAAGTTGAAAAAGTAACAGACCTGGAAAAAATTTCTTCTCTTTTGGAAATTTTCGCAAACAAAGATAAAAATAATTTAATTGGTTTCTTTGATAAAATACGATCACATCCTAAAATTATGCAAGAAAATATCGAAAAAATGGACAAATGGATTTATTTTATCAACAAATGTCTTAAACTCGGAATACCAAAAGATTGTGTTATTCGTTTAATGGAAGAAATTATTATGGCAAAAATACAACTATATACTGATATTTCGAAAACCAATAGTCGAGACCTATCCGTTATTTATCCACAGTGTCTTAATGTATTTCTTTTATCAAACATTAATAAGCATTTCGTATTTAAAAAATTGTACATGTTTATTTCTTACAGTATTCGTTATTCAGGAAGAAATATTTTGGATTACATTAAAAATATTAGACCAGATCAGTATCATAATATATTATTATTAGAGAATAAGTTATTGGATTTGTGTACAGTACATATTGAAGAACCAAGTCAACCAATAAATTTAAGTGATGTTGATATTGTTGAAACATTTAATGAAGATACTGTACAACCAAAAAAAATAATAAAAATCAGCGATAATAATTCGGATAATATGACGTCCAAATCACCAAAAAATAATAAAAAAAAAATTATAAATTTATCCGAAGATAAAAAATCGTTAAAATCTGATAAAAACAGTAGCAAAAAAAATATTAAGAAAAAGGAAAATTAATCAAATTATTATCCCTATAATAATATTATCATTAAAAAAATAATAATATTATTTCATCATAAAATCATATCGTAATCACATATTAAAAAGTGGTTCCGCTAAATCTGTTACAATTTCAGCGAATGGAGGAGGAGGAACAATTGGTGGACTAATTGCCAATGTTGTTTTATTGACTAAATGTATGGTGGATGATGGTGTATCATCAATAATAAGATAAAGATTATTATCGTTCGCAAAAGAAATATGTGCGAATGATGGTGAAACAAAACTGTTACTATTGATAATAGTTGCAGTATCAGGATTTATTTTATAAACACTATTGGGTGCACCCACTCTAATAGTAGCAAAAATATACCCAGTTGATGATTCAACTGTTATTTCTTGTACAAAACCATTTACACCAAGTGGTAAAATACTAGCACTATATGTTTGTATGCCAGGAGTAACATATCTATTATATGGGTCAACCGCAATTTTAATTATTTCTGATCCACTCTCAAAACCAAGATAGATAAAATATCGCTCCTGATCGAAACCCATCGCTGACACATTACCCATGAATCCAATATCCGTGGTGTAATTTAATAATAAAAAATCCTGATTCAATACAAAATCATAAGCAAAAATATTTGCGTTAAAATTTTCAATATGATAAAGTAAAGCATCTCCACGATTACTTGCGAGTTCTGTTGCGGCTGTGGAAAGTGTTGCTATCGGAACCTGTGTTCCGGTTAAAGGATCCAATAAATTTACTTGTGTTGAATTATTAATACTCAATAATCTTGGTACAGCACTATAACTAGTATCCACATTAACCTTAACGATAGCGGAAGCTTTAAGACCATTATTATCTGTGATTTGATAACCAAATTCAGCCGTTCCCAAAAATCTGGGAGCCGGTGTAAATAAAATATTACCATTTATTGCTGGACCAACAAATGTTACAGTACCTTCAGTATTCGGATTGGGTGGAGCGGATATTATAACATTGGATACACCCGCGGGTATCTCATCATTGGTTAAAATATTTATTGATCCAATGGTAGCTACTGGTATTAATATAAAATCAATATTGGCAATTAATGTTCCAGTATCACCTTTTTCACCTTTATCACCAATATTTCCTTTTTCACCCTTATCTCCAATATCTCCTTTATCACCAATATCCCCTTTTTCTCCTTTTTCTCCTTTGTCGCCTTTTTCACCGATATCACCTTTGATGCATTGATATATTACAGGTGGATAACAACAAATTGATTGTTGTGGAAAAAATGATTGTGTGTGACCATGACATGCACAATTACATTGGCATTCTGGTAAATAACTATTATTTTTGGATTCGCAGTTGCATGTTGTGTAACAATTACCGCATCCACAAATTTGAGAAGAAGGATTATAATTGTAACCAATCTCATATCCATTTTTTTGACCACAATTGTTATACATATTGTATAATATATACTGATAAAATTTCTTTTCGCATAACGTATACTAATTGGAATTCTTTTTTGTATGTATTATACAAAAAAGAATTTTTTAATGCTATACCTTTGTGCAAGCTAAATCATTTAATTTTATCTAAAACCTTAAATAAATTGTTAAAAAATACCTGATATATCATAATATAAAATAAACACTCGACACGAAATGTATTAGAAAAATCCCCATGAAAAGAAAGAATTATTCTTGCCATTGTATTTAAATCGATTAATTCTCTTCTAATAAATTTATTTTCTGATGAAATTGTCCATATTGAATAGCAGATGTCATTCGAATATTTTTGGAATGTATTTTTATGAAGAGTTTCATCTGTTACTAATTTCGATATAATATGATTGATATCAATATAATATTTACCATCAACATAATAGTATAAATATATATTTGAATAGAACACAAAAACACATTTATTTATTGGCTGGAGTATATCAAATAATATATTTGGAATACCGATATTATTTGCTATTATATTGTCTTCTTCATACACATAATCGGGAATATTTTTATCAAAAATTGACTCTGTTAATGAAATCTTTGATATATCATTGATAATTCCAAAATAATTAGAACCACTATTGGCCATCATGCTAATTGTTTTAATTAATATTGGTTTATATTTAGAACTCAAAAATTTTCTTTTTTCGGCGTACTGGTTTTGAGGGTGGTTCGAAATTAGGATTTATCATTGTAATTAAATTATCAATACTAATAGAACCAATATAAATTGTTTTATCCTTGTGACAAAAACGAAAACATCCAAATTTAATAGAATATGCGTCTTCATTTTGGTTAATAATCAAAAATGCATTTTCTTTATCATGAATTTTTCCGGATAAAATACATTTAGTTGCTTTTATTCTAATTAGTGTCATTATTTTTCCATTAATTTTACCCATTTTAAATACTCCTGGCCTGATAGTATTATACATTTCGTATGCTTTTTCATATATTTCTTGCTTATAAACTGGTTTTTCGATTTTTGTTGGTTTTAATGTAGAAAAATCAAATTGCTCAGTATCATCATCATCATTAGTTACCACACCCAATACATTATCAAAAACACCATTATTAATATTATCCTTGGTAACCAATTGTTCATTTATTCTTTGGTTTTTAAAATAAATACGAATAAGTGAATCGGTAAGAATATGTTTATCGTCATCAAAAACTAATGGATAACCATCAATTTTTTTAGATCCAACCATTCTAAGTGATCCTCGTTTTCTAACAATTTGGAAATCTATCAATTTAAAAGATTTTATCCAAAAATATTTTTCCTCCCAGACAATACAAAATAATTGGTAAAATATTTTGGACATCCCAATCCAATCATCAAAATACATATTTTTAACCGTTAAATGTTTGGAAAATTTACGCGGGTTTTGTGATGTTGACCAAACAAAATCCAGTATTTCAATATCAATATTATTAAAATATTTTTCCACTACCTCTAAAATAGTGTCTTCAATTTGTTTTTTAAAATTTTTTGGTACAATAACACAATCTTTTTGCGCAGTATCGCTGTTATTAGCAATTTTAATATCAAAATCAAAAACTAATCGACCAGATTGATTAATTCTACTGTTAACATGATCAATCAAAATTTCATGACAATGTTTATATGTATCTCTCACTTTGAGAAATTCTTTGAATGTCGGAAAAACTGTATAGTATCGACCAATCTGTCCTGAAGCTGTCGTTCTTTCGTTTGCTATAATAAATGCTGTTTTACTTTTGATCGCAGAATTAATAGCATCATTCATTGTAAAATATTTAGTAGCTGTAATAGATTTGTTATAAATTTCAACATCAGTGCTCATGAACTATTAAATAATTCTATATCTTAATTATTTATAATTTTCATATCGTACCAGTTTTTAAATTATTATTAAAAAAATTAAATGCAAAAAAACGACAATAAAAAAAATTGATAATCTAATAAACTGGAATATATTAAACAGCAACCAAATTAATTTAGGAAAGCCTAATACTTCAGTATGGCAAATTATAATAAAACAAAAATCCTACTAAAAAACTTTTACACAAATAAAAATTTAAATTCCGAAAATAACTTATCGCATACCTTTTTTTATCAAAAAGATGATTTACATTGCGATATTAAAAATGTTTATTATTTTGTGGTTTGCCAAAAATCATCAGGAAATGGCGATTTGTTTAATGCAATTAAAACATATTTTATCCTTAAAAAATATTTTACCAATGTTTTTGTGCTAGTCAAAAAAGATGATATTGGTGATCATATTGCTACGATGTATCCCTCTAAAAATATTAGAATTGTTACGATTGAATTATTGGAAAAATCTTGTCGTGATAGTATAAAAATAGCAGCTTCAAAAAAAATATTTATTATGTGCGCATTGCCAATGTTTAAAGACCGGTTTAATGCTATTCCGAAACCAAAAAAATATTTGTTTATTGATGAATATAATGGTTGGAGAGTGAGATATGTTGACACTAATATTGATACTAAGACTGAGCCCGATACCAATAACCAACCTTCTGAAACAGATATTAAATGCTATAAAGACAGATCACATGACAAACTGGAATGCCAAAAATGTTTAGAGAATGAATTTAATTTAGTATATCGAATATCACCTAAATTGGAATCTCCTGGTAATAATTTTTGTATTAGTTCTGGTATAGGTATAACTAAACATAATATGCAAACAATTGGTGTACATATTATGGCAAAAGAATTGTATCCTACTCAAAATAAATTTTTAAAATATTTTTTCAAAAAAATAAAACATGGTAAATATTATTTTATTTATTTTTCTTGTTCGGAACAAAAAAATGACAATACTGTATTTTATTTGGACAGATTTTTTGATGTGATACAAAAATTAAACGAAAACAAAGGTACTAATTTTATTATTATTGACCCAATAAAATATTTGTATGCGCAAAATCATATTATATTTCGAAGCGGTGACATTGTTGCATTCCACGATGAAGGATATTATATTCAAAATACATTATCAAAAAATAAATTTTTATATTCGGATTTCATTGACCATAAAGATATGCTTAGTTTGATGAAATATAGCGAACCTCAAATTTTTTTAACAGGTGACCAAAGTTTTATTGAAGGTATATCATTATTTTTGCAAGAATCGACTAAAATTATTTTACCAAATACAATCCTGGAAAAAAAATCTAATTCGACAATTTATGAAAATCACCGAAAATGTATTACCATCTGATGCAGAATTAATAAATTTACAAAAAATAATTTATGGACCCAACGAACCGGATAAACATAATGATATTGTATATTTATTAAAAAACAAATCAACTGAACTATTAAATCAAAGCACAATAGTTTATCGTTATATTATTGAGAATTACAATATTGAAAATTTTTTAATTAGTTTTTGTCAAAGAATGATTTATGAGGATGATATTACAATTCCAACAATAAACAATATGATTTCATTATTTTTGCGAGGAATAGAGTTTGAAACAGAATACCAAGAAATGGCATCATATATTAATAGTAAACATGCAAATAATAAAAGAAAAGCAACAGATGAAACTAATTCAAAAAAATGTACCGAACCAGATAAGAAAAAAATTAAACTAGTTGATAATATGGTAGGCGAATTATAAATATAGATTAAATTCAAATAACAATTGTTAAAGAAATATTTTCGTTTGTACGATTTATATGTTTGGTAGTAACTGGTAAAAAAAATGATTTATTATTATTTTCGATTAATAAAACTTTATCAAGATTTCGGTAGCAATGGAAAGTAGTAATCCCATTGGATATTTTCACAAATGCATTCTCATGTTCATGTATTCGATGACAAATATAGCAATATGAAGGTGTTTTTCTTCGATAATTATATGTAATATCCCCATTATTGTTATTAACCGTTTGGTTTACCATTTCGAATGTATTTAAAAATTGGTATTTGTCATTTTTACTGATTGTACTAATAATATTAGTTTTATCGATTATCTCAATAATAGGTATTGAAATAATATTTATTGGACACGGTATTTTTAATTTATCATAGGAAATATTTTGTTCAAATCCATAATTCCATTCAAAAGGTGGACGAATCAAAGAATCCTCAAACGATAATTGAGTGTTATCCAATACTAGAAGACCACTATTATCTGCTTTGGTTGAGCCAACAAATCGTAAACTACCATTTTTCCTAATAATTTGTTTATCAACAAATAATAATGCCTCACAATAATTAAAATTACTATTCCATTTCTCAATAAAAATTTGATAAAACTGGCGAGCCATTGGTACCCAATCTTCAAAATAAAGTTCTTTTATTGTTAAATGTTTTGATATTTTGGACAAATCATCAGAACTTGACCAAACAAATATTAGTTTATTTGTGTTAATGTTATGATACAAATTATTACAAACTATTTTAATAACGGATTCTATGTCAAGTTTCCATTTATTTACATCAAACAAAGCATTTTTTTTTTCAAGATCAAAATCAAAACATAATCTTCCGTCTTTTCTATTAACAAATGATCCATTTATCTTATTATCATTTGGACTAATAATAATTTCATGTAGTGAACCATAATTTTGTTTACTAGTTAAAAATTTATCAAAATCAACAAATGAAAGAAAACGATATTCTTTATTTTTGAACCAACCAACAATATAGCTTTTTTCGTCAGCGAATGTGATTGCTTGTGATAATTTATAGTATACTGTTGTCATATTTAATTCTAATTTAACAATAATAAATTTAGAATTGGACATTGATTTATCAATTTTTTAAAAAATTGATAAATCAATTCATATTAAATAAAAAAAATATTTAGTGACTATCATAATTAATGGAAACTAATACAAATACTGATACTAATTCTGTGCAAATAAACGAAGAGGATGTTATTCAAATGAATGAAGCTTACAAAAAACAAAGATTATTCGAATTAAAAAACATTCCGAATCTTTATCCGCATAATTTTGTTTTGACCAAAAATTTATCATCGTATCGTAAAACATATGATTACCTTAAAAATGATGATATTCTGTTTGATGTTGTAGAATGTTTGGCCGGTAGAATACAAACTATTAGAATTTCAGGTTCTAAACTTTATTTTGCTGTTATTGAATCCGATGGTATTTTACTTCAAATATTAGCTAATGCCAAATTTTATAATAGTCATGAAACTTTCGTACACGACAAAAAAATACTTCGTCGTGGCGATATTGTTGGTGTGACCGGACATCCAACTAGATCCACAAAAGGCGAATTAAGTATTCTTCCACAAAATGTAACCATATTAGCACCGTGCTTGTATTCTGTTCCAAAAAATACGGCATTACAGTGTTTGGTCGATAATGGTCTTCGTTTTAATCAACGATATTTGGATTTAATAGTTCATTCTGAAAATAGAGAAATATTTAAAACAAGAGCAAAAGTCATGAAATATATCAGGGTAGTAAATCCATATAAAAGTATATAAATTTATTTATTATAATTGCAATAATGAGATCCAAAGAAATTCTCAAATTACTTAAAGTTTCAAGAGTTACTTTATCATCTTACGTTAAA
>Ga0335394_10002733_pt1 | contig 19968 bp, 15 predicted proteins | sample MAT03_FD_205741 | JGI IMG/M metagenome (GOLD analysis project Ga0335394, IMG submission 205741) | Freshwater microbial communities from Lake Fryxell liftoff mats and glacier meltwater in Antarctica - MAT-03 (spades assembly) (version 2) ... | reverse complement strand
GCCCGCTCGGTGCTCACGGCACTCGACGACCTGCGACCCGACATCGTGCTGGTCGAAGTCCCCGCCGACGTCGACGCTGCGCTGCGCTGGGTGGGCGAACCGGGTCTGGTGCCGCCGGTCGCCCTGCTCACCTACGTGCCTGCCGAACCCGGACGCGCAGCCTTCGCCCCGTTCGCCACGTTCAGCCCGGAGTGGCAGGCCATCCGCTGGGCCAACGAAAACGGAGTCGAGGTCCACGCCATCGACCTCCCGTTGGCCGTCACCCTCGCCACGATCGGCGGCGACGACGACGTCTCGCTGGTCGCCGACGGCGCCCCGCCCGACCCGTTGCGCGAACTCGCCGCAGCGAGCGGTGACCCCGACCCCGAACGATGGTGGGAAGACGTCATCGAACACCGCGGCGACGGCACCCCCGCCTTCGATGCCGTTGCCGAGGCGATGGCCGCCGCCCGCGAGGGTTTCGTGCCCACTCGTAGCGAACTCCGACGCGAAGCGCACATGCGCCGCGCGATCCGTGCCGCCCGTCGGGCCGGCCACGACGAGATCGTCGTCGTGTGCGGAGCGTGGCACGTGCCGGCGCTCGACATCGATGCACCAGGGGTCCCGGGACCGTCCACCGACACCGCCACGCTGCGCGGCCTGCCCAAGGTGAAGACCGCTGTGGCATGGGTGCCGTGGACGCATCGCCGCCTCGCCGCGGGCTCGGGTTACGCCGCAGGCGTCGAGAGTCCCGGCTGGTACCGCCACGTGTTCGATCACCCGGGCAGCGACGGTGTCGCCCGCTTCTTCGTCGACGCAGCCCGGCTGGTGCGCGAGCGTGGTGGCGCCGCGTCGCCCGATCACCTGATCGCCGGCACCCGGCTCGCCGAATCGTTGGCGGCGATGCGCAGCCGACCCCGGGTCGGCCTGGCCGAAGTGCTCGACGCCGCCGACGCGGTGATGGGCGGTCTCGACCTCGTGCGACGTGAACTCGTGGTCGGTGACGAACTCGGCACGGTCCCCGAATCGGCGCCGCAGGTGCCGCTCGCTCGCGATGTCACCAAGGCGCAGAAGTCGGCGCGCCTGGCGCCCCGCGCCGAGACCACGACGGTCGAGATCGACCTGCGCACGCCGACCGGGCTGCGCAAGTCACACCTGCTGCATCGGCTCGTGGCGCTCGGTGTCCCGTGGGGATCGGTGGTCGACGGGCGCGGTTCGTCGGGCACGTTCCGCGAAACCTGGGAACTGCGCTGGGATCCGGAACTCTCGGTCCGCCTCATCGAGCGCGCCGGTTACGGCACCACGCTCGACTCGGCGGCCAACGCCCGGCTGCTCGAACGAGCGGCCGCTTCGTCGGGCATCGTCGAACTGGTCGGCATCATCACCTCGGCACTCTTCGCCGACCTCCCGCAGGCCGTCGAGCCCACGGTGCAGCGCCTCGCCAGCAGGGCTGCGACCGATCCCGATGTCGGCCGTCTGCTCGACGCGCTGCCGCCGCTGGCCGAGGCGCTGCGCTACGGCGACGTCCGCTCGACCGACGCCGGGGCGCTGCGCGACGTCGTCGACGGCATCGTGGTGCGCATCCTCGCGGGCGTCGTGGCATCGGCGCGCTCGCTCGACGACGACGCTGCGGCACTGATGGTCGAACGCCTCGCCGGGCTGCAGGGAGCCCTCGCCGTGCTCGACCATCCGGCCCGTCGCCACGGTCTGCCCATCGCTCTGGTCGAGTTGTCGACCGGCACCGGACACGGGCTGGTGCAAGGCCGCGCCACTCGGCTGCTCCACGACGCCGGGGTCTGGTCGATCGACGCCGTGCAGCGTCGACTGTCCCAGGCGTTGTCCGCTGGCACGCCACCCGCCACTGGTGCCGCCTTCGTCGAGGGCTTCCTGGCCGGTTCGGGGTCGGTGCTGATCCACGACGCCGACCTCCTCGCCGTACTCGACGGCTGGGTGTCGTCGCTGCGGCCCGAAGCGTTCGACGCCGTCATCGCCCTGCTGCGCCGGACGTTCGGAGCCTTCGAGGCCGCCGAGCGGCGACAGCTGATGATGTTGCTGATGGGTGTCGGCGTGGAACGCACGAACGGTTTCGGCGCCGATGTCGACCCCGAGCGAGCCGCCACGGCGCTCACCACCGTGCGTCACATGCTCGGAGTGGGCGTCTCGTGAGCGCGCCGACCGTGTCGGAGGCCGAGCGGCGCCGCCGATGGCGTCTGCTGCTCGGCACCGCCGTCGACGACGTGTGGACCGAAGCCGACAGCCGGGCAGCCCGCGACGATCAGGCCGATCAGGAAGCCGGGGCCGATCCCGACGGTGACGGATCGCCGGGCGACGAGGCCGCGCCATCGAGCCGTCCGAGCCAGCCGAGCAAGCCCGGTGCCGGTGCCGGGCTGCGCGGCGACGACCGCCGCATCGATGCCGCCCTCGGCGCGCTGTACGACCGGGGCGAGCAGGGAACTCGCGGCACGGGCCGCGCCGGCGGGTTGAGCCGGTCGAAGCCGTCGGTGATGCGCTGGTTGGGCGACATCCGCCGGTACTTCCCCACGCCGGTGGTGCAGATCCTGCAGCGCGACGCCGTCGAGCGCCTCGACCTGCGTCAGCTCCTGCTGGAGCCGGAACTGTTGCAGAGCGTCGAGCCCGACATCCACCTGGTCACACTGCTCGTCGAACTCAACCGCCACCTACCCGACGAGACCCGGGCCACCGCCCGCCAGGTGATCGCCAAGGTGCTCGCGGACCTCGAACGGCGACTGTCCGATCACACCCGCCAGGCGGTCCGTGGCGCCCTGTCACGATCGGCGCGCACCCGCCGGCCCCGACCGGGTGACATCGACTGGCCCACCACGATCACCGCCAACCTGCGCCACTGGATCCCCGAGCACCGCACCATCGTGCCCGAACGGCTCGTCGGCCACGGGCGGCGCCAGCGCAGCCTCGCCCGCGACGTGATCATCGCCGTCGACCAGTCGGGTTCGATGGCCGACAGCGTGGTGTACGCGTCGCTGTTCGGTGGCGTGCTCGCCCAGCTGCCGGCGTTGCGCACGTCGTTCGTGGCGTTCGACACGGCCATCACCGACCTCACCGCGTACCTCCACGACCCGGTCGAAGTGCTGTTCGGCGTGCAGCTCGGTGGCGGCACCGACATCGCGAACGCCCTCACCTACTGCCAGCGTCTCGTCGAACGGCCTCGCGAAACCGTGTTGTTCCTGGTGAGTGATCTCTACGAGGGCGGAAACGCCGCAGTGATGCGAGGTCGCGTCCGTGAACTCGTCGAATCGGGCGTGAAGGTCATCGTGTTGCTGGCCCTCAGCGACGAGGGCACCCCGGCCCACGATCACGACCACGCTGCTGCAATCGCAGCGTTGGGGGCCACCGTGCTGTCGTCGACACCCGACGAGTTCCCCGCAGTGCTGGCCGACGCGCTGCGATGACGGGTCGCGTGAGCGGTTGTGCAGACGAAATCTTGACCCGCTGCAACGCCTGAGCGACGGATCGTGCCAGCTCAGCGCCGATACCGTGGCGGTTCATGGCCGGACATCGTCGAGCACGTTCCGCAAGCGTGCTTGCGATCACCCTCACGCTCGGTGTCGCCGTTGCCGGCTGTAGCTGGAATCGTCTCGACGAATCGTCGACCGGCGAGATGCGACCGGTGCCGACCGTTCTCCCGACACGTTCGCCGGGCGAGGAAATCGTCGTTGCTCCCGTGAGCCCGACCGGGCCGGTCACGACCGACATCGTCGGTGACCCGCGACCCGACCCCGACAGCGAGGTCGAACTTCCGCCACTGCCCGACGTCGCCGACTTCGATGCATGCGTCCGACTCGGTGACTTCCAGGTGGCGGAGCAGTTCGCAGCCGCGGACGGCGGTGGGGAAGCGACGGCCGAGTCGCTCGACGACCGTGGATGCCGATTCACGGCGGGATCAGGCGTGGCCGAGATCCACTATCTGTCCGAGGACGCGATCTCCTCCGACTGGTTCCGTCGCGACGGGATCGAACCCGTCGGTGATGTCGCTGCCGACGCCGTGGGGATCGCCGCATTCACCGTACCGGGCTCCGACTCCGGTTCCGGGTACACCATTGCGTTGGTGAGCCGTCGCGAGGGTGCAGTGGTCGCCGTGAGCGGAACGCCCGATGACCGATCGGTCGCCGTGCAGCTCGCAAACATCATCGAGAGTTCAATCTGAGCGTGCCGGTACGGATGGGGTCGTCGAGGGTGTCTGGGCGCTAGCGTTCGCTCCTCATGGGTCAGTTGGTCGCCGTCACCGAGAAGCCGAGTTCGACCCGCGGGGTCGTCCGCTTCGAGATCAATCGCAGTCTGTCCGGAATGGGTCACGAGCACTTCGCGTCGGTCGCCGATGCGTGGGGCAACACGTCGTCCGACGAGCTCGCACGCCGCATGTTCGCCACCGGCCAGGTCGACGCCGTCCACGTGTACGGCAACATCATCACCGTCGATCTCGAGAAGGGCCACGATTCCGAGGGCCTCTCCGACATCGTCCGCCACCTGTACCAGTATTGGAAGCCGGGGGTCGAGCCGCCGTCCTTCGAAGATCTCCAGCTCGACGAGCCCGAGGCGGCTGGCGGTGGTGGTGGTGGTGGTGACGGTGGCAGTGGCGGCGGTGACGGCGGTGGCGAGCTGTCAGAAGCCGCCAAGCGGGTGCCGTCGCACCTGCTCGACCGTGGGCGCCTGGCCCGCGAGCGCTGGAACGCCAAGCAGGGCTGACGCCGTCTGCGGCGACGCAGATCTGTATCTCAGAGCGAGCAGGGTTGGGCGCGCCTGGGTGTACTGGCTCTAGCGTCGGACTGCCAGTGATGGCAGGGGACCACACATGACCGACGCTGTACTCACGCTGCAAGAAGCTGCCGACGAACTCGGCGTCCACTACATGACCGCGTATCGTTACGTGCGCTTGGGGGTCTTGGACGCAGCGAAGTCGGGCGGCGTCTGGCAGGTGCAGCGGTCGGCGCTCGTTCGGTTCCGTCAGCAGGCGACCGAGGCAGCAGCGACGACCGGTCCGTCGGGCAAGGGTGGCCCACGCAACCGCAAGGCCCCGTGGGCGGCGCGCCTCGAATCGCGCCTGGTCGCTGGCGATGCACCGGGCTGTTGGAGCGTGATCGAAGCGGCGATGGCGTCGGGTGCCGAACTCGACGAGATCTACCTCGACGTGTTGACCCCGGCGATGGTGCGCATCGGTGAGCGTTGGGCGGCGGGCGAACTCGACATCTCGATCGAGCATCGGGCGACCGGCATCGCGATGCGCATCGTCGGTCGGATCGGACCCCGTTTCACCCGTCGCGGTCGGGCTCGCGGAGTGGTGGTGCTCGGCGCGCCGTCGGGCGAGTTCCATGCGTTGCCGGTGGCGATGCTCGGCGATCTGCTGCGGCTGCGGGGCTGGGAAGTGTCCGACTTCGGTGTCGACATGCCGATCGAGTCGATCGCCCATGTGATCCGTGAGACCAACGATCTGTTGGCGGTCGGGTTGTCGGCGATGTCGTCGGACAACCTGCCGGCGTTGGCCGATGCGTGCGCAGCGGCCCGTGGCGTCGATCCGGATGTGTTGGTGATCGTCGGCGGGCATGCCGTGCTCGACGACGATCATGCGCTGGCGCTCGGCGCTCATGCCCGGGCCGCAGGGAGCGAGCAGATGCACGAGTTGCTCGCCGCTCATGCCGCCACTCACTGACGCAGCGTCCCGCCGTTCGATGATCCGGTGGAAGTGCGAACATGTGTTCGCTACGATGCCGCGATGGCTCTTGCTGTCGAACTCCCGGACGGATTCGCGTCGCTGGCCGAGCGTGTGGCGCCGTTGGCGCTGGCGGGCGAGCGGACGCTGCCGGTGGCCGACGAGTTCGCCGAACTCTTCCCCGAACGCGGGTTGGTCAGGGGGCGAACCATCGTCTGTTCCGGCCAGGCTGCCACGTCGCTGGCGTTGGCGCTGGTCGCTCCGGCGGTGGCTGCGGGGTCGTGGCTGGCAGCGATCGATGTGCCCACGATCGGTCTCGATGCAGCCAGCGAGTTCGGGATCGCGCTCGAACGGATGGTCGCCGTGCGAACCGGCGCTGATCGGGAAGCTGGCCGTGCGGGCCGTTGGTCCGACGTCGTCGCGGCGGCTGCTGACGGCTTCGATCTCCTGATCACACGGGTGCCCACCGATGTGTCGCCGACCGTGCTGCGCAAGATCGCCACCCGTTTGCGCCAGCGCGGCGCCGTCATGTTGGTGCTCGATGATCCCGGTGCGCTGTCGTGTGATGGCGTCCTCGATGCCGACATCACCCAATGGGTGGGCCTCGGCGACGGCCACGGCCACCTGCAACAGCGTCAACTCGTCGTCGAGGCATCCGGCCGTCGTCTGCCCGGTCGCCGCTGCCGGCTCGCCCTACCCGGCTGAGGTCGCCGTGTCCCGTTCGTCACCTTCCGTGCCTGTCCACCCGTCGCCTGTCCAGCCGTCGCCGGACCAGCCGCCGCGCGAACAGCCGCCGCGCATCGTGTCGGTCTGGTTCCCCGACTGGCCGGTGACCGCCGCGGGCTTCGATGCCGACGTGGCGGCTGCAGTGATGGGGGCGAACCGTGTGATCGCCCGTACGGCAGCGGCCGCCGCCGACGGTGTGGTGATCGGCCAGCGTCGTCGACAGGCCCAGCGACGTTGTCCGCACCTCACGTTGGTCGATCGTGATGCCGACCGCGACGCCCGCGAGTTCGAACCGGTCGTTCGTGCCGTGGCGGAGTTGTCCCCGCGCCTCGATGTCATCGAGCCGGGGTGGATCAGCCTGCTGGCCCGTGGACCGTCGCGCTACTTCGGAGGCGACCATGCCCTGACCGAACGACTGGTCGAGGCGATTGGCGCGCTGGGGGGGTCTGGCGCGCTCTCATCGGCCGGTATCGGTGTCGCCGACGGCCGATTCGCGTCGAGCGTGGCCGCGCGGTTGGCGGTGCGCCGCGGTGAGCCGGCGATCGTCGAGCCGGGTGGATCACCGACGTTCTGCGCCGACCTTCCCATCGGCTGGTTGCAGACACTCGGCGAATGCGACGCCGAACTGGTCGAGCTGTTGGGGCGGCTCGGTTTGCGTCGGCTCGGTGATCTCGCCGAGTTGCCGGTGGCCGACGTGCTCGGTCGGTTCGGCCATCCCGGCGTGCACGCCCACCGTCTGGCCTCGGGCGCCGACGTCCGCCCGACGAGCACCACCGATCCGTCGCCCGAGCGTCGTCTCGACCATGTCCTCGACGATCCAGCGGCGCAGTCGAGTGCGGTGGTCTTCATCGCCAAGCAGTTGGCCGACGAGTTGGCCAGCACGCTCGGCGCCGACGGCAGGGTGTGCACCCGCCTCGTCGTGGTGCTCGAGTCCGAGCATGGTGAACGGTCGGAACGGTCGTGGTATCGGTCGGTCGGGCTCTCGGCGCCGGCGATGGTCGAACGGGTGCGCTGGCAACTCGACGCCTGGGTCGACCTGCCGAAGGGGAGCGAGCAGGAACTCACCGGCGGTGTCGTGCTGGTACGCCTGGTGCCCGACGAGGTGCGCGCCGACGACGGTACGCAGCTCGGGTTGTGGGGTGGTCAGTCCGAAGCCGACCGGCAGGCTGCCCGGGCGATCGCGCGCCTGACCACGCTGACGTCGGACGACGCCGTGACGGTGCCGGTGTGGCACGGGGGTCGCCTTCCCGCCGACCGTTACCGCTGGGTGTCGGCCACCATGGTCGATCTCGATCGGCGAGCACGGGCAGTGTCGGCGGCCGGCACCGGGAGCGGACCGACTGGTCCGTGGCCCGGGACGCTGCCCTCACCGTCGCCGGCCACGGTGTTCGTCGACCCACATCCCGCCGACGTGCTCGACGAGCACGGCGAGGCGGTGCGGGTGAGTGCCCGCAGCATGCTGTCGGGGCGTCCCTCCACCCTCGTGCTGCTGACCGGCGACGATACAACGGGTTGGCGGCGTGGACGGCCACGGCCGATCATTGCCTGGGCGGGACCGTGGCCGATCGAGGAGCGCTGGTGGGAGCCAGGTCGACAGCGTCGACTCGCCAGGTTCCAGGTGGTCACCGATGATCACGACGGCTTCCTGGTCGTCGCCGAACACCAGCGTTGGTGGGTCAGCGCCCGCTACGACTAGACGAGTAGCTCCAAGGGCCGACGATCTCTGGTTCCTCGATTCCTCCCCGGTCGAGCGCGCCGGGAGTGCAGTACTAGAGTCAGCGAGGTGAGCGAATCGGATATCGGAATCGAAGGGTTCACCGTCGAGGAACTCATCGGACGCGGTGGCTTCGGGGTCGTGTACCGAGTCACCGACGACGTCCACGGCCGCGAACTCGCGGTGAAGGTCCTACCACCCCTCCTCGACGACTCGGCGCGCCGCCAGTTCGACCGCGAGCGACGAGCGATGGGGGCGCTGTCGGACCATCCCGGGATCGGCACCGTCCACACGTCAGGTTTCACGTCCAACGCCGAGCCGTACATCGCCATGCAATTGATGCGCGGCGGGTCGCTCACCGATCGGATCGCGCAAGGTCGGTTGCCTGTCGCCGACGCGCTGTCGATCGGAGTATTGATGGCCGACGCGCTGAGCGCCGCTCATGCCGCCGGAGTGCTGCACCTCGACGTCAAGCCCGAGAACATCCTCTTCTCGGGCCGAGGTGAACCCAAGCTCGTCGACTTCGGCATCGCCAAGCTCGCCGACGATGCCCGGGCCACGTCGACCATCCGGGCGACGCCAGCATTCGCTGCCCCGGAGGTTCTCGAAGGCCATGAGGCCACGCCGGCCGCCGACGTGTACAGCCTGGCGGTCACTCTCTACGCGGCACTCGAGGGACACGCCCCGTTCACCGGCGACAGTATGCTCACCGTGCTGCGCCGGATCGCGATCGAGCCGATGCCCGAGATCATTCGGCCCGACGTGCCGGCGGGACTCGTGGCCTTGCTGCGTCACGCGATGGACAAATCACCGGCGCTGCGGATCAACTCGATGCCCGAATTCGGGGAACAACTGCGAGACCAACAGCGAAGCGTCGCCACTGTTACCACACGAGATGAAGGTGGTGATTCCCCGACGTCCACGGTCACGTTCGCGGCCGGCGCCCCTCTCGTTGCATCGAACTCGGGGCTGGTACCCCCGCCGCCGACTCCATCGGGACCGATTCCACCCGCGGCTGGCTTCCCCGCCGCGCCGTCGAAGGAATTCGGCGGATTGCCACCTGCCAACGATCCGCCGCCACCGGCCAGCGACCCTCCGCCACCGGGTGATGTGCCGTACGAGCCGCCGAAGAAGCGACCGATGGGAGTGTTCATCGGTGGCATCGCCGCAGCTGTCGCCGTGTTGGTCGTGGTCGCTGTGCTGTTCACACGTGGGGGCGATGACAGCGAGGCGGATGTACCGGCGGCCGTGCTGGCCGACGGCGTCGCGGTGACCGACATCCGTTGGGGCAACGGACTCGACGAGGCAAATCGAGCAGTGCCGACCGGGTCCTACTTCCCCGACGAAACGTCCGAGATCTGCATGTCGTGGACCGCCAACAACTTCCCCGTCGACGCACCGTGGACCATCGGCTGGACACTCGATGGCGTCGCCCAGCCCGCCGTCGGTGAAAGCGGCACGATCACCGGTGGTGTCGAACCGTTTTGGGCCTGCGTGTCGGGCCTCGGCGGCGGCGTCCTCACACCAGGGTTGTGGGAGATGACCTGGAACGTTGGCGACGAACTCCGGCTGGTCGACTCCGTCTTCGTCGCTGGCGGGCGGGCACCTGTCGACCTGACGTTGATCAACGGCACCGACACGGAGATCTGCCAGCTGCAGGCGACACCGTTCGGTGCGAGATTCTGGGGACGAGACGTACTCGACCTGCTCACGATCGAACCGGAGGAATCGTTCGACTACACGCTCGCCGCCGGCCAGTACGACATCCGGGCGAGCGACTGCGAGGGTGGCGAGATCGCCGTACAGAAGGACATCGATTTCCAGACCGATGGCGAGTTCGTCATCGCCAACGGCTGATGCCGCCGACACCCTGACTCCTGGCTGACGACGGATGAGCTCACTGGCAATCACCCGATCGGCCGACGATGTGTTGGTGCTCGTGCTCGCCGGGATCACCGTGATCGTGGCAACCGGTCGAATCGTCGGTTGGCTGTTCAACCGTCTCGGTCAGCCCTCGGTCGTCGGGGAGGTCGTGGGTGGATTGCTGCTCGGACCCTCGGTGCTCGGTCTCCTCCCCGGTGATCCGAGCGCGCAGCTCTTCCCTCCCGACATCCAGCCCTATCTACGGCTGATCGCAACGCTGGGACTGATCATCTTCATGTTCGTGATCGGCCTCGAACTCGATCCTCGAGTCGTCGCCGGTGAACGACGGGCCGCGATCAGCGTCTCGCTGGCCGGAGTGGCGACCCCATTCGTCGTTGGTGCTCTCCTAGCACTCGTGGTCTTTCCCAGCCACAACGTTGCGATCCCGCCCGGGTCCACTGACGGTGTCGCCGTTGATCGTCTCGCGTTCGTTCTGTTCTGCGGCTTGGCCATTGCGGGGAGCGCATTTGCGATCCTCGCTCGCATCCTGGATGAGCGCAACCTCTTCCAGACGCGGATCGGCGCGGTGCTCGTCGCGTCGACCGTCGTCGACGACGTAGCCGTCTGGATGTTGGCATCGGTGGTGATGACGATCGCCGCAGCCGGTTCGATGCTCGCTGTTCCGCTCACCCTGGGCGGCCTCGCCGCCTTCGTCGCAGCATTGTTCCTGATCGTACGTCCACTCATGGCGAAGGTGCTCGCCCGGCACGATCGACTGACCGCTGATACGTTCGCCATCTTGCTCATCGGGCTGTTCGGGGCCGCACTCTTCACGACATGGCTCGGTATCTCGCCCATCCTGGGCGCGTTCTTCTTCGGTGCGGCCGTCCCACGACAGAAGACCGGCTCGGTCTTCGTCGAGATCAACGTCCGTCTCGAGAGCCTGAGCGCGCTCGTCCTGCTGCCGGTGTTCTTCGCCGTCATCGGTCTCGGGGTCGATCTCTCGACGATCGGACTCGATGGGCTCGTCCTGCTGGTGCTGTTCGTGCTCGTGGCAACTACCGGCAAGCTCGTCGGTGCAATGGTCGGATGCCGGCTCAACGGCATCCGTGGACGACGCGCCGCCGCGGTTGGGGTCCTGATGAACACTCGTGGATTGAGCGAACTCGCGCTCATCTCCATCGGGCGGACGCTCGGTGTCTTCGACACCACGATGTTCACGGTCCTGGTCTGCACCGCGATCACCACGACACTCATCAGTGGTCCGCTGCTGCGCTTCGTGTACCCGCAGGCCATGATCGACGCCGATATCGAGGCCGGCGAACGAAGCCGTCTCGCTGCTGCGAGCGCGTACCGGGTGCTCGTCCTCGTCGACGACGTCGACGCGTCGAGCGTCGCAGTCGACGTCGCTGCCGACCTCGCCAGGTCGGAATCCGACGCCGAAGTGATTCTCAGCCGTATTTCGGTCAGCGCCACGCGCTCCGAGCTCGGCACCGGGTTCATGGCGGAACTCGGCGCCGTGGCCGACTCGCTGGAGCAGCTTCGTTCCTTGGCTGAAGAGTTGCGAGCCCGCGGGGTCGAGGCGGCGCCCCAGGCCGTGTTCGCTCGCGACCTACACACCGAACTCCTCGCCCAGATCGGCCGCCTGCGTCCACATCTCGTCGTGCTCGACGGTCGCGATGTCCGCGCCACTGCTGACTTCGTATCCTCGGTGGCAACAGGCGGCCGAGTCGATGTGGCCGTCGTCGAGGTGAACCTCGACGCGACATCGAGCGCTGGGGTCGATATCCGGGGTGCCGACCCGTCGGGCGTCATACGCATCGGATCGGGCGTGGAGCCACATCAGGCGCTCGCGGCGGAGATCGGCGTGCGACTCGCCCGAGGGCGCGGCGAACCACTCGAGCTCCGTGATCGACGACACGCCGGGCTCGACGAGCTCTGCGACACCCTGAACATCGAGCGAGTCCAGCAGCCGACGTCCTCCGGATCCGTCATCGCCGTTGGCGCCGCCGACCAGACAACCGGCCCTGCTGGCATACACATCGCCGCGTACGCCTACGAATCACCCTCCGGGCCGCGACAGCTCAACCGGCTGTGCGATCGGCTGACGACGGCGCGAACCGAGGAGCCGACGTCGCAGGAGACGTCGCCCGAGCGTTGACCGCCGGCGCCCGAACTCAGCGCTGCTGGAACACGAAGGTCCTGCGCCCGATGGCGATGCTCCAACCGTCGCTGAGTGCGACGGGGACGTCGGTCTCCAACCGCTGCCAACCGTCGCCTCCCGGAACCGCCACGTGGGTCCCATTGGACGACCCTCGATCCACGATGAGCGTGTCCCATCCCTCGAGCCGCACCTCGGCGTGGATCCGCGAGATCCCCCGCTCTGGATCGGTGAGCGAGAGAGCGTGGGCGGTTCCGCTGACCACCGCCGCGTCGTCGGCGGGTTCACGTCCGATCACGTAACCGTGCTCGAGTCCGAAGGCCGATCCGTCGTCGAAGATCAGTGTCCCGAGCGATGGGCGTGGACCGATCACCAGGTTCACCGTCCCCTGCAGACGACGACCGCACGCCGAGCAGTAGCGGGCGTCGAGCCGGTTGACGTGACCAATCCCGCATGCCAGACCCTGGACCACCGGCTTCTCGTCGGTGAGCTCGTCGGGCGTGTCCGGAAGCGGTGCGAGCATGGCTTCTGGTTCATCGTCGGGCGGATTCAGCAACACGTTGATCACCGAGGCCGACGCAGCCAGGGGCATCGGCTGCGGTGCGGCTGGTGGCGGAGCACCCGGGGTCGGGGGAGCCAGGACGGTTGGTGGCGGCGGCGGGAGGATGCTTGCTTCGACCGGCGGTGCGTCGCCCACTTCCGCGTCGGAGAGCGTGAACTCGATGCCGCCGCCAGGGGTGACGCCGCCGGACAGACTCGTATGCGAGTTCGCCGGCGTCGTCGCGACGGCCAAGGCCAGGGTGAGGTCGTCGATGGCGTCAGGCAACCCGACCAGCTGGGCGGCTGACGACCCGAGGAACGTCGCCGAACCGGCCGGCCCGGTGATCTCACACCGGACGGCGCCGAGCAAGATGAGATCGATGTGCGCGCCGAGGAACACGAAACCGATGGCCGCGCCCGGAGGCAGCGAGCGCACGAACGTGAGTAGATCGCTGCTGCCCTGGCTGGTCGCGTCGAAGCCCTTGATCCGCGTCAGCATGTCGTCGGTGTCGGTGTGCTCGCCGAGGACTGCCAGGAGTGCTCCGTTGCGAGCGACGAGTCCGTCGCCCTTGCGCACCCGCACCTCCATCGACGACCGATCGGCCTGCGGCGTCGCACGTATCTCGCCCGTCTGCATACCACCTTCCTGCGCGGCCTCGTCGCTCATGCCGGCACCAGTTCCTCCATCGCTCGTCATGGTCCGATGAGGCGTCCACCACGGAATCGCCATCGAAGGAAGACGACCTTCATCGGGCCGTTCAGGAACAAGAAGATGGCCAACCAGGTCGTCACGAAGTGAGTCAACCAGGCCACCGCCGGCGGCCCCGGATGGCCCGCCCCTGGAATCCAGCCGGCCCGCAGCAGCAGTCCGATCAGGATGCCCTCGCTGATCCCGGTGAGCAGGCCGAACTGGGTCGGCCAGTCCTTCTCCCATCGCCATTGCTGGAGATAGTGATAGAGCAACTCCCACAGCACACCGAGCACTGCCACGGCGATCAGGATCGAGTAGGTGATCTTGTACGTGTCACCGGTGCTGAGCCCAGGTGGCAGGCCTGGCAGGAACGGGGTGATGATGGCGGTCCAGATGCCGCCGATCACGAGCACCGCGAAAATGCGGGTCTGGATTCGTCCGCGGAGTGTGGGGATCATGGTGCGACGTTCCTTGCCCAGCGAGTCCATTGGTAGATCGACCGGGCCGGCCCGATCTTCTTGCAGAACCCCTGCGCGGCGAGGTCATCGACGAGCAGGACGTTGGCGAGTTGCAACCCGAGAAAGGAGTCGACGGGCGCGACATAGCCGCCGAGGGTGGCCGCACCGATGGAGTAGAGGCGGCCGGGGTCGCTGCGGGTGCCGCGCACCTCGAACGTGCGGTCGACGTCGAGACGACCCATACCGTTGAGCCCCGCACCGCCATGCTCGAGCAGGTCGCCGAGCAGGCGATGTTCCTTGGGGTCCGCTTCGAGCCCCGTGGCGTCGATGATGAAGTCGGCCGGAAGTGAGAGGTTCGACCCGTCACGCGACTTGATCTCGGTGACGGTACCGAAGCCTTCACGAGGCGTGACCCGCTGCACCTCGCCCTGATACTGGCGGTACCAACCCTCACGCAGCCCGCGATGGATCTGCTCCTCCCAGTACTTGCGGTTCGGGATGTTGGTACCGCCGCCCTCACGGATGATCGCGGCGCGACCTTGCGGGTCGTCGGTGCGCATCATCTTGTCGTACATCTGGCCGCCCCAACCGGACTTCGGGTAGTTGAATCCCTGGTAGGCGAACCCGTTGCGCCCCTTGCGCTTCTTGTAGCGAGTGCCCTGCGCTGCGTCGACGTAGTTGCGAAAGACGTGCCAGATCTGGGTCGTGGCGCCGTGGCGGTCGCGGTCGTCGATCAGTCGTTGGAGGATGCGGATACCCACGATCCCGCTGCCTCGCACGATGACGCTGCCACCGTGCTCTCGGAGGTGCTGGTAGACGTGCTCGTGGTCTTCGTAGGCGTTGACGACGGTGGTCACGTCGTTGTACGTCGACCGGTACTCCTGCAGATCCGGGAGGAACCGCAGGCCGGGATAGCCGATCGACACGTGCACGAACGTGCTTCGGATCGCGATGCGCCGTGTCTCGGTGCTGCCCAGCGGCGGGGTGTACACCGTGAAGTATCCGCCACCATGCCGGCGTCGGATGACGCGGGCGGTGCCCTTCACGAGCACGGACGGCCAGTCCAGGCGGGCCATCTCGCGGTCGACGGACTTGAACACCTGTCCCGCCATCGGGGTGAAGTAGTCGACCCCGATGGGCTCGTTGAGCACCTGCCACACCGGCGCCAACGCCTTGGTGATGCCCGACAGGCCGGCCTCCCGACGCAAGCTGCGATCGAAGCATTCTCGGACTGCGTAGCCCGGAAAGCCCCAGATGTTGTCCATCACCGAGCCCGAGTCGGAACGGATGCGTTCGAACTGCGGGATCTGGGAGTTCTGGCAGAGGTATCGGTAGGTCTGGTACGGGACGTCGATGTCGGAGATCGCACGGTACGAATCGGGACTGATGCCGGCGACCCGCAGCAGGTGGTAGAGCGAGAAGCTGCCCATACCGCCGCCGATCGTGACGAGCGGGACGTCGTACACCGGGATGCCGGATGCCTCGAGCATCCCGTCGGTCCAGATCGACGTGTCGAGCATGCCCTGATCGAGGTCGCCGCTAGTGCGCTCGGCGTCGTCGCCGAACATGCGGGCAACGATCGTGTGGTTGTTGTCGGTCATCAGGCAATCTCTCCAATCATTTCGTCGATCGCACTCGCGAAGGCTGCTGCGTTCTGCCACCGATCGGCCGGATCCGCAGCGATGCAGCGTTCGACGAGCGCGCGCTCAGCTGCGGTGAGCTGTTCGGATGCCGTCGGAGGCGTGGTGAGCACGCGCCGCACGGCGACGAGTGGTTCGTTCGCTGGCAGGTAGCCGTACAGCCCCTCACCACTGAGGACTCGGTTCATGGTCGCTCCGAGCGCAAAGATCTCGGCGGCCCGCGAGACCCGCCCGCCCGACAGCACCGCTGGGTCGATGTACTCGACCGAGTCCAGTCCCGACAGTCCGGTCATGGTTTGGTCGGGATTGAGTGCCTGGGCGAGGCCGAGGTCCGAGAGCTTCGCACCGTCCTCGTGGAGCAGCACGCTCGACGGCTGGATGTCTCGATGTGCGAGCCCTGCCTCGTGGAGAGCGTGAGCCGCCCGGGAGGCATCCGCAACTGCACGCAGCACCTCGCTGCGGTCGAGTGGCCGCGTCGGCATCGCCAGCGAACCCAACGACAGGTACTCCATCGAGTAATAGAAGACATTGCCGTCCTGGCCGGCGTCGTAGAGCTGCACGAGGTAGGGCGATGACACCGTGGCGAATGCCCGGAGTTCTCGTGACACCCGCCGGAAGGCGACGTCGTCGACGACACCGGGCACGACCTTCAGCAGCACACGATCGGCGCTCAGGCCGAGCCGCACCGGTGGCACCGCGAAGTAGAACGCTCCGGTCGATCCCGTTCCCGCCGGACCGAGGATCCGGTAGTCGGCAACGGATTCGGCCGTGTCCATGGTCAATCCTCGCCTTCCGTCACGAAGTCCGCAAATTCTTCGGGCGCAGGTGTCGGTGCATCGCGCGAGGCAAGTGCCGCCGGCAGGAATCGGTCGAACAGCGGGCCGGTCATCGCCGTCGTCACGAGCGCCATCAGCACCCCTCCGAGTTGCATCTGTGGAGTGATGATCTTGGCGTCGACCGCCGCCAGGGCAACCACCAGGACGAGCAGACCACGACAGTTCATCAGGACGCCGATGACGTTGCCCTCTGCCCATGTCAACCCGCCGAGGCGGGCCGACACGACGCCGGCACCCCACTTGGCGACGATGCCGGCGACGATGAACAACGCGAGCCCCGGGAGCCACACCCAACCGAGCGTGGTGAAATCGGTGCGGAATCCGGAGAACGCAAGGAAGATCGGAAGCAGCAGCGTCACAGTGATCTCGGCCAACCGACCTCGCAACTCCGAGAACATCAGGGCCCGCTCTGGCATGACCGCGCCAGCGATGAATCCCCCGACGATCACGTTGATGCCGATCCGGTCGGCGGTGTAGGCGGATGCGAACACGACGATCATCACGATGGCGAAGGTGTCGGCATGCACGGCGCCGGCCTCGCGGACCCGGTCACCGATCGGTCGCAGCAGGGGTCGCACCACGAAGGCCATCACGGCGATGAACACGATGGCGCCGATCACCACCGCCATGTGTTCGCTGAAGGTGTTCCCCTTGGCGGTTCCCTTGGCGACGGCCAGCAGGATGAACATCATCACGGTCACCACCGCTGCGGCGGCGATGCCGATGACACCCATCGTGCTGGCCTGTAGGCCCTTCTCCTGGAGGATGCGCGCCATGACGGGAAATGCAGTGACGGCGAGCATCGCTCCGAGGAACAGCGAGAACGCCAGTTGATCCGGCAGCCCGTCGGGCCCCGGCAGTGCGAATCGGGCGCTGTACAGCACCGAGCCGACGCCGAGGCCGATCACGATGGGGGTGACGATGACACCGACACCGACGATGAAGATGCTGCGCAGTTTGCCCTTGAGTGCGGCCAGATCGAGCTCCATGCCGACGAGGAACATGAACAGGACGAGGGCGATCTGGCCGAGGATGGCGAGGACACTGATCGACTGCAATGGAAAGATGCACGACGAAATGGTCGGGACACGGGCAACGAACGTCTCCAGGTCGGCACCGACGGGAGCGAACGCTCGTGATTGATCGCATTGCAGCACAGCTGGTGCGTTGTTCCAGACGAGCAGCTGTGCCCCGAGCAACGACGGCCCGAGCATGATGCCCCCGAGGATCTCGCCGACGACTCGGGGTTGGCCGACGCGTACTGCGACTTTCCCGAGGAGACGCGCGACGGCCAGGATGATCGTGATGTTGAGCAGCACGAAGGCCAGGACGAATTCAGGCCTGAGCCCCTGCTGAATCATGTCGAATCCTCGTGTATCCCCTGGGCCGTGAGGCCGCCGAAAATTTCCCGAGCGCCTGAGCGCTGGGCGGACCCTAGTTGGTCGCGCAGTGGCGGCGGGACACGGACTCGACGGTCCGGCGGAACGACGTTCTGGCGGCTCTCGACTCGACGACCATTGACCCACGGCCCGCTGGAGCCGATCGTGTCGTGAGACTCAGACGACGGCGGCGAGGCCGAAGGGGTGCGAGATCTCGAGCTGATCGGTCACGTCGTTGGCCAGGCGGAAGCCGACGCCACGAACGGTGTGGATCACCTTGATCTGCGGGCCGGCCTTGTCGAGCTTGCGACGCAGGTTCGACAGGTGGACGTCGACGACATGGTTGTCGCCCACCCAGGTCGGACCCCATACGGCGTCGAGCAGATCCTCGCGTGTGCAGACCTCGGTCGGGCGGCGACAGAGCTGTTCGAGCAGTGAGAACTCGATGCGGGTGGTGGCGACCTCTTCGTCGTCGACACGAACTTCACGACGACCGAGGTCGATGGTGAGCGGCCCGAGGGTGAGCACCGAGATGAGGGTGTTGTCGGAGCGGCCCTGAAGTTGACGTGGCCGTCGCAGCAGCGCATGGCAGCGTGCCGAGAGTTCCTCTGGCGACACCGGTACCGAGACGGCGTCGTCGGCGCCGGAGATCAACATGGCGGCGCGGGCGCGGTGGGCGCCTTCGTCGGTGATGCACAGCAGGTACTGCTCGCTCGAATCACGGAGACGTTCGTGGAGCGGGCGTCCATCGGGGGCTCGCAGGTGGGAACACACGATCAACACGTCGGGCGAGAACGACTCGGCGAGCATGATCGCCGCGTCACCGTCGGTCGGTGCGCTCACACTGAATCCGGCCGAGCGGAGCCCGGCGACGCTGATCCGACGCAGATCCGGATCGTCCACGGCGATCAGGATGCGAGGTGCGATGTTGATGTCGTTGTCCATGATGAGTAGTCCGCCAGTTTCCGCCGCGAGTGGGGTGTCGTGTCGTCGTGTGCCTGGATGAGGTATCGGCACGAACCTGACGAACTCAAGAAGAAATAGTGAGAATCACACCGATGTGATTTGCTCCGTGTCAGGACAGCGCCTGCTACATCTGGGGGATGCGAGACGATCGACTCCATCAGCGGGTTCGGGCCGATGTGGCTGCTCGCCAGCCGGTCGACGAACGCGAGGCGGTGTCGATCGAACGGTTCCTCGCGCACTTCGATGCGCTGCCGACGCCGCTCGACCAGGAATCCGATCCGATCCACGTGACCGGGTCGGGCATCGTCGTCGGTCGGCGGGGTGTCGTGCTGCTCGAACACAAACGGCTCGGCATCTGGCTGCAACCCGGTGGGCACATCGACCCGGAGGAAACCCCGTGGGACGCGGCGTTGCGTGAGAGCCGCGAGGAGACGGGTCTCGACGTGTCGTTCGCCGGTCCGATCGACGACACCGGTGTGCCGGAGTTGATCCACGTCGACGTCCACGAGGGCGGGCGCGGGCACACGCATCTCGACCTGCGCTATCTGATCGACGGCGGCGATGCCGATCCGAACCCGCCCGAAGGCGAGAGTCAGCTGATCGACTGGTTCGACCGGGATGCAGCGATCGATCGCGCCGACCCCGGCCTCCGCGGCATCCTGGTGGCCCTCGATTTGCGGTGAGCGAACAGGTGTTCGATACTGGACGGAGTGGGGTTCGACAACCCGTCCTGGTCATGGAGCGAACTGGAGAAGACCCTGTCGGGCACGGCAGGTCGTGACGGGCGCGCGCCGGGAAGTCCTTCGTGGAACTCGGGCGGTGACGGCCCGGCCTGGAGCCGCAAGCGTCAGCCGTTCGAGGCGCCGGCGGCACTCGAACGGGCAGCTGCCGGCACCGTGGCGTACGCCGAGTTGCACTGTCACTCGAACTTCTCCTTCCTCGACGGCGCCTCGCATCCCGAAGAGCTGGCCACCGAAGCTGCCCGGCTCGGGCTGGAAGCGTTGGCGATCACCGACCACGACGGCTTCTACGGCGTGGTCCGCTTCGCCGAGGCCGCCAAGGCGGTGGGGTTGGCGACCGTGTTCGGTACCGAGATCACCTTGCTGCCGAACGATGGGCTGCCGAACGATGGGCTGCCGAACGATGGGCTGGCATTCGATGGGTCGGCATTCGAGGGTCGCGTCGCCCGGTCCGAGGCCGACACGCTCACCCAGGTCGCCACGGGCATGGTGCCCGACTCTCACGCCCCCGACCCGTCGGGCACCCATCTCGTCGTGCTCGCCGACGGACCGAGCGGCTACGCCCGGCTGTCGCGGACACTGAGCACCGGGC